>Ga0074199_1001127_pt1 | contig 27413 bp, 21 predicted proteins | sample EPASupsiteSAE347_FD_64528 | JGI IMG/M metagenome (GOLD analysis project Ga0074199, IMG submission 64528) | Bioremediated contaminated groundwater from EPA Superfund site, New Mexico - Sample SAE3-47 | ecosystem: Environmental > Aquatic > Deep subsurface > Groundwater > Contaminated ... | reverse complement strand
AAGCAGCTTACTACCAGGGGGTGAAGCACGAAAGGAATACCTCTTGTGCTTCGCACCCGGGCAACAAGTTGCCCGGGCCACCCGTGGGAGCGTTGGAACGAGGGGGGGACGAACTTACGGTGCGGTGATCTAGGGGCTGCAAATCCCTCGGAGCTCCACGGCAAGCAGGTCATGGCTTTTATTCATCAGGACTACCGGAAAATCGTGAAGAGTAGAATGGAGAAGAATCGTGAGATAGGTTCCACGACTCCTCTGCTCGAGCAGAAGTTCCTTCGTCTTGATGGCACAGCTAAGGAAACAAGCCCGATCAGGTCGTTATCTTGAATGGCTCTCTTCTTCTCGATCCTGAGAGTCAATTCCATGGCGCGGTTCTTACGGTAAAAGACATTACTTGCGTGGAGGAGCTGGAAAGAAGGCTTCTTTATTGCGTCGATTCTGAACAGGGCTACCGGTGTGTATGCCGCCAATCCTTTATGCCTGAAACTTTAATGCCCGTTTTCCACTGAATCAAACGGCAAATCTCCCAATTGTCACTTTATCTTTACGAAGGCAACATATAAGATGGTAAGATCAATCAGTCCCCGGGACTTCGAAAGTCGAGTCTTGAACGAAAAGGGTCCGGTTCTTCTTGCTTGCCTCAGGAAAGATGCCGGTTTCGCGTCGCAATTGCAGGCAATAGAGGAAGCCTGCCGCGACCTGCCCGAGCCACTCGATGCCTACTTGCTCGACGAAGACTATCTCTCAACCTTTTGGGAGAAGTACGGAGTCAAAGGCCCACCTACCTTCATGATATTTTGCGACGGAAGGTAAGTCGATAAGTTACCGGGACGTGCCGGCACGACGGTTTTAAGCAGGTTTCCACAAGACTACCTGGTCTCACAGAGGGGTCCATATGGCAAACAGAGCGGAATGTGTTGTCTTCGCCAACTACAAGGGCGGTACGGGAAAAACCACTTCTTGCGTCAATGTGGCAGGCTACCTGGCCATGAGTGGACGGAAGGTCCTGGTCGTGGATTTCGATCCTCAGGCGAATGCCACATCCGGCCTGGGTATAGATGCGATGACCCTTCGCTGTTCAATGTACGACTGCATTCTCGACCAGTGCGACGGACAGCAAGGAGCGTCCATCAAGGATGTGATCCTGGAGACGGATATGGAGAACCTGCACCTGGCTCCATCGGAAATAGACCTGGCGGTCGTCGAGGTCTTTATGCAAAAGACCGGGAATCGAACCACACTGTTGAGCAGAGCCATCGAGAAGGTCAAGCCTTTCTATGATTTCATTCTTGTCGATCTTCCACCAAGCTCCGGGCTTTTGACCATCAACGGGCTGTGCGCGGCGGACCAGGTGCTGGTTCCCGTGGATCCGAGCATATTCGCTCTCGAAGCTCTGGACAACCTCAAGAGATCCTTTCAGGACATCAGACGACTGGCTCGACACTCCATCCACCGGACTTCGGCCATCCTGGTGAGATATACAAAGCCGGGCTTCTTCTCGCGCCTCGCCGGCGAAATCCATCCTTCCCGGGAAATCGAAGCAAGGCTTCGGGAGCTGTTCGGCCAGGTATTCATCGTGCCGGAATCTTCGGAAATCTACCGGGCGCAGAAAGAGGGAAAGCCCCTTTCCCACTTCGCGGCCAGGTGTAAAGCAGGCAAGGCTTATAGAAAGATTGCTGAATATATAGCCAAGGGCGATTGATGCTCGATCACCGAGCCATGAAGGAGGAGGAACAGATGGGTGAGCAAGACAACATGAAAAAGGCCAGAAAGCCGGGACGAGCTGTTTTCTTTCAAGACAACGATACCGAGGAGCGGGAGGTTGTAACCGCCGAGCGCCAAAGCAATGTGAACGAACAGCGGAAGGTGAACAGCCAATCGTTGGAATTTGAAGGATTGTGCGGTCTGAATCCGGCTTGTCGGACCAAGTTGGAGGTGATCCTCAATGTTCTCAAGGCCGATAAGGCCGGGGACTTCTCCGCCCGGATGCCCACCGATATGCCCGGCATCCTGGGTGAAATCGCGGTTGTCCTTAACGATGTCATCCAGATTAACGAAGCGATGGCGAACGAAATCGAGCGCGTGAGCAAGGTGGTCGGAGGCGAGGGAAAGCTTACGGAACGGGCATCTATCGGGTCGGTTACCGGCAGGTGGGGCACGAGCATCGATTCCATAAACGAGCTGATCAACAACCTGGTACAGCCGACAACGGAAGTCGGGCGGGTGATCACGGCCGTTGCCGAAGGCGACCTCTCGAAGAAAATGCGTCTCGAAATCGAAGGTACCGCTTTAAAGGGAGAATTCCAGCGCATCGGCACCAGGGTGAATACCATGGTGGATCAGCTCAACGGTTTTGCCTCGGAAGTGACCCGCGTCGCTCGTGAAGTGGGCACCGAGGGAAAGCTCGGCGGGCAGGGCGAAGTGCCGGGAGTCGCCGGTGTATGGAAGGATCTTACCGACAGCGTGAACATGATGGCCCGAAACCTCACCGACCAGGTGCGAAACATCGCCGAAGTAACGACAGCGGTAGCCGAAGGCGATCTCTCCAAGAAAATCACGGTCGAGGCCAAGGGAGAAATCCTCGAGCTCAAAGACACCATCAACACCATGGTGGATCAGCTCAATGCCTTTGCATCTGAAGTAACCCGCGTCGCCAGAGAGGTCGGAACCGAAGGAAAGCTCGGAGGCCAGGCCGAAGTGAAGGGTGTCGGCGGCACATGGAAAGAGCTTACCGAAAGCGTTAACGGAATGGCCGGGAGTCTTACCTCCCAGGTGCGCGACATCGCCAAGGTGACCACGGCGGTAGCCAACGGAGATCTCTCCCAGAAAATCGCGGCCGAGGCCAAGGGAGAGATCCTGGATCTCAAGAACACCATCAACATCATGGTGGATCAGCTCAGTGGCTTTGCCTCGGAAGTAACCCGCGTGGCGCGCGAGGTAGGAAGCGAGGGAAAGCTCGGAGGTCAGGCCTCTGTTAAGGGTGTTGGAGGTATCTGGAAGGAGCTCACCGACAACGTGAACATGATGGCCTCAAACCTCACCGACCAGGTGCGAAACATCGCCAAGGTAACAACGGCAATCGCCAACGGGGATATGACACAGAAGATCACGGCCGAAGCAAAAGGAGAGATCCTGGAGCTCAAGGATACCATCAACACCATGGTTGACCAGCTCAGCACGTTTGCCTCGGAAGTGACACGTGTTGCCCGTGAAGTGGGCACGGAAGGAAAACTGGGTGTCCAGGCCGAAGTGAGAGGTGTCGGCGGTACTTGGAAAGATCTTACCGATAACGTCAATGCCATGGCAGGCAACCTCACTCAACAGCTTCGTGAATTTTCACGCGTGGCGACAGCCATCGCCAACGGGGATCTCACTCAAAAAATCACCGTGGACGTCAAGATGGAGATGCTCCAAATCAAGGACGTCATGAACCTCATGGTGGATCAGCTCAGCACCTTCGCCTCGGAGGTAACCCGCGTGGCCCGTGAAGTAGGCACGGAAGGAAAGCTCGGAGGCCAGGCCGAAGTGAAGGGAGTCGCCGGTACTTGGAAAGAGCTCACCGACAATGTGAACCTTATGGCCTCAAACCTCACCGACCAGGTGCGAAACATTGCAAAGGTGACTACGGCGGTCGCCACCGGGGATCTTTCACAAAAGATCACGGTCGAAGCAAAGGGCGAGATCCTGGACCTCAAAAACACGATGAACACCATGGTGGACCAGCTCAGTACGTTCGCTTCGGAAGTAACCCGAGTGGCGCGCGAAGTAGGGACCGAAGGAAAGCTCGGCGTGCAGGGTGAAGTGAAGGGAGTAGCCGGTACCTGGAAAGAGCTCACCGACAACGTCAACATCATGGCTTCCAACCTGACCATTCAGGTGCGAAACATAGCCGACGTGACGACCGCCGTAGCCCAAGGCGACCTCACGAAGAGCATTACCGTCGAAGCCAAGGGCGAGATCCTCGAGCTCAAGAAGACCATCAACACCATGGTGGACCAGCTCAGTACGTTTGCCTCGGAAGTGACCCGTGTCGCACGCGAGGTGGGAACCGAAGGAAAGCTCGGCGGTCAGGCCGAAGTAAAGGGGGTTGCCGGTACCTGGAAAGAGCTCACCGACAACGTCAACGCCATGGCAGCCAGTCTCACTTCCCAGGTTCGGGATATTGCCAAGGTGACAACGGCGGTCGCCAACGGAGACCTCTCTCAGAAGATCACGGTCGAGGCCAAGGGCGAAATACTCGAGCTCAAGGACACCATCAACACCATGGTCGATCAGCTCAACGCGTTCGGGTCCGAAGTGACTCGCGTGGCCAAGGAGGTAGGAACCGAGGGAAAGCTTGGCGGACAGGCGGTGGTCAAGGGAGTCGGCGGCATCTGGAAGGACCTCACCGACAACGTGAACATGATGGGCTCGAATCTCACCGACCAGGTGCGAAACATCGCCAATGTCACGACGGCAGTCGCCACCGGGGATCTTTCCAAAAAGATCACCGTCGAGGCAAAGGGTGAAATTCTGGATCTCAAGAACACCATCAACACAATGGTGGATCAACTCAGCACCTTTGCCTCGGAAGTGACACGCGTTGCACGCGAGGTGGGCACGGAAGGAAAGCTCGGAGGCCAGGCCGAAGTGAGAGGTGTCGGCGGCACATGGAAGGATCTCACGGATAACGTGAATGCCATGGCAAGCAACCTGACTCAGCAGCTCAGGGAGTTTTCACGCGTGGCCACATCCATCGCCGGCGGTGACCTCACACAAAAGATTACCGTGGACGTCAAGGGGGAGATGCTTCAGATCAAGGATGTCATGAATAAGATGGTGGACCAGCTCAGCACCTTCGCTTCGGAAGTAACCCGCGTGGCGCGTGAAGTCGGCACCGAAGGAAAGCTCGGAGGCCAGGGCGAGGTGAAAGGCGTTGCCGGCACCTGGAAAGAGCTCACGGATAACGTGAACATGATGGCCTCGAATCTGACCGACCAGGTGCGGAACATCGCCAAGGTAACGACTGCGGTTGCCAACGGAGACCTCTCTCAGAAAATTACGGTCGAGGCCAGGGGCGAAATCCTGGACCTCAAGAGCACCATCAACACCATGGTGGATCAGCTCAATGCCTTTGCATCGGAGGTAACCCGAGTGGCGCGTGAAGTCGGCACCGAGGGAAAGCTCGGAGGCCAGGCCGAGCTGAAGGGAGTAGCCGGCACCTGGAAGGACCTCACCGACAACGTGAACATGATGGCCTCGAATCTGACCGACCAGGTGCGAAACATCGCCAAGGTGACCACGGCGGTCGCCAACGGAGATCTCTCTCAGAAGATCACGGTCGAGGCCAGGGGCGAGATTCTGGACCTCAAGAGCACCATCAACACCATGGTGGACCAGCTCAATGCCTTTGCATCGGAGGTAACCCGCGTGGCGCGCGAAGTAGGCACCGAAGGAAAGCTCGGAGGCCAGGCCGAGCTAAAGGGAGTAGCCGGCACCTGGAAGGACCTCACCGACAATGTCAACCTGATGGCATCGAATCTGACCGACCAGGTGCGAAACATCGCCAAGGTGACCACGGCGGTTGCCAACGGAGATCTCTCTCAGAAAATTACGGTCGAAGCGAAGGGTGAGATTTTTCAACTCAAGGACACCATCAACACCATGGTGGATCAGCTCAATGCTTTCGCATCGGAAGTCACACGGGTCGCCCGCGAAGTGGGCACCGAGGGAAAGCTCGGAGGACAAGCCGTGGTAAAGGGAGTAGCCGGCACCTGGAAGGATCTCACCGATAATGTCAACGCCATGGCAGGTAGCCTTACCTCCCAAGTGCGCGATATAGCCAAGGTGACTACAGCCGTCGCCAATGGGGATCTTTCCAAGAAGATCACGGTCGAAGCACAGGGCGAAATCCTCGAGCTCAAGAACACCATCAACTGGATGGTGGACAATCTCGGCACAATCATAGGCGACATCAACAGCGTGATGGCCAGAGTCGGTGAAGGGACACTCACAAGAACCATCGAAGTGGATGCCAAGGGTGAATTCGCCTCCATGGTCGACGGGATCAATGCTACCATTGAAAGCCTTCGCGGCATCGTGACCGAGCTCACCGAGGCGGGCATCAACATCGGAATGGTGTCACAGAACATGCTGGCTGCCGGTCAGGAAATGAATGCGATGGTCTCGCAGCTTTCCACATCCGTCGAGCAGATAGCAGAGGGCTCCAAAGCTCAGGCGCAGCAGATCGCGGCAGCCACCAAGGAAAGCGAGGGAGTCGGCAAAACCGCTTCCAACACTCTGACACGTTCCGAAGGAATGAATCAGATGGCCGAGAGCGCCATCAAGTCGGTAGGTGAAGGCTCCAAGGCCATGGGCGAGACGATCAAGAATACGGACCTCATGCTGGAAGGCTCCAAGGAGTCCGTGAACAGTATCGAATCCCTGAGTAAGAGCACCGAGCAGATCCAGGATATTGTGGATGTCATCCGGGATATCGCCACTCAAACGAACATCCTCGCCATCAACGCGGCAATCGAAGCGGTCCGCGCCGGCAAACAGGGTAAGGGCTTCGCAGTCGTTGCGGAGGAAGTGAAAACCCTCTCCGCCGACAGTAAGTCTCAGGCGAAGAAGATATCGAACCTGGTGCAATCGGTCCAGAAGGAGACGGGGGAGACCGTGACAACTATCAAGACCATGGCGGAAAACGTCGAGGTCGGAAGGCGCTCCATCGAGCAGACTTCCAAGGCGTTTGAGGAAATCAACAGCGCCATCGGTGTTACTTCCAAAACGGCCAAGGAGATTTCCGTTGCGGCAGCCGATCAGAAAAAGAGCATCGACTCCATTTCGGAAAGCCTCGATAAGATCAGCGGCATTGCGGCGGATACATCGGGTGTGTCCATGCAGTCCGCCGACGGCGCCAAACGACTGCTCGCCAAGATGCAGGAGCTGACGAGCATCGCGACGACTCTTGCGGGAATGTCCGAGAAGTTCCAGCAAACGGTGGGACGATTCGATGTGGTCGAGGACACGAAGTCCAAAGCTCGGAAGACCGGCATGAAAATGAAACCCCCGGTTGCCGGGACGCAAGCGCGGGCAGGCGGTAATCAACCGGCGGCGGGCAGATAGAGAGGGTGTCTGTTCTTATTGAGAGGGCGCTACAATGGCAATCAAAAATGAAGATATGAACGAAGAGCTCGAAGAAGAGGAAATCGAACGAGATCAATACCTGGTCTTCACGGTGCGATCCCAGGAATTTGGAATTCAGGCGATGCTGGTACAGGAGATTTCCCAGGTCTTGGGGGTAACGGCGGTCCCGAATGCCCCGCCTTATGTGGAGGGAATACTCAACCTGCGAGGGCGGCTCGTTTCCGTCATCAACTTTCGCAAGAAATTCGGGTACGAGTCTAAAGGCAACGACGAGGATACCCGCGTGGTCATGGTGGAGCACTTTGGCTTTCCCATCGGGCTGATCGTGGATAGTGTGGAAGAGGTGATAAAGATCCCGAACGAAAAAGTGCAGAATCTTCCCGAATCCACGACCACAACCGTATCGGGCTACGTCACGGGAGTGGGAATGCTCGAAAATAGACTGATAATGCTGCTGGATGCAAACAGGTTGCTCAATAAAGAGGAGTGGATAGAAACGGCCGCGCTGGGCGATGAGGTAGACAAGTTGCAGATGAAGGGAACTGAATAGAGAAGAAGCGGACTGAAATGCGCTCGTCGCATAGATGCTCCATATAGCGACGGTCATTTTCCCGAAGAGGAGTCAAGATGGCACGGATACTGATTGTGGATGATGCCGCCTTTATGAGGGGGTCCCTGAAGTTCATTATGGAAAACGCGGGCCATGAGGTCGTGGGGGCGGCAAAAGACGGTAAGGAAGCCCTGCGGCTCTATAAAACGTTCAGGCCTGATCTGGTGACAATGGATATTCTCATGCGGGAGATGGATGGCCTGTGCGCACTGGAAGAAATCATGAAGATGGATCCCCATGCGAAAGTGATCATGGTGACGACCCTGGGGCAGGAAGAAAAGCAGGAAAAAGCAGGCAGCCTCGGAGCACGCGGATACATCCGAAAGCCTTTCAAACAAACCGAGATCATCGACGAGATCAACCGTGTATTGACGGCTGACCCTCATGAGTGATTCCATCAGCCGGGAGCCTCATTCCGTATTGACGAAGGTCTTGATCGTCGATGATTCCAGTTTCATGCGAAAGGCACTGACCCACATTCTGAAATCCGACGAGTCTCTGACGGTCGTGGGCACGGCAGCCGACGGCGAAGATGCCCTGAGACAGATCGAGGCGGCGCATCCGGATGTAGTGCTCCTGGATCTGCAAATGCCGGGAATGGATGGGTTGACGACCCTCGAGCACATCGTGGCCGAGTATTCCGTCCCGGTGCTCGTGGTAAGCGGATTGCACAGGAGCGAGCCGGCCGTCATCATCAAGGCCCTCGAACGTGGCGCGGTGGATTACATCTCGAAGCCTTCGGGCCTCATCTCCTATGATATCGACAAAATAAGGGATGAGATCATCCACAAGGTCAAAGTCGCGGCGAGCGCGCATATTTGCAATCTCGATCCGCCTCGGATGGAAAGCCGGCCGCCTCGGCGGTTCGAACACTCGGCCCCGGAACGTATGGTCGTCATAGGGGCATCGACCGGAGGCCCGAGAGCCCTGGCCAATGTCTTGCGCGGACTGCCGCGGATGGTGCCCTCGGCCGTTCTCGTCGTGCAGCACCTGGGCCAGGATTTCATCCCCTCGTTCGCGGACCGGCTGAAGTGGGGATGCGCTCTCGATGTCGCCGTCGCGCGCAACGGTGAAGTGGTGGCTCCCGGCCGGGTGCTCGTTGCGCCGGGAGGCTGCCACACCCTGATCGTTCGTGAAAATGACCTCTTGAAGGTCCGTTTGAGCAGGAAGCCGTCGCCCTATGGGATTTATCCGTGTATCGACCACGCGATGACTTCCGCCGCGAAGGCTTATGGCAATGGGACCATTGGTGTGCTCCTGACCGGAATGGGTCATGACGGCGCCAGCGGAATGAAGGCGATCAAGGAAGCCGGGGGCTGCACGATTGCCGAAGATCAATCGACCTGTCTCATCTTCGGCATGCCCAAGGCAGCCATGGAAGCCGGATGCGTGGATAAAGTCGTTCCCCTGCCCTTGCTGGCGCAGGCGATCATGGAAATGCTGGAGACCCGGCCGGCAACGGATGAATAAACGAGGATGAATACATAGAGATGTCCCGAGCTTATTCGTGTCTAAAACCGAGTACGGAGAATCACCATGCCGACCGATAATGGCATAGACTTCTCGATGTTCCTGGACGACTACCTCAATGATGCGAGGGACGGCTTCCAGGGTTGCAATGTCGCCCTCCTTGCCCTGGAGAAGGATCACGGGCAGTTGGGCCGCCTGGACGAAATTTTCCGGGTCGTGCACACGCTCAAAAGCGCTTCGGTCATGCTGGAATTCCATGACATTGCCGAGGTCGCCCATTTCACCGAGGATCTCCTCGACCGCATGCGAAAGGAGGAGCTCCCCGTCAATGAGGCAATCGTCGATCTCTTTTTTTCCATCATCGATACGCTCGAAAAGATGGTTTTTTCCTATGCGGAATGCCGCAAGAAGAATGCACCCCTGCCGGGAGCCGATTTTCAGGCTGGCATAGGGGAATTGAAGAAGCGGATCCAGGCTCTCGATTCCGGTGCGGGATCCGTTGCTCTTCAGACTTCACAGTCCAGGAGCGGCCTGCCGGTTGTCGAGAAGATTTCCACCGTCAGAGTCGATATCGATCTTCTGGATAATCTCTTCAACCTGGTCGGGGAGCTCATCATCGTCAAGAACCGCATCGACAACCTCCTGCTCGACGTCCCCAAAAAGGAGCTGAAGAACGCCCTGGGGGTATTGGAGCGTATCATCAACACGCTCCAGGAAAACGTATCCGCGGCGCGCATGGTCCCGGTCGATGAAACTTTCCAGAAATTTCCCCGAATGGTGCGCGACCTCGCCAAAGATCACGGCAAGCAGGTCGAGCTCATTATGGCGGGAAGGGATATCGAGCTCGACAAAGCCATGTTGGACGCCATGGGCGAGCCGCTGATTCATCTTTTGAGAAATGCGGTGGACCATGGAATAGAACCGGCTGAAGAGCGTCGGAAGCGCGATAAGCCGGCAACCGGAACGATCAAGCTCATTGCCGAAAGGACCGAGAACCACGTCTTGATTCATGTGGAAGATGACGGCTCGGGGATCGATGTGGCACGCATGAAGGATCTGGCAGTCAAAAAGGGTTTCCTGAAGGCCGATGAGGTGCAGTCCCTGGAAGACAGGGACGTATACAACCTGCTCTTCAAGGCTGGATTCAGCAGCACCGAAGTCGTGACGGATGTTTCCGGAAGGGGCGTGGGGCTCGACGTGGTCAAGACAGTGACGGAGAAACTGAGCGGAACCATCGAGATAGCGGCCGCCAAAGACAAGGGTACCCGGTTCACCTTGAAACTGCCCCTGGCGACTGCGATCATGCAAACACTGATGGTGGGAGTTGGAGATCACGTCTTTGCCATTCCATCGGACATGGTTGTGGAGACTCTCGAAGTCAGGCCGGAGATCATCAAGGAGATTCAAAACGACCGTGTGCTGATCCTGAGACATGAAATCATCCCCTTCTTCACGTTGAATGACATCCTGCAAATACCCTCGGCCGAAGACGTCGAGAACCCCATTGCCCTCATAGTTTCTCGAGGAGACAAGCTCATCGGTTTGGGCGTGGATGCCGTGATCGATCAGATGGAAAACATCATCAAGCCCTTTGATCCCATCGCACAGCAATTCAAGGGATTTTCCGGGGGTACGATCATGGGAGACGGGCGCGTGGCCCTGCTGTTGGACATTCCGACCTTACTCGAACTGAAGTGAGCATCCAGTCTGGAGGATTTGATGAGCAGCCCTGAAGCGGTTTTATCAGAGGAACAATTGGATTATTTGACGGAAATGATGAATGTCGGCATAGGCAATGCGGCTGCCGCACTCGAGCAGTTGTTGCAGTGCCCCGTGGAAGTGAAGATCCCCGATGTGCACGTCCTGGCATCTTCCGAGTTGTCGGCTTTCTTCAAGGTCCCGACCATGGCGGTTGCCTGCGCGAAGATGAGAATCATAGGCGATGTCCGGGGAGAGCTGTTTTTCGTGGTGCCGGACGAGGAAAGACCTCAACTGATTGAACTGGCTGAGCGGGCGATTCTGGAACAGGAGAAAACCGGGTGGGGCGATGCAAGGAAAGAGGAGTGGGATGCTTCGGTGCTGATGGAGATAGCCAACATCAGCGCGGGAGCTTATCTGCTTTCCATCTATAAGTTCTCGAAGCTCAATCTGTTCCATACCGTGCCCGATCTCGCCATCGACATGATCCAGTCGATACTGGATGAGTCGCTGGCCAGGCGAATTTCCGAGGATCCGGTAATCATTCTGATCGAAAACAACTTCATCCTGGGACAGCAACAACTGCCCGTGTTCTTCCTGTTCCTGATCCCGACGGTCGAGTCCATGAAGAGGCTCATCGATTCGATGGATGCAGCGAGAAGTATGTAGGGCGTGATACGATATGGTTCAAGAATGTTCAGAGCCGGTAGTAATCAGGGTCGGTATGGGTGAGGGCATCATTGCGAGGGCGCCGTACATTATCCGTTCAGTCGGCCTCGGTTCTTGCATTGCGGTGGCTCTCCACGATCCGCAAAAGAAAATCGGAGGATTCGCTCATATCATGCTGCCCGATTCCAGGACTGTCAGGTGCAATGCCGGGTCGAAGGGATCTCAACCGGTGAAGCCTGCATATATGTGTGCCGATACGGCCCTGGTCATTCTGTTGGAAGGCATGCAAAGCCATGGGGCGGCACTGAGTCGGATGACGGCAAAGATCGCCGGCGGCGCGTGCATGTTCTTATGCCTGGAAGATGAAACGGAGAGCATCGGTGAAAGGAACATCGAGGCCGTAAAGCACTTTTTGGGAGCAAAGGGAATTCCCCTGGCAGGTTTTGACATAGGCGGCAATCACGGGCGTAACATTGATTTCTTTCTTCAATCGGGAAGGCTGCTTGTCAGATCGATCGGCAGAGCGGACAAGGAGATTTGATTCGCATGGAACATGCGCGCGAAAACGAGCAAATCAGAGAATCCATCGAGAGATGGATCGGATATCTTTGGGAAAAGACCGATTTTACCACAACCCTTTTCAGAAGCATCATAGGTTACGCCATTATTGCCGCGGATTTCGATGGAAACGTTATTGCCTACAATGAAGGCGCCCGCCTGATTTTCGGATACTCTCCCGAAGAGATCATAGGCGGAGAGAATATCGAGATGCTTTTTCCGAAAGAAGAAATTGCCTCGGGCAGGCTGGAGCGGATCAGCGAGAAGCTCATACAGGAAGGAAGATTCGCCTATGAAGGGAGTATGGTCAGGAAAAGCGGCGAGATCTTTCCGGCTCAAATCCTTTGCACCCTTACGAGGGATACGGAGGAGAGAGTGATCGGCTTTGTGGGAATCGTCGAAGACATCAGCGAGCGCAAACGGGCGGAGGCCGCGATCAGAGGGCTCAACGAGTCTCTCGAGCGTAAAGCCGCCGAGCTCGAGGCAGCCAATAACGAGCTCGAAGCTTTCAGCTACTCCGTGTCACACGATCTGCGCGCTCCACTGAGGGGGATCGAGGGTTTCAGCCGAATGCTCGTGACGAGCTATAGCGGTTCGCTCGATGAGGCGGGAAAAGACTACCTGAGACGCGTGTGCGAAGCCACGGAGCGCATGGGACAGCTCATTGACGATTTGTTGAGCCTCTCGCGGATTACCCGCAAAGAGCTCCGCCTGAGAGATGTCGATCTGAGCGAGCTCGTTCGGGCGATCTGTGATGAGCTTCAAAGATCTCAACCGGATCGTCGAGCGAGTATTGCTATCGAATCCGGGATAAAGGTCAAGGGCGACCCGGGGCTTCTCAGGATCATGCTCGACAACCTCCTGGGAAATGCCTGGAAGTTCACATCGACCAGAGATCGAGCTGAAATAGAATTCGGCAGGGCTGGTGACAACGAAGGAGCCGGAGCCACGTACTTTGTCAGGGACAATGGAGTTGGGTTCGACATGACCTGTGCCGAAAACATCTTCAAGCCCTTCCGGCGCCTTCACGGAATGACCGAGTTCCCTGGAACGGGTATCGGCCTGGCGATTGCGCAACGCATCGTTCTCCGGCACCAGGGGCAAATCCGGGTGGAAGGGGCGGAAGATAAGGGCGCGACATTCCTCTTTACGCTGGGGTGAGCACCCGATCCGATAAGGTTCATTCCAATAGTCGTTCCGACATCCTCGAAGGAAGAACGAGATATGATCGGGGCCTACAACCTTGGCGCAAACAGCTACATTCGTAAACCCGTAAACGGACATGAAGAAGGGAGATGGACCTTGGACTGCGCACTACACATTCTCATAATCGACGACAATCCCGATGATTGCCTTCTTATGGCCAAAGAGTTGAGCCGGGAATTCTCAAACCTTCGGATAGTGCAGGCCATCGGCAAGGAGGAGCTCAATCAAGCTTTGGCCAAAGGCGGTTTCGACCTGGTGATCACCGACTACATGCTGGGTTGGAGCGACGGGTTGACGATCTTTCATGAAATCAGATCCCGGTATCCCGATTGTCCGGTCATCATGGCGACCGCCACGGGAAATGAAGAAGTTGCCGTCGAGGCGATGAAGGCCGGTTTGAGCGACTACGTGCTCAAATCAACCAAGCACATGGTGCGAATACCCGCAACGGTGCGATCCGTAATGGAGCAGTGCCGTCAGCGGCAGACAATCAAGGATATGGAAAGCCGGTATCGGCAACTGTTCGAAGGAGTCCCCGTGGGGCTTTACCGGACTATGCCGGATGGCCGGATAACGGAAGCCAACCAGGCACTGGTGCATATGCTGGGATACGCGGATCGCGAATCCCTGGTTGCCGTGAACATGGCCGATCTCCACGTAAGTCCGGAAGAATACGGGAAATGTCTCGAACATGCGCAGAGTGAAGGCGGAGAATGCACCAGTGAGGTTCAAATGCGCCGAAGCGACGGCGAAATCAGGTGGATGCTGCACGGCTCCAGGCTGGCTCGCTCCGAAGACGGCCAGGCTCTCTATTACGAGGGCAGCCTGAGCGATATCACCTCTCGCAAGGAATCCGAGGAAGCTCTCACATGGGAAGGGAAAGTGGACGCTGCAATGGCCCAGTTGTCCAGTGCCTTGATGAGGGCCGGATCGCACGATGAGACTTCAAAACTGGTGCTGGACTATGCCAGGCGGCTCACGGAGAGCGCTTACGGTTATGTTGGGTTTATCGACCCGGAAACAGGCTATCTCAATGCTTCGACCATGACGAGTGAGATATGGGATGCCTGCAAAGTCGAGGGCAAGGACATCGTCTTCAAGAAGCACGTAGGCCTTTGGGGATGGTCGATCAATAACCGCCGATCCATTCTTACCAACGATGCGGCTAAAGATCCCCGTTCCACGGGAGTGCCGGCGGACCACGTACCCATCCGCCGGTTTCTTTCAGTGCCGGCCCTGGCCGGCGATCAACTCATCGGACAGATCGCCCTGGCCAACTCCACGCGAGACTACACCATGCGAGACCTCATGCTGGTGGAGAGGCTTGCGGACCTCTACGCAATTTCAACCCTGCACGCACGATCGGAAGAAGCCATACGCCGTTCGGAGGAGCGTTACCGGAACCTGGTCGAGACGGCCCGAGACTGCATCTGTACGTTTTCGCTCGATGGGACCATCACCTCTTTGAACCCGGTCTTTGAGGAAATCACCGGCTGGAGACGCGATGAATGGATAGGAAAGCACTTTGAACCCCTCCTTCATCCCGATGATGTGAAACCGGCCACTGACCTTGCTGCCGGCATCAAGCGCGATAAGGGCGCCGTTGCTTTCGAGCTGCGGATTCTCACGAAGTCGGGGGAGTACAGAAGACTTGAATTCACCGCAACCCTCCAGACCCGTGATGGTGCCATAATAGGGGTTCTGGGCGTTGCACGTGATGTTACGGAACGGGTTCAGGCCCAGGAGGAGCGAGCCCGCCTGGCGACGGCCATCGAACAGGCGGCGGAATCCATCGTGATCACCGATCCGCGGGGAATCATCCAATACGTCAACCCGTTTTTCGAGAAAGTCACCGGTTTCAGCCGGGAAGAGGTCGTGGGGCAAAAGCCCTTCATTCTCAAAAGCGGTCGCCAGGATGAAGCCTTATACAAGGGGCTCTGGGAAACGATTTCACGCGGGGAGGTATGGAAAGGGCATTTCATCAACAAGAGAAAGGATGGCTCGCTCTTTGAAGAAGAGGCTACGATCTCTCCCGTTCGGGATCGGATGGGCAATATCATCAGCTTCGTCGCGGTCAAACGCGACGTGACCCAGGAAGTGAAGCTGGAAAGACAACTTCGGCAGGCGCAAAAGATGGAAGCCCTTGGAACCCTTTCAGGAGGGATAGCCCACGATTTCAACAATATTTTGGGAATCATCTTCGGATATTCGGAGATGGCCCTGATGGACGTCCAACACGGAGCTCCGCTCCGGGAGAACCTCCAGCAAGTGCTCAAGGCCGCGAACCGCGCCAAGGACCTCGTTCAGCAGATCCTGGCTTTCAGCCGCCAGTCGGACCAGGAACGAAAGCCGGTGCAGATCTCCCTGATTGTCAAGGAGGCCTTGAAAATGCTTAGATCCTCGCTGCCTTCAACGATAGAGATCCAGGAGGAGGTAATAAGCAGGGGCGTCATAGAGGCCGATCCCACACAAGTTCACCAGATTTTGATGAATCTTTGCACAAATGCAGGCCATGCCATGCGTGACAAAGGAGGCACACTGCATGTGAGTCTGAACGACCTGGTGTTGGATGAGAGTATGAGCGCTCAGTACCCGGGTCTGAAATCGGGTCCATACTTGAAGCTGAGCGTTTCGGATACGGGCCATGGAATGGAGCAGGCCGTTATAGATCGGATTTTCGAGCCCTTCTTCACGACCAAGGCGCAGGGCGAGGGTACTGGAATGGGACTTGCGGTGGTTCATGGGATTGTAAAGAGCCATGGAGGCTCGATAACCGTTTACAGCGAACCGGGAAGGGGTACGACTTTCCATGTCTACCTCCCTGCAATCAAAACGAGAGCGACACAAGAAGCTCCCGCCGAGGGGCCTTTGCCCAGAGGCACCGAGCGAGTGCTGTTCGTCGATGACGAGCCCGCTCTTGCTCTGTCTGGAAAGCAGATGCTGGAACGTCTCGGCTACCGGGTGATCGCGAAGACAAGCAGCACTGAAGCCCTTGAAGCCTTTCGTGAGCAACCGGACCGGTTCGACCTGGTCGTCAGCGACCTGACGATGCCCAATATGACGGGTCTCGATCTGGCGGAAGAGCTGATGCGCATACGCAGCGATATCCCGATCATCATCTGCACCGGCTTCAGCCGGCTCAACACAGCCGAGAGAGCCAGGAAGGTGGGCATCCGGAAGCTCATTATGAAGCCTCTCGTATTACGCCAACTTGCGGAGACGATCCGGAGGACGTTGGGGGCGGAGGAAGGAGCAACGAATATGGCGGTGAGGAGCTCACCCTGATCCTCCCGGATGCCTCGCGGGAGATTGTCCGGAATCGAGCCGAGTTACTTCGTGAAAAGATCAAAGAAGCTCGAATCAGCCTCGTCCACGAACATCATGTGCTCGAGCCGATCAGCCTTTCCCTTGGAGTGGCGTCCTTTCCCGACAATGGATCGACAGTCGAAACCGTGTTGCGTGCCGCCGATGCCGCTCTTTACCAGGCTAAAATGGAGGGACGAGATAGGGTCGTGGTGTCTCGGATTTCGAATTGAGAGGTGCGAAATTGGAGTACAAAAACCTGATCGTATTGGTTGCGGACGACTTTCAGCCTATGCGCCAGATAATCAAGGGCAATCTTCGCAACTGCGGATTCATAAAAATTCTGGCCACTTCGGCGAGTTCATGAATGCGTTTTTGGAGTGCCGGCCCTGGAGAGCGAAACAATCGATCCGCGACTTTAACTGGTATGAAATACCATGGAGAGCGCAATGTCTACCGATACACCAACAAGTAAGGCCATCGTCAGGATAATTGCATCCAAGGATAGCTGGATCGAGGGAGAAGCAATACGACAGATGGAAAAGACCGCCGAGCTACCTGGCATGATTGCGGCGGTTGGTTTGCCGGAGCTTCATCCCGGAAAAGGAATCCCGGTTGGAGCGGTATTCGCGGCGGAGGGTATCTTCTACCCCTATCTCATCGGCAATGACGTCGGATGCGGAATGGGGCTTTGGAAAACTGATCTCAAACGCCGAAAGGTAAAAAGGGACAAATGGGTTGAGCGACTTTCCGATCTCGACGGGCCAACTGATGAGGACATTACACCTTGGCTCGAAGAGGAAGGCATCACGCCAAGTCCATCCGATCTTGCCATCGGGACCATTGGCGGTGGCAATCACTTTGCCGAGCTCCAGCAGATCGAGAAGGTAGAAGACGAGGAATCTGCAAATCAGTTGGGACTCTCAACTGATGAGCTGATGCTGTTCGTTCATAGCGGTTCAAGAGGCCTTGGTGAAGCCATTTACCGATCACACGTCGAGGAGCACAAGGCGGCTGGTCTCATTGAAGGGACTGAGGCAGCGGTTCGGTATCTGAATCAACATGACCGGGCTCTGAAGTGGTCAAGAGCCAGCAGATCAGTCATTGCCTACCGTTTCCTTACTGCTTTGGGAGCTCAAGGTGAACGGATTCTGGATAGGTGCCACAATAGCATCCAAGCGGGGATAGTGAGTGGGAAAGCTTGCTGGTTGCATCGAAAGGGTGCTGTTGATTCCATGGAGGGTGCAACCGTTGTTGCAGGATCTCGCGGTACTTTGAGCTATCTCGTTATTCCAGCAGGCGATCAAGAACTGTCCCTGTATTCCTTAACGCATGGCTCCGGTCGCAAGTGGAAAAGAGGTGAGTGCAAACAGCGGCTGCGGCCTCGCTTCAGTCCGGAAACTCTCATTCATACCGAGCTCGGAAGCCGAGTCATCTGTGAAGACAAGGATCTTCTTTATGAAGAGGCCCCTCAAGCCTACAAAGATGTGGAAACGGTTGTAATGGATCTCATCAAGGCTCGACTGGTTCGCATCGTCGCAAGCCTTCGCCCAATAATTACTTACAAGACGAGGAGATAGGATGATCCAATGGCTTCAGATAACATCGGGCCGAGGTCCTGCCGAATGCTGCTGGGTTGTAGCGCAGCTAATTCAGACCATATTGAGGGAGGCGAAGGAAAATAGTATCGCGGCTCACGTTCTGGAAGCTATTCCCGGCGAACAACCAAGGACGTTGAGATCGGCTCTCATTGTTCTGGAAGGTGAAAGGGCATTGGATTTCTCGTCTCAATTTACAGGAACAGTGCAGTGGATTGGGACGAGCCCTTTTCGCCCACGGCATAAGCGGCACAACTGGTACGCTGGAGTCGAGTCCATCACTTTTCCCGAACACCCCGTTTGGTCCGAGCAGGATATCAAGATAGAGACAATGCGTTCTTCCGGCCCTGGTGGACAACACGTCAATAAAACCGAAACCGCTGTTCGAGCGGTCCACGTACCAACCGGTCTTAGTGCTATTGCCAGGGAAGAACGATCTCAATACCTCAACCGAAAGCTTGCCTTGGCACGACTAAGCCAGCTCATCAAGGGTGTAAGCAGGAAAGATTACGAGCAGGCCCAGAAAGAAAGGTGGAATGCACACAACAGCCTCGAGCGTGGAAACCCTGTGCGCGTTTTCGAGGGTCCTGAATTTACGTCGAGACCGACGAACCCCGTAAGCTGAAGAGGTGACGAGAATGGGAGATCTGGGAGATAGGATGGAAGAGTACGAGCGAGTCGAAAGCGACAAGAGATTTGTGCCATCCAATGAAGAAATCATTATTCTTGATGAAAATTGGGAGCATTGGGAGACGCCCATGAAATTATGCGTTTCTACTCTTGTCCTGATCGTGCCCTGCCGTCTCTACGCGCAGAGAGCAGGCCCAACCAGTCGTTGCAATAGACGCCGAAAAGCATGGCGCTGGTGAACTTTTCAAGACACGGGCGGTAGCAGAAGGGGGCGCAGGAGGAGAGTACAACGATGGAAGAGGATGTGAGAAGAGATCCGGTAAGCCAAACGTCAGAACGTGCGGTAGATCGACGGCAGATGACATCAGGGCAGGAGATTGCCTATGAGGAGCGCGGGGAATGGGAATCCAGGGCGAGGGCGGAGCTCACCCGTTTCGACAGGTCCCGCCGGCAATTCCTTAAAATGACCGGTTTGACACTTGCCGGCCTCCTTCTGCCAGCTCCGCTCCTGCAAAATACAAGGGCGATGGCGAATGAGCCCACCTCACCGGTGCCGATAGATCGGGCGATTGCCCGGGCTCTTCAAGATGTTGGCGTCCAGGTGGTAACCCACGTTCCCGCAAGCAGCGCCACAGCCATTTTCGACGCCTACAACGAGCTGATGGGTACAACGCCCTGCTATGCCCTCAATGAAGAAGTCTCGTTCACGATGGCCCACAGCGCGGCTCTGGCCGGCGCCCGTTCGGCTACGGTGATCAAATCTCACGGACTGGCCAAGGCGGCAAACAGTGTGATCGACGCCCTTACCCTCGGAACGACCGCAGGCTTCGTGGCCGTCGTCCTGGATGATCCTGCCGGCAGACATTCAGACAATATCTTCGATCTGGAAGAGCTCCTGAAAGGAACGGGTATTCCATTCAAGAAGACAGGAAGTGATACGGTCTACAACGATCTCGTCGAATGCTTCCTCTGGTCCGAGGAGCTCAAGACCCCCGTTGCCCTTATGTTGGACTCCGAGATAGTCTCCGGGGAAACCACATGCCACCGCAGGGGCCTTCCCTCTTCGCATACGAAATACCAACGGGACCCACTGCGCCACGTTCTGTGCCCGCCTCTCGCAGCCTATCAGCGTAAAGTCCTGGAGGCGAGGCTGGCCAGAACCGATTGGAGGCAGATTCCGACGCCCAATATGCCCCTCGTCCCGGTCGACTTGCCGCCCGCGTGGCGATCCGCAGCTTCTCAGTTCGTGCCCGTGTTCGAAGTGTTTCAGGAGCTCCGTCCGCAAATCCCCTTTGCCAGCGGCGATACGGGCCTTTCGGCTTTGTTCGCCTTCCCTCCCTATGCCTGCATCGATGCTTGCAGCTATTATGGGGGGAGTCTCCCCCTTGCCCTCGGATTCCACCTCGTGGGCTTCGGTCGCGCCTGGGCCGTCACGGGAGACTACGCCTTTCTGGCTGCGGGCCACATGGGATTGATCGAAGCACTGGCGCGGAAGATCCCGTTGAAGGTGTTGGTGATGGACAACGGCTGTGCGATGGCGACTGGCGGCCAGCCGACTCCGGCCGGAGTCCTTGAGCAGGTGTTGGCGGGGTGGGCTCCTTTTGTCAGCCGCATAGACAATCCACGGGACAAGTCCAACGTGAGGAGCGTGTTAAGCCGTGCGATCGAATCCGACAGGCTTGAAATCGTGGTCGCCCGGTTTCGCGGCTGATGGCCTATGGATTATGGAGAAAAGGGCACTGAGGGTCAACAAGGCGTTGGACCGGACAGAGCCGGTCAGATGGTTGTTCGGCAACGGTAGGGCGGGCCGCTGAGGATCGTCAGATGAAAAGAGTCTATCTAAATCTCAAAATTGCCTTGCGATCCCTGTACAGCTTCAAGCTGCGGACGGCGCTCGCTGTCCTCGGGGTCTTTCTGGGGACTTTTTCCCTGATTCTCGTCTCCAATCTGACCGGCTCCCTCTCCCGAATGGCCGAGATGGAAGTGGAGAAGCTGGGGAAGAACCTTCTCGTGGTCCGGAGCGGAACGGTCATGCGCTTTGGCTCCAACACGCGGCTGCTAAGCGAAGCAACGAACCTTTCCCTCGCCGATGCCGCGGCTATCGTTGATGCCTCGCCCTACGTAGAGAAAGCGTCCCCTGCGAGCAGCAAGGAATTTTCCGTAAGGTCGGAGAGGACCACTTTGTCTTCGATCCCCGTGGCGGGTGTCGCTCCGGATTTTCCTTCCATCAGGAATTTCAACGTAAAAGACGGGCGCTTCTTTTCGGATGACGACAATGAAAGTCTCGGCAGAGTGGCGGTGCTCGGTAAGAAGGTTGCCAACAAGCTCTTCGGGGGCTCGGAGCCTCTGGGGAAGTATATACTCATTTATCGAGTGCCGTGTCAGGTGATCGGAATCATGGAGGAAAAGGGGGTCGATATCTCCAACGTCGATCAGGACAATCAGATTTTCATTCCCATCAATACTTTTCTCAGGCGGTTTGTAAACAAGGACTTCGTCAACACCCTCTACGTCCGCACGGTGAGCGTCGAGTCCATGCCTCTTGCCAGGGAGCAGATCGAAGCCACCCTGAGAAAAAGGCACAAAATCCAGCCCGGCCGGAACGACGATTTCGGCGTAGTGGATCAAAAAGATGTCATGGCGATCAAGAACCAGGCCACTTCGATGATCACCATCCTCGGGAGGATTGCCGCCTCCGTTTCATTTTCCATCGGGGCTCTGGGCATTCTCTCCATCATGATCCTCATCGTGAACGAAAGAAGGCTGGAAATAGGTATTCGGAGGGCAGTAGGCTCCCGGAAGCGGGACATCATCCTCCAGTTCCTGATGGAATCCTCGTTCATCTCCCTCGTGGGAGGCATGGTGGGCGTCCTCTTCGGCTTTCTCATCAGCGTGCTCATCTTCAGCCTCTCCAAGCTTCCCTTCAGTATTTCCGTGACCGGGTTCATATTGTCTTTTGCTGCCTCGGTCACAGTCGGCATCCTGGCCGGAATCTATCCCTCCCGAAAGGCAACCACAATTCAACCCGTGGACGTCATCAGGTCCTGAGCACCGACAGCCATGGGCGGCATGAGCCGGAGGACTCCTTTATGCCCTGAATCCAGGCTTCCAGCATATCTAAAAACCTGGACCATCGCTAAACGGCTTGAATAGCCCGACGCCCCCTTTTCCGATCCAGACTTTTAGACATAATCTCCCGAGCTTCGCTCTTTCTTGCCGGACAATCGTCTTGCCGTCCGGGCTCACCCCGGGTAACATCCCGCAAATACCAACATAAACGACATGGCAAGAGCCATGGCACGATCTTTGATCTTCTTTGGCAGTCAAGGAACGGAGCGATTGAACAAATGCGACAGGCCGTTCAGCGCCCTTTAGCCAAGAGAAGGAGAGCCCGTATGAATGCGATCCTGTGTGCGGACGTGGAAAAAGAAGCCGGCAGCCGGCTGCTCGACATGATTGAAATGGCGATCCCCGGGAAAGAAATCAAGGTGTACCGGACTGTCGAGGATCTTTGCGTCCGGCTTCGCAGGCCTGCTAATTCCATTGCAATAGCGGTTCTGCTTGCTGCCAGCAGAGAAGAATTGTGGGCCATTCTTTCCATTCGTCAATTGCTGGGTAACATTCGAATCATTCTTGTTCTGCCCGACCATGAGGAAGACACTTTAAAGAAGGGATTCAGCCTCAGACCACGCTTCGTGGCCTTTTCGGATGGCGATTTCACGGATGTGGCTGCGATACTGGACAAGATGAGCAGGAACCTTCAAGCCAATGGAAAGTCGGAATGGAATATGTCCCGAGTAACGTCCTTATCGGGCAGCAATGGGACAATCAGCGGAGGAAAGCATCGGGGCGCTTGAGGGATCGAGCCGGGGGGAGGACATAGAAAGGGGGAGGTTATCTTGAAGAAGGCGCGGCAATGGCCGCGGACCTCAATCGTTCTTTCGAGGTTGAGATATGCGTCGAGGTCCAGGTGCAAAAGGGCTTAAGAGGCCTCCGAAGAAAGGAGCTACGAAGATGTTCAAGTTCATGAGACGGCGTCTTATCGAGGAAAACGAGAAATTGAACGCCCTCCTCAGAGAAAGGGAGAACGAACTGAACGAAGCCGGAGGACGCGCCCGGGATGTCGAGACGGCGCTGAATCAGGCCAATGAGCGTATTCTGGAAATGGAGCGAAAACAAGAGGAGGAATTGGCTGAGCTGAACGCCCGGAATCGGCATCTCGAGAAGGTCAGCTCGGCAATCGCAGCTCCCATGTTCGTAGTCGACAGAAATCTCCTGGTCACTTCCATAAATGACGCTGCTCTGCACGCCATGGGCTACAGCCGTGAAGAAGTGGTCGGAAGGATGACCTGCGCGGAGCTCTCGAAGACTCCTCTATGCGGTACAGCCAACTGCACACTCCGAAACTGTATGCGCACAGGCGAGGTGATTATCGGGCAGACGACGGCCGAAACCCGTGACGGGCGAAAAGTCCCCGTTCAGGCGCTCTGTTCACCTCTCTTGAACGAGCAGGGCATGCCCTACGGAGGACTAGAAGTTCTCGTGGACCAGACGGAAGTGGCTCGGGCCAAATGGGAGGTGGAGAACATTCTCAAGTCCATTGCCGCTCCCATGTTCGTCGTGGACAAGGATCTGATGGTCACGTCCATTAACAATGCGGCCCTCCGGACTATGGGCTACAGCCGCGAGGAGGTGGTCGGCCGGATGTCCTGTGCCCAGTTCTCGAAGACTCCTCTATGCGGTACAGCCAACTGTACCCTACGAAACTGCATGCGCACCGGTGAGGTGATAATCGGTGAGACCACAGCCGAAACCCGTGACGGGCGAAAAGTCCCCATCCAGGCTGCCTGCTCCGCCCTCATCGACAAGGAGGGGAAGGTTTACGGCGGAATGGAGGTCATTATCGATATCACCGCAGTCAAGCAGCTCCAACGGGAGGCCGATGAGCAGAAGGAATATCTCGAAAGGCAGGTGGCCATGTTGGTGGAAAAGCTCGAAGCGTTCAGTCTGGGAGACCTGTCGATTGAGCTCAGGGCCGAGCGTGAAGATGAGATAGGCAAGATCATCCAAAGCATGAACAAGGTTCTGACCAACCTGCGGGAGATAGCCGGAGCCACCGAGCAGATCGCCGAGGGGGACACGACGGTGGAGGTGAAGCCAAAATCGGAGCAGGACACCTTGGGTTTGTCCCTCCAATCGATGGTCGAGACTCTTCGCGAGGTGGTCAGTAAGGTAAAGGCCGCTGGAAACTATGTAGCGTCGGGAAGTCAGGAGCTGAGCTCCACGGCGGAGGAGATGTCCCAGGGGGCGACGGAGCAGGCGGCGGCAGCCGAGGAATTGTCCTCGTCCATGGAGCAGATGATTTCCAATATCAAACAAAGCGCGGACAATGCCTTGCACACCGAAAAAATCGCCCTCAAGGCCGCGGAGGATGCCGGCGACGGCGGCAAAGCGGTATCGGAAACCGTATCCGCCATGAACGAGATCGCGAGCAAGATCTCCATCATCGAGGAAATTGCGCGACAGACAAACCTGCTGGCCTTGAATGCGGCGATAGAAGCGGCACGCGCCGGTGAGCACGGTAAGGGGTTTGCGGTGGTAGCCTCGGAGGTGCGCAAGCTTGCCGAGCGAAGTCAGTTGGCCGCGGGCGAGATCAGCAAGCTATCGACTTCGAGCGTCCACGTGGCGGCCAAGGCGGGAGAAATGCTCTCCAGGCTGGTCCCGGACATTCAGAAAACATCGAGCCTGGTGCAGGAAATCAGCGCGGCATGCCGTGAGCAGAGCTCCGGTGCTCAGCAGATCAACCGGGCAATCCAGCAGCTTGACCAGGTGATTCAGCAGAATGCATCGGCCTCCGAGGAAATGGCTTCAACCTCCGAGGAACTGGCGGGCCAGGCGGATCAGCTCCAAAGAACCATGGCGTTCTTCAAGGTCAATGACCACAACGGGAGCGAAAGGGGCTCTTTCGATGCCCAGAGAAGGTATTCGGCAGAGGGAAATGGGAGCAAAGTGAAATCACACTCGAAAAGGTTGGAGGCTCGGGCGACACCGACAGTCCGCCATAATTCCCGGAATCCCGGCGGGGCTTCGCCACGCAAAACCGGAGCTATTGCAGCCAAGACCGAAAGCAGCCACGGAGGCCAAGGCATTTCCCTCGATATGAAAAAGGATTTCAAACCTGGAGGCGACGCTGAAGATCAAGAATTCGAGGCCTATTAGGCATCAGGAGGATCGATCATCCCCGAAAGGCTTTGGCGAGATGGAGGAATTCCTCCGGCGTCAGAGTCTCGGGGCGTCTTTTCGGATCGATGCCCGCGCTTTCAAAAGCCGTTTCCACTGAAACGCCCGTGCCGGCGGCAAGGCCTTTAAGGCTGTTTTGCAGTGTTTTCCGCCTTTGTTGGAAGGCGGTGTTGACCACTTTTCTGAAAAAATCGAAGGAAGGAGCATCCAGAGGTGGCGCCTTCGTAAAATCGATCTTCAGAATCAGGGATTCCACTTGCGGAGGCGGATAAAACTGACTGGGCCCTACGGTGAAGAGCGGCGAGACATCGGCATAGACTCCCAGGAGCACGGAGAGTACGCCATAATCCTTCGTTCCCGGACAGGCTGCCAGCCGCTCGCCGACTTCCTTTTGGACCATGAAGACCGCTCGTCTGATGACTTCGCGGGATTCGAGGAGATGAAAAATCAAGGGAGAGCTGATGTTGTAAGGAAGATTTCCCAGCACTACCAGGCCCTGCCCTTCTGTTTCGCTCAGGGCCCGAAAGTCGAAAGTCAGAATATCCTGCTGGTGCACCGCAACCCGGCAGTCCGAAGGCGGTATGCTCTCTTTCAAGTAACCCGCCAGATCCCGGTCCAGCTCGACAAGGTGCAGGCAATGGACTCCGGGCAGGATAAACCGCGTAAGAGCCCCAAGCCCCGGCCCGACCTCCAGCACCACGTCCGAAGCCTCCAGCTCGGCACTGCGAACGATTCGCTCCGCCGTGCCCGGCTGTACCAGGAAATGTTGCCCGAAACGCTTCCGGGGCCTTGTGCCCTCTAAACGAAAATACTGCTGAGGAGTGAGAAACATCGAGCGGTCTCCGGTCCGTCTGAAAAGGGATATGGGGGAACAGGGCATCCTTCACTCGGTAGCAGCCCGGCGCCGCCGGGCTGCCGAGAGGTGTTTCGCCTCGTGTTGGCAGCTTTTTTTAGAACCACCTGGATTTCGCGTCCAGCTCGGCGGGATCGAGGCAAAATCCCGAGCGCTTCCACACGGCATAGCCCGTCGCGGCGATCATAACGGCATTGTCCGTACAAAACCGTGACGGCGGCAGATGAAGCTGGAGTCCATGTTCCGCCGCCGCTTCCATCAGGCGTTGTCTGAGGCGACGATTGGCGGCCACCCCGCCCACCACGGCAATGTCGCTCACGCCGCACATCCCGGCGGCTTTGATGGTTTTGATCACCAGCACATCCACAATGGCCTCCTGAAAGCTTGCGACCAGATCTTCCACTTTGTATGATGGCTCCGTTTCGAGGTCCTGCTCTCCTTCTCCCGCGCGGCCCGGAGGACCGTAGCGTCGAACGAAATTGGCAACCGCCGTCTTGACCCCGCTGAAGCTGAATTCCAGGGATTCCTTGTCGAGCATGGCCCTGGGAAATGCTACAGCCTGGGGATTCCCCTTTTCGGCCATCCGGTCGATCACCACGCCGCCCGGATATCCCAGTCCCAGGAGCTTGGCCACCTTATCAAAGGCCTCACCGGCCGCATCGTCCCGTGTGGACCCGAGAAACCGGCTCAGCCCGTTGGGGGCCACCCGATAGAGGGCCGTGTGTCCTCCCGAAGCCACCAGGCAGACAAAAGGCTCCTCGAGGAGATCGCGCTCCAGGAACGGTGCATGCATGTGGCCTTCAAGATGATTGACTGGAATCAGAGGTTTTTTCAAAGCGTAGGCCATGGCCTTGGCGGCACTCAAGCCCACCAGAAGAGCCCCCACAAGCCCCGGCCCCTGGGTCACCGCAATGGCATCCACGTCGTCTCCCGTCATGCCTGCCTCGTCCAGAGCCTGAGCGATCACGGGCAGGATAGCCTCCACGTGCTTTCTGGATGCCAGTTCCGGGACAACTCCTCCGTATGGACTGTGCACGTCGATCTGACTGGCGATCACATCCGAGAGAATCCTCTTTCCGTCTTCAACAACAGCCGCAGCGGTTTCATCACAAGAGCTTTCGATGCCTAGAATGATCATCCGAGTATTTTATTCCCCACCAATTTCGTTTCCACCAGTTTCACCAGTTCCTCCTCCGTACGCGACCAGGGACGAAAACGTCTCACTTCCGTCCTTACATGTCCCATCGTAGCATCATTTCAATCATGATTCAAACCAGCGGACGGAATGGCTTGCCGATGACTGAGCTTTTCACCGCAGAGACGCAGAGAGCGCAGCGAAATTTCACCGGGATTCCAATATCATCTCTGCCTCTTCTCCGCGTCCGGGCATCCTGACAGCGCCTTGAGAATCAAGCCGATACCGGCTACTCACATAAGGCGGGACACCTTGAAC
>Ga0074199_1001126_pt1 | contig 27469 bp, 22 predicted proteins | sample EPASupsiteSAE347_FD_64528 | JGI IMG/M metagenome (GOLD analysis project Ga0074199, IMG submission 64528) | Bioremediated contaminated groundwater from EPA Superfund site, New Mexico - Sample SAE3-47 | ecosystem: Environmental > Aquatic > Deep subsurface > Groundwater > Contaminated ... | reverse complement strand
GGAGTTTTTCACACAGCCGCAGGTACTGGTAGCATTATTGAAAAAACCACGATCAAAGTCCTGCTCTGGGGCGGAGTCAATCAGGTTGGCGTTTATCCTATATCGCCCGGGACAACCATCGCTGAATTCATTATTCAACACGGCGGCGTAACGAACGATGCCGATATCAGTAAGATCACTCTGACCCGTAAAGACGGTTCTGCGGTGATTTTCAATCTCGAACGTTACCTGTTTACCAACGAAAATGCAAACAATGTCGAACTGGAAAACGAGGACAAGATAATCGTCCCTCGGATCGCAGTCCAGAATGAATACAGCCGTCTTTCCAAAGGATACGTTCTGCAGGTCGGAAATGTCCTGGAAATCTCCATCAATGAATTAGCCACCATGGATAAGAACGCAGTCAAACCGGAAACCTATATCATAGATCAGGAAGGCAATATTTTTCACCGGCGTTTCGGCCTGGTACGTTTAGGCGGAATCAGTGTAGATAAAGCTCAATCGACTGTTGCCGAGATGGCCAAGAGGTATTATCGCGACCCGATCGTCAATATCGATGTAATTGAGCTGAGTTCACGCAATGCGTTTGTGTTCGGTGAAGTGGCCCGGCCGGGAATTTATCCGATCGAAGGCAACGTTCGCCTGGCCGAATTTCTGGCGAATATCGGTGGTCTGACCGAGAAAGCGGATCTGCGTAAAATTATTGTAACTCGCGAAAACAGTAAACCGGTTACATTTAATCTGGAAGATTATCTCTTTAAGAGAATCGATATAAAAAACGTTTTCCTCGAAGATGGCGACCGCATAATCGTATTGAGCCGGTCGCGTGGGTTCTTTGTAAGACTGGCAGAAAAATTGCAACCAGTCGCAACTTTAATTCAAATTCTCACGACGGTACTTACTATTTATTATATCACTTCAATGTAATGAAAATAAGATGAGATAAACTATGCCGCATTACGAGTTAAATCTCCGCGATTATTGGCGAATTATTAAAAAGAAAAAAATAATCGTCACCGTTACGCTTGTGATGCTGAGCGGATTCAGTCTGATCTTTGCGATCATGAACCGGCCGACTCCGCTGTATCGTGCCACTGCCAGCCTGAAGATCGAACGCAATACTAACTTGTCCGGTCTTTACATGTACAGCCTATCCTGGGGCAGCGGCGATGACTTGGCCACCCGCGCTGAAGAAATTAAAAGTTACCCAATGATCGAAAAAGCCGCCCAGGTTATGAGTCTGATCGATTCGGCTTTGACTTCCGAGGAAATCCGTAGTAATAAAGAATATTTCGACATCGTTTCCAAACTCAAAGCCCGCGTTAAGACTGAACAGGAAGGCTATACAAATATTATTAATATTATCGTCACGGACTTCGACCCGGTTTTTACCGCCAATCTGGCAAATGCCCTCGCTAAAGTCTACGAAACTGAGAGTTTTAAAGAGAAGAACCTTCAGGCCGATCGCGCCCTCGATGCTGTTCGAAGTCAGCGGGCGCTCGCCGAAAGAGCCTTGCGAAATTCCGAATTAAAAGTCCAGAACTATCGCGAACAGAATAAGTTTGCCACACTGGATGGTGCCTCCTCGCGGCTCGCCGGTGAGTTAAACGTAGCGGAGACCAATCTGGATAAAATCCGCGACGATATTACCCAGATTGACAATATCCTGAGGGAAATAGAACACAATCACGAATACATATATTTAGCCAACCTGAGCCTCTTGCTGAGCCAGCCCAACCGCTTTCTGGAAGATCTTCAGACACGACTTACTCAGATCCGCTCTCAGATTGCAACCTATTCCCAGCATTATACTCCGCAACATCCGGTCATTATCGATCTGCAGAACCAACTTAAGAGCAGTGAAAAAAGATTTGTCAACGAGCTAAAATCCTTCCGCCAAAATCTCGCCCGCGCGGAAACCATCGCTAACGCCAAGTACCAGAAAATCGATGCAGAATATAAGTCCATTCCGATGCTCGGTCTGGCTTTAAGCAATCTGGAACGGGATCTCGGCATCAATACTCAGATTTATCAGGAACTGGAAATCAGGTATCAGGAAGCCTTAATTAAATACTCCGAGCAGATCAAGGAAGTATTTCTGATCCGACCGGCTTTTGTCCCAACCAACCCGATCAATCCGACCATGATCGGACCGACTACGGCAATCGGTACTATTATCGGTATGATTTTAGGTATTGTGCTGGCATTCGTGGCTGAAACTCTCGATACGACTTTCAGTACGATCGATGATATCGAAAAAACTCTCGATACGACCGTCATGGGAATCGTTCCGTTCGTCGATATTCAATCTATCAAAACCCAGATCGCTGAAAAAAGTGAATCGCCTATTCCGGATGAAATTCTGGAGATGCAGGCCCGTCTTGCCTCACACTACAATCCGAAGTCGACCATGGCCGAAAGTTTCCGCGGTCTGCGTACTAACGTCCATTTTGCTCTCCTGGATAAAGGCTATAAAACCATGATGATTACTTCATCGGTAGCCAGCGAGGGTAAAACAACCGTCTCGGTAAACCTTGCCCTATCAATGGCCCAGATCGGTATCAATACTCTTTTAGTCGAAGCTGATCTCCGCAAACCGCGCGTATCCAAACTGTTCGGAATCGACCGCGAACCGGGCTTGACGGACATCATTCTGCGTAAAGATCCCATCGATACGACCATCCGCACTATGTCGGATTTATTGATGGGCACGATGGCTTCTGACACATTCCGCTCCGATATTATTGCCGGTATCGAGTATCTGAATATTCTGACCTGTGGCAAAATTGAACGCAATCCGTCTGAAATCATTGCATCCAAATTAATGGACAACCTGATGGCCGATTTGAAAGAGCGCTACGATCTGGTTATTTTCGATTCAGCTCCGGTCATTCAGGCGACCGACGCCACGGTTCTGGGTGCTAAAGTTGACACGGTGTTGTTAGTCTATTACCAGGGGAAAATTTCACGAGGCACCTTGCGCCGTTCGAAAAGTCAGCTCGAAATGCTTAAATCCGATATTCTCGGCGTAGTTGTCAACGGCATGAAAGCCGACATCAGCGCCGACTACTCCGATTATAAATACAGTTACGAATATCATTATCAGGAAGAGACTCTCGAGCCAAAGAACAAAGTCGTCGCAGCCCTGGAATCCTTCTTCCTCAAACCGGCGGAAGGATTGCCGACCGGTTTCTTCAGTCAACTCAATAAAATTAAAGCAATTATTACCCTTGGTCTGCTCGGGTTGATCATCGGCGGCAGTATGTGGGGCATAACGAAAATACGCGCGACCCATATTAAATCATCGGTAGAAGGCAAACAGACCGAAACAATTATTACTCCTTCACCGGACGCCATCCCCGGTACTGAAGCTTCAAATGCTTTACCGATTATCACTGATTCACTGGCAACCGATACGACTCTACCGACGGTAGCTGTTGTCCCAACCAAATTGAAACAGATACAGGATAAGTACGGCATCGAAGCCAATCCGCAACAACAGGTCGTCCAGACATTACCCGCAATCAGACAAACAGTACCTGAAAAAGCGGAGCCACCGTATATAGCTCCACCTTCTACGGCAGCGCCGGTCACCCAATCAAATCCATACCCGAGTACGCAATATTCTCCGGCCGTTACACCGCCAAGCCGCCCGGTTACTTTACCTGTTAATCTAAAGGACTCCGAACAGATAAGGCAGTTAAAAACCTCCTATCCATACACTTTAATTATCCGACATTCGGCGAACGAATCTGATTTAGTCGGACAGTTGGAAAAACTCCGCCGCAGTGGCCTGGCGGCTTTTATCACAATCGATTTCTCCGATCCCGGACAGAAAAAATACAACCTCTGTTTCGGCAGTTTTGCCACCCAATCCGAAGCGAGTAAAAAATCAAAAGAACTGCAATTCCTCGGTTTCAGCGGCACATTTCAACCCGTTAGAATCCCAATCACTATTCTGCTGGAAAAATTTTCAAATCTGCAAACCGCCCAAAAAGCGCTGGAGCGCTATCAAACGATCAGAGATTATCTGTATATCCAGCCATCCAGCCAGAAACCGGGTACTAATAAAGAATTCTACCTGCTTTTCGGCGGCTTTACGGATACAGAAACAGCCGAATTGATGATGATTTCAGAGTCCGTATTAAACTCAAAGACTATCGTTAAGCGCTGAGAACAATCCGAAAATAGAGTCAAAGAAAAATGCCATATCGTACTCATCGACACAGACACCACAAATACAAAGGCAGTGAGAAAAAGATATTGCTGTTGGCTCTTCCTTTTTCTATTATTATTGCGCTCTTGGTCGGTGGTGCCATCCGCGGGTTGCCCAAATTATTCTGGAATTTCATCAATAATTTTCGCATAGAGGAAACTATCTCCAGCGCCATTATTAAAGGGAGCGCGGTGCGACGCGAAACCAAACTTCGTGAAAGATATGAAAAACAATGGCGAAAAGATTCTCTGGATACATGGTCAAAAACATATGATAATATGTTACAGAACCGCGATCCAAACGAGGCAAAAGAACTCGAACGGAAACTAAAGGAATCAAATAAAGGCAACTATTAGTATGCCTCGTAATGAAATAATCGAAAGTAACACTAACCGATTATTTATCTATTTAAGTATCCCCGTTTCCCTGATCGTTGCCTTCGTCCTAATCAAAGTTGCACCGATATACGCACTTCTCGCGGCTGTTGGCCTGGGATTATTGATTGTCACTTTCACCAATACCGATTTTGCATTGTATGTCTTAATCTTCTCGATGCTTCTTTCGCCGGAATTTGGTACCCGTACTACCATGGGTGGAGGTGTAACTATCCGAATCGATGATTTGATTCTCGGGATCATCATTTTTTCCTGGTTTGCGAAAACCGCCATTAATAAAGAACTGAGTCTTTTCCGTCAAACTCCTCTCAATAAACCGATCTGGATTTATACTTTCATTTGCGTGCTTTCGACCGGCTTTGGAATGATGTTTGGGCGGGTGAATGTTCTCAGCGGATTATTTTTTGTCGTTAAATACATCCAATATTATATGATCTACTTCATGGTAGTAAATCAGGTGCGATCTAAAAAACAGATTGACAATTATATGATTTCCCTGATTATCACCTATGTCATTGTGACTGTTCTGGCTCTGATCCAGATTCCGAGCGGCAAAAGAGTCACGGCCCCGTTTGAAGGCGACGCCGGCGAACCGAATACGCTTGGTGGTTACCTGATTTTCATTATTGCCATTAACCTTAGTTTATTGCTGACTCCCGAGGTCTTTACTGATTCAAGGGTACGTCGAGGATTATTTATAATCACCGTTCTCTCAGTGATTCCATATTTGATGACCAATTCCCGGGGTTCGTGGGCCGCCGGAATTCCGGTTGTTATCGGCTACATTTTTATTAGTAAAAAGCGCTGGATTATCGTCGGATTTGTGGCAATCCTGATCGGGATTGCGCCATTTATTTTCCCCAGGACGGTCATTGACCGCGTAAAGTACACTTTTACCGAACAACGCGGTTATGCCGCCTCCTTACAAGAGCATGTCGGCGGCTTGACGATTGATACATCCGCCTCTGAGCGGATTCGCAGCTGGCGGTCGGCTTTTAACGATCTTGGCAAACACCCAATACTGGGTTTTGGTGTAACGGGCTGGCGTTTTCTGGACGCCCAATATATGCGTGTCCTGATCGAGACTGGAGTAGTCGGCCTTGGGGCCTTTTTATTTCTACTATTTTCGATTCTGAGCAATGTCCAAAAAATCTCCAAGACGGCTCAAATTCCCGTATTCCGGGCATATGCATTGGGATATTTAATTGCCGTAATTTCCATGATGACGCATGGGATCGGCGCCAACACTTTCATCATCATCCGCATCATGGAACCGTTCTGGTTAGTGTGCGGATTGATAATGGCGATCCCGGAAGTTGAAAAAATCGAGACGGAAAAACTACATCAGATGGAAGATAAAATCTCAACCGTAAAAATGGGAAATGTGTGATTATTGATGAAAATATTTGATCTGGACTACCGACCGACCGTGCGACCCGATCTACCTTTCCGGGAAATGAATGATGGCGGAGTTGTATACGATTATCGCACCGATACACTCCATTCGTTAAATACGACTGCGGCTTATATCTGGACTCTGTGCGACGGACAACATACCATCACGGAAATAATCGCTTCAATTCGTGAAAACTTTAACCGGTTTGAGATTGATCCGGCTACCGAAGTATTTCAGATTATAGAAAAATTCCATACGCTTAAGTTACTCAGCGACGTTTAATGTCATCTTATTACATTCAGGTTGGCACGGTCGCTGTCAGTGTCATTTTTCCCGATGCTTTGCTACCTTTGATCGAATCATCCGTTTTTTCAGCAATCCGGACCAACCAGTGGGTGAGTGAGAGCATTCATTACCGGATCACAGAACAAGATGGGCGCTGGTTATTGTTTCGTAATAGCCGGCTGACTCATCGAAATCAACAACCGATCCGGATCGTTTACGCCTTGGAATGGCAGATCGTTAATGATTTTGTCAAAAAAAACAAAACTGTCCTGAAATTACATGCTGCGGCTTTGGCTCAGGAATCTATGGGTTATATTTTTTGCGGGGCGCCATCGGCTGGTAAAACCAGTCTGGCTATTACACTGATGCAGAGCGGCTGGCAATTCCTTTCCGACGAATTCGCTCTACTCGATTCCGCGGGACAGATCATTCCATTTCCGCGAAATTTAATTATTAAACCACATCTTCAAGATAAAGTCAGGATTCCGACCAATTCGCCCGTTTTCAGGGTAGATGCGGACATTCATGGAAAAAATAATGCCTATTATCTATCACCGCAACTTTGGGGAACAGTCCTGAAGACCGGGACGGTGCCGCTTCGGAGTTTCATCTTTTTAGAAAAATCCGATAAAGTGGGATTTGATCTGCGACCGATCGCCCGGTATGCCGCTTTTCGCCTTTTAATGCAAAACCTGTTCAACCCTCAAATCCTGAAATCTGACCGCCTGGATAACCTGCTCAAATTGGTAAACTCCCGACCAGTTTACAGCCTTAAAATATCCAGCCCGCTGGAGTTATCCCTTCCGACCCGGCAGATGCTGATCGATCAATTAGTCCGGATTAAAAATGATTAAACATTTCCGCGATCTGCTTGATGATCGCATTCGCATCAAAAATTTCCGACAGGCTCTCCAAACTCTGATCAAGCCCGATTCTGTTGTCGTTGAAATCGGAAGCGCACTCGGCACTTATTCGTTTTTTGCGGCGCAGGCCGGTGCAAAAGCCGTTTATGCGATCGAGATGAGCGATATTTTTTTCGTCGGTCGGGAACTAGCCCGCCGAAACAATTTGGCGGATCGGATAAATTTCATTCATGGCAAATCGACTGATATTGACCTGCCGGAAAGAGCCGATTTTATTATTCTGGAGGATTTCAGCCCATTTTTCTTTTATCAGAATCTGAGTGAAGTCATTCACGACGCCCGTCAGCGCTTTTTAAAACCGGGTGGCAGTTTTATTCCCGGCCGATTGATTTTGCATGTCGCCGCTTTCGAGTGCCCGGAATGGCACAATGAGTTGAATCTCTGGGCAAACGAGAGTGATAATTTATTCGGACTCGACTGGAGTCACACGACCGAAATTGCCTTTAATCAAACCTACTACGCCGATTATCGTCCGAAAAAACTGCTGACAAAACCGTTGCCAATTAAGACGATCGATCTGGCACATGATTCCGATTTTCCGTTCCAACTGCAGACCGAATTGCCGGTAACGCACAGCGGATTAATTCACGGATTGATCGGTTGGTGGGATTGCTGGTTTAGTGGCCAGCAGTATTTTTCCAATTCCCCGGAAGCGGGCAATAATTCCTGGGGTCAATTGATTTTCCCGTTCCGCTATCCGGTTTCTGTATCTACGGGCGATCAAATTAAAATCACGCTAATGGTGCTTGAGTCCCGTCTGACCAAATTCATCGACTACAAATGGGGCATCGAAAATCTATCCGGCCAACAGGAACAGGATACTTTCAGTGGTCGTTTTTTTGACCTGCGGCAATTTGACAAAATCCGCCGCGATGCTATTCCGAATCTTAATACGAGTGGACTGATTAACCGAGCTCTGTTGAATCAAATTGACGGGCAACTTTCCTGGGATAAAATTGCGGAAAAGATCTGTTCAATCTATCCTGAAAAATTTCCCGGCAAGGAAGATGTATTCAAGTTGATTTTGCCCATAAATACATACTTATCCGGCGAAGAAAAATGATTCTTGGTAATTTTTCGTGATTATTTCCAAAAAGATACTGATATTAACACGGTTTAAGCATCCGTCACCCGACGTAAAATGTCAGTGACGGAGCGGAGCCATTAGAAAATCATTGAGGAAAAAATGAAACTCATAATTCAGATCCCATGCTATAACGAAGAAGCAACAATTGTAAAGACACTGAACGATCTTCCGAAATCTATTCCCGGCATCGACCAGATCGACAAATTGATTATCGACGACGGGAGCAAAGATCGCACCATCGAAGTTGCCCGACAATGGGGCATCCGGAACTTTGTCAGGTTCAACCAGAATAAAGGACTCGCACGCGCCTTCGAGGCCGGGCTCGAAAAATGCCTCGAACTCGGCGCTGACATCATAGTTAATACCGACGCGGATAGTCAGTACAAAGGTGCGGACATCGAACGGCTCGTTCAGCCGATTCTCGATAAAAAAGCCGAAATCGTGATCGGCGATCGCCAGATCGACAAAATTCATGAATTTTCCTGGCTGAAAAAGCGACTCCAGAAACTCGGTAGTTATGTTGTCCGCAAAGTCTCACAGACCAAAATCCCGGATACAACCAGTGGTTTCCGCGCCTACAGCCGCGAAGCTGCCCTGCACATGAACATCATTTCAACTTTTTCGTATACTCTTGAAACGATCATCGAAGCCGGGCAGAAAGACATTCCGATCATCAGCGTTCCCATCGAAACCAATAAAACCGAGCGCCCGTCGCGCTTGTTCAGAAGCAACGGCTATTACATCAAGCGTTCGTTCGCCACGATCGTCCGAATTTACACGATGTACCAGCCGCTCCGGGTATTCTTTTATACCGGCATTACGACGCTTGGCATCGGCCTTTTATTCTCGGTGCGCTACATAGTTTTCATGATTATCGGCCAGGGTAAAGGTCACATTCAATCGGTCATTATTGCTGCTGTTTTCCTTATGATCGGTTTTTTCCTATTGATGATTGGCTTGCTGGCCGACGTGATCGCCGCCAATCGCAAAATCCTTGAAAATGTCCAGTACCAACTTAAAAAGAATCGACTGGAAAAGAGATGAAATTATCCGATTCATGAACCGGATACTCATCCTTAATTTTCCCGGAAATCCTGATAAGCATCGCCTTTTTCTCATCCGGTATTTTCTCGAGCGAAATGGCTTCGTGATTAGTATCCTGACAAATGATCTCTGGCAGGATGAAACATTCCGGATCGAGCTAGCAAAAAAACCATGGCTTCTGCTCGGCTTTAGTCTGAATTATTTAAAGTATCTGCGCCGGATGATCGCCTCTGTAAACCGGGGAAATTTCGAATTCATCCTGATCGGTTACCCGGCTCTCATAGATCTGACGATTATCAGGTTGTGCTTTCCCAGTCTGAAAGATCGTCTGTATATCGATTATTTTCTCTCGTTCTATGATACAATCGTCGCTGATCGGCAACTATATCAGCCGACCAGTCCGATGGCGAAGTTGATTTTAACCGTAGAGAAAGTCTTTCTCCGTCTGTCGCCACACATTATCGTCGATACTAATGCTAATGCCCGGCGCTATCAGCAGATGTTCAGGTTGAAAACGTCACGATGGCATCGGATTCTGGTCGGTTCACGGCTGTTAACGGAAGTTATGGAACAGCCGTCCAATCAATCCGCTTTAGTAGGCCGGCTAAAAATCGGCTGGGTTGGCGCTTTTATTCCTCTCCACGGTATCGAGATAATTCTACAGACAGCGGAAAAACTTAAAGACGAGCCGGTTGAGTTCTACTTGATCGGTGATGGACAGGAATTCCCTCGCGCTGCCGAATTCATCGCCAAGCGGAAACTTGAGCGCGTTTCACTGGTTGGTCGCCTACCATTTAAGACTGCAATGGAAATGTTGAGTACTTGCGATATTTGTCTCGGAATCTTCGGAAAAAGCGCTAAAGCCGGAGCGGTCATTCCAATCAAAATTTTCGATTACCTGTGCCTTGGTAAATGGATCATAACTCAAAAATCAGTGGCCTTCGACGAACTGCCACCGCTTGACCGGTTGATTCAAATAGATAACAATCCTGACGAGTTGTGTCGTGCGATTCATCAAATCATCGAAACGCATGACATGGCTATTCATCAAACGTCTCGCCAAATTCTTCAAAACCTGATTTCAAACGATGTTCGATCAACCTTTAAAACAATCGACTGACCGCCCCTCCGATTTTAAAAACCGGTTTCTGATTCCAGGTCTGAAATTGGCGGGTTTCGCCGTTGTTATATATCTGATCGCCAGATATTTTCGAGCGAATGTTGCCCGGATTAATCTTCCGTCATGGTCAGAGGTGAATTTATCCGCAGTCGGGATTTTCATAGCGGCACTGATCGCGATTCAATTACTGTACTCATTGCTCTGGATGATTTTCGTGCGCGGTTTCGGATATAAAATATCTCTGTCCGACACGTTTGTCTCAACTTATTATCCGGTTCTGACAAAATATTTACCCGGCAAAGGCTGGTTTCAGGTCGGACGGATTTATCTGCTGAAAAAGGCTGGCGTCGAGGCAGAGGCCGGTTTGACTATCAATATTCTGGAGCAAATCGTCGTCATTTACGCGGGACTACTGATATCGACACCCTTGCTAATACAATTGACGCGGCCGATGTTCGTTATCCTCATTTTATTGGTTTCCACGGTTTTGACTATTTCGTTTTTATTTTATCAAAGTTTTTTCACGAAACTGTTCGCGCAATTCGGCCGGTTAATAAAATTGAACAGAACTATTTCTTTAAACCAAAAAATCCGCCCGCAGATTATTCTGCTTTACATGATCCTTTACATTGCCAATTGGATACTATGGGGACTATTGTTTAAACTGGGGATTGATATTTTAGACGCCGGAAATTCGTTAAGCATCGGATTAGCCGCCGGATCGTTCGCTTTCAGTTCGATAATCGGCTTCATCATTCCGATTGCACCGGCAGGACTCGGCATCCGGGAAGGCGCCCTGCTCGTTTTCCTTGAAAAGCAGGTCAATCCCGCGGCGCTTTTCAACGCCACGATTGGCATCCGGCTCTGCACAATCATCGGAGAAATTATCATGTTTCTGATTGCGCTATTATTGAAAGCCAGGACGAAGAATGACTGATAAATTCATGGGCTGGTTGAAAAAATACGAAATTTGGATTTTACTGATACTCCTGTTTTTGGCGTTGACCATCCGCCTTGGAATGATATTCACCATAACTGAACCGATTGACCGCGACGCCAAGGAATATTTCGACATTACCCAAAATCTTGTCGCCGGAAACGGTTTTTCCATCAATGGTCTTGAACCGACGGCACGGCGTTCGCCAGGTTATCCGATTTTTCTGGCAGGACTGATCGCGGTATTCGGGGCCGCACCCCGCATGCTTTATTTCTTTCAGGCATTGGTTAATATCCTGACTATTTTTTTAGTCTATATGTCGCTGAAACATATGAACGTAAAAAGCCAGCTCCGGCTGTTTATCACTCTTCTGTTCAGCCTTAGCACGTCGTTTATTTTCATCAATGTTTTATATGCCGAAATCCTGACGATGTTCTTCGTTGCGATTATACTTTTTATGTCAGTTCATCCGGCCTTGCGCTCCCGACAATGGCTTCAATCGCTCCTACTCGGAATTGCCGTCGGAGTATTGATCTATTTGCGCCCGACCTTCCTGTATTTGCCGGTTTTTATATTGGTTTGCATTATCATCCTAAAAATTTTCAGTCGCCGGTTTCCGGTCAGAAATTATCTGGTAATCATCGGAATCGCTTTCCTGACACTGGCACCCTGGACGATTCGCAATTATACCGTATTTCACCAATTCATTCCGCTGGTGTCGGCCGGCGGCGGCGAACTGTGGGGCGCGAATTTTGAGATTGCCGACCGAATTGTCTGGAATTCCGTTTCCGACATCCAACAATATGAAGCCCAAAGAACGGTCAATCATACCCTTCAGAATCGCCTGATCGCTGAATACCAGCAGAAAAATAATCTGGAAAATCCAGAAGACATGAATCACTTTCTCTCTAAGCAGGGCAAGACGATCATCCTGCACCATCCCTTCCGCTACGCTTTACTATCGCTCAACCGGTTGATGATTTTCTGGTTCTCACCGCCAATTGGTTCGGCGACGTTGAAATCCGTTTCGCCGGTTTTATTCATTGTCATCTTACTGATAAAATATTGGCTGACGATTCTCGGAATTTTCGGAATTTGGAAATTTGCCCGACGCGATTTTTCCGGGGCATTCGTGTGGCTGGTGCTAATTATTTACCTGTCACTGTTACATGCGGCGACGCATTCCATTCAGCGCTATTTCCTGCCGCTGATTCCACTGGCGTATTTTGGGCTGGGATATTTTTTAAGTACGAGGACCTTATTTAAACCACTGAGTTCACCGAGTACGCAGAGAAAATATTAGATATGAATTATTCTTTATTTTATTTTATTAAAACATTAAAAATATATCTCTATGTGCTCTGTGGTGGATTAAGGAGTTTGAATGGCTGATTCCGTCGTCGAGCAGGCCAAGTCCGGCGTGCGCTGGGTCGGAATCGGTCAGGTCGGCAATCGCCTGCTTTCGATGTCCTCGACAATTGTCCTGGCGCGCCTGCTCCTGCCGGACGACTTTGGCACAATTGCGCTGGCGCGTTTAGTACTGGGCTTCATCATGCTGTTGAGTGCCTGGGGCATCGACGCTGCGATCATTGTTGAGGAAAAACGGCCGAAGCAGATCGCGAATGTCGCTTTCTGGATCAACTTCGGTATTATGCTGATACTCGGCGCGTTTGTCATTGGCATTTCGCCATGGGTAAAGAAATTTTACACAACACCGGTTTTACAGCCAATCCTGATCTGGATGGGACTCGGTCTCGTTTTCCAATCGTTCGAGTTGGTTCCGCGCACACTCCTGAACCGCGAACTAAATTACAAATATCTGACCATCATCAACCTGAGCGTAGAGATCGTCACTAACGTTTTAGTGATTCTCCTTGCGATTCTCGGTTGCGGCGTCTGGAGTCTGGTTATTCCACAAATAATTGCCAGCCCGCTGAGAGCCGTCCCATACTGGCTGAAAACCAAATGGTCGCCGACGCTTTATATAGAGCGTGCGGATTTCAAGCGTGTGCTTTCCTTCGGGAAAAGCATACTCGGTTCAGAACTCGTCCGCTATCTCAACACCAACACCGACAATTTTCTGATCGGTAAATTGCTTTCCAAGGCCAAACTTGGGTATTACTCTTTTGCCTATAACCTTGCCAATTGGCCGGTCGAGAACATCGTCAAAGTCATCAATACGGTTTCGCTCCCGGCCCTGGCCAAAGTCCAAGCCGATCTGGCCGAGATGAGGCGCCTTTTCCTGCGCATGACCGAAATGGTCTCGCTCGTCACGTTCCCAATTTTTGGGATTCTCGTTGGCGTTACGTATGAATTAGTCGTCGTGATTTATGGCGTAAAATGGATACCGGCAGTGCGGCCGCTTCAGATCATCGTCATTTACGGTGTCATGCGCTCGCTCTTTGCGCCGGCCGGGCGGATCTTCCTGATTCAAAAAAAACCGCATTTTCTATTCTTTATAAATCTCTTTCAATTACCGTTACTGGTCGCCGCTGTCTGGCTGGGCGTCCGGCAGGCGGAAATTCTCGGCGCGGCGATCGGGGTGGCAATTATGCTGTCATTCGGCGGTGTTTTAACTCTGCTCGTCGTATCGAAAATGCTGAAAATGAAAATCACCACATTTGTTAGGACGATTCTGCCGTCGCTTATTTGCACCGTAATTTTCATGATTTCCGGCTGGCTTTTCAAGCGCCTGCTGTTCGGTTTGAGTTTGCCGGCGGTATTGATCCTAATGTTCTATTTACTGTTCAGCGGCAGTATTTATGCGCTAAGTCTGCGCCTTTTTTATCCACGCCTTTTTAATGATTTCGTCCGTACTGTGATTAGCATCATCGGAGTCGCTCCGCGCAAAATATTCGATAAAATGAAGGGCAACCGGAATTGATGTCGTCGCCTATGAATATCGTCTATCTGTGCGCCAATCCCGGTTTGGACCTTGAGAAAATGCTCGGTCCGAAGATTCACATCCAGGCAATTCTGCGCGGCTTGAAAACTCGGGATGTCAACGCAACTCTGGTGGCCGTTCAGAAACCGGATTCCATTAAAGGTTACGAGGAATTTGAGACCGTCATCCTGCCACACCGTTATATGCGTGGATTCGTACATCGCATCATCCCATACACCGGAATCGTCGACAGCCTGCGCATCTTTTTCCGGATAGTAAAGTTAAACCGCTCTAAGCATTTTGCCCTGATCCACGAACGCTATACAGGTTTATCGTGGGGTGGCGTTCTGACAGCCAAATTTTTGAGAATCCCTCTGGTAGTTCACTTGGTCGGTCCGGGAATTGAGGAAAAAGCCATCCAGGGTAATCCCATCAAACCATCTAAAAAATGGTTTTTATTGCTTAATCAAAAATATATTTTATCGAATTGCGACCACCTGATTTTGGTATCAAAACTGATTGCCAGTTTTATTTACCAAAAACGCGGCTGGAAATTGCCTATAAATAGCGTTTTGTCTAACGGAGCCGATATACCACAACCACTCACGCTTGAAGAAAAAACCACCATCCGCAGGCAATTTGATGCCGAAAACCAACCGCTTTTTCTTTATTCAGGAAGCCTTTATCGCTGGTATGATTCGCTCGGCTTTGTAAAAGCATTTCATAGAGCGCTTAGTACTCACCCGGATTTAAAACTAATGATTATTGGTTCCGGTGATGCCGAAAATGATATACGGGATTATATCCATGCAAATATCCTCCAAAATTCCGTCTGTCTGGCAGGTAACGTAGCCCATAATGAAATCAAAAAGATCGTCCAGGCTGTGGATTATTGTCTGGTGTTTTATCCAGGCGAACCGACCTATTTCGGTTCATCCACTAAAGTCATGGAATACATGGCGCTTGGCAAACCCGTTATTTCAACGCCTCATATGCTGGAAATTATTGACGACGGGATTACCGGATATATGACCAAGACCTCTTCACCGGATGACTTCGCCGCTAAAATCATTGAAGTGGCAAATAATCCCGAACAGGCGCGAGCTGTCGGTGAAAATGCCCGTCGAAAAATAGCCTCCGGATTTTTATGGCAACATTATATTCAACATTTAATCGACATCTATCGATCGGTAATGGATAACTATTAATCATGTGCGGTATCTGTGGAATATATCATCACGGTAAAATCGAAGTCAGCCCGACCCAAATCCGCCACATGCGCGACTGCATGATCGAACGCGGCCCCGATTCCGCCGGTTACGAAATTCTGCCGGAAATCGCGCTCGGTCACCGCCGCCTTAAAATCATCGATCTGTCCGATGCCGCCAGTCAACCGATGGCCAATGAAGACCGCTCCGTCTGGGTGGTTTTTAATGGTGAGATTTATAATTACCGCGAACTGCGTAAAATTTTGGTCGAAGCCGGTCATCATTTCCGCTCCGATTCCGATACAGAAGTACTGGTGCACGGTTACGAAGAATGGGGAACCGAGTTGTTCCGAAAAATCGCCGGCATGTTCGCGATCGCGATTTTTGATTCGAACAGGAAATGTCTGATTCTGGCGCGCGACCGCGTCGGCAAAAAGCCGCTCTACTTTGCCGAGATGGATGGCGCGATCTATTTCGCCTCCGACATTAAAGCAGTTTTCTTCAACCTGCCACGCTCACCGGAAACCGATCCGGCGGCCGTGGATTGTTATTTTCACCACATTTCGGTTCCCGACCAGCACACCATTTTTCGCGGCATTCACAAAGTCCAACCCGGAACTTATGAATGTTTTAGTAAGGATAAGAGAAACCGCGAGGTTTACTGGGATATAACCGATTTTACGAAATCGTCAGATGATGAAGCGAGCATCCTCAATAACGCCGAACAAATCCTGACCGCATCCGCTCTGCGCCGGACGATCAGCGACGTGCCGCTGGGCTTGATGCTTTCCGGCGGTGTCGATTCCGGTGTGCTGGCGGCATTATTGGCCCGGAACATGAGCCAGCGTCTTAAAACCTTCACCGTGGCGTTCAAAGGACAGGAAAATCTCGATGCCCAGTTCGCGCGTGAAGTCGCTGAATTTTTTCAAACCGAGCATACCGAACTGACTCTCGATACCGACGCCACAGAAATTCTGCCCGAGCTCGTTTGGCAATACGGTGAGCCATTCGCCGATTCATCCGCCATCCCGACCTACTTGATTTGCCAAGCCGCCAAACCGTATATTACCGTCCTGCTGACAGGTGATGGTGGCGATGAATCTTTTGGCGGATATGCTTCTTCGATTGCACCGTTCAATGCCGGTATTTTCAAAAGACGAGTTCCGGCATTCCTGCACCCGGCACTCACTGCGCTTTTCAAAGCGTGCGGTGTCAATCCCGAATCCAATTCGTTGCCCGGCCGCATGCTTTATTACATGAATTACATCAGCGGTTTTCCTTATCACAGTTTTTATAACAAAATGGGATTCCACCATTATCGTAATGAACTGTGGAATCCAGACTTTTTAACGAACCTGGGTGAACATGATCCGATGCACGCTTTTCATGAATTCTTCGATCGTGTTAAAGATCAAACTGATCTCGACCAGGTTTTTTACGCCGATTTGAAGACACGCCTGCCGTTCGATTATCTGGTGAAAGTCGATCGGGCTTCTGCGGCCAACTCCGTCGAAGTTCGTTCACCGTTCCTCGACCATGAGTTGATTGAATTCATGGCACGCGTACCGTCAGAGATCAAATTCCGCGACCGCCAAACCAAATACCTGCTGAAAAAGATCGGTGAAAAATATTTACCGAAGAACCTGCTTTATGCCGAAAAGCGCGGTTTCGACGCCCCAACGCGGCGCTGGCTGAGCGGAGATGCGGCTTCGACAATAGAATTAATTATATTCAGTCGAAGTGCCCAGAACCGCGGTTATTTCAACTTCGAATTTATCCGACAAATCTGGAACGAACATCAACGGGGAATTTATGACCACCGGCATCGTCTGTGGGCTTTGCTCTGGTTCGAGCTCTGGAACCGGATGTTCATTGATAAAACCCTGACACGTGACATGCCGCTGAGTGAAGCGGCTAAACTGGTATGAAGAAGATCAACGTCCTGCATATAATCGGAAATTTGAATGTTGGCGGTGCGGAAAAATCGCTCCTGCTTCTGCTGAAAAATATCGACCGGACACGCTTCGCACCGGTCGTCGTAACCATGTATTCGGACGGCGTCAACGATTTTTTCTATGCCAATTTCCACAAACTTAATATCCCACTCTACCATTTGCATCTGAGATCGTGGCGCGACTTAAAAACATTTCTGACTCTGCGGAAAATCATTCGCCGGCATCGAATTGATATTGCTCATTCGCATTACGGTTCGCTGGAATTTTTCGGGACGGTTTATGCGCGGCTGGCCGGCGTCCGGCATTGCGTTTATACCAAGCACAATCTGCGCATTAAAACCGGCATCTCATTCCGGATCGGGCGCATCCTGCTCAATCGGCTATTAGCAGCACGGATACTATCCATTTCGCACACCGTCACTGAACACTTAATGAAAACTGAGTACGCGCCATATAATCGCATCCGGCTCGTCTACAATCCGGTCGAAGTCCCGGTTCTGCTCAATACCGGACAAATCGCCGCACTTAAACGCGGATGGAAAATTCCCGAAGGACGTTTTATTATCGGCAACACCAGCCGCTTTGACCCGGTAAAAGGGTTCGACATTTTTTATCTGACGCTGAAATATTTACTGGAAATGGGCGTTCCGGCTCATGCGGTTGTTATGGGAAACGAATCCAGTCAAACCGCTCATCGCCAAATTATAGACGTGAATAATCTCCAGGAATTCGTCACCATTCTGCCGTTTCAAAAAGACCTTAGCACAGTATACTCCATCCTCGACTGTTACCTGTTTCCATCCCTTCACACCGAAGGTTTCGGAATTGCATTACTCGAAGCGATGAGTTACGAATTACCGGTTGTCGGGCTGAACATCGGCGTTATTTCGGAGATCATCCGAAACCGCTTCGACGGGCTTATACCTTTTCCGCAAAAATGGGAAAAGACCTTCCACGGCGATCAGGCGGATGCGGCAAAAGCTCTCGCTCAGGCCATCGCCGAATTATATAACGATCCGGTTTTATATCAGAAAATCTCTGACAACGCCAAAGTAATGGCTAAAAAATATTCTGTCACGAATTTTGTTAATAAATTGGAAGCGGTATATTTGGAATTAGTCCGATGAAAATTTTAGTACTGACCGATCTCTTCCCGAAGCCGCAGAATCCCAATCACGGGATTTTCATCTACCAGTGGGCGTTTCATTTGGCAAAGATGTGTAACCTGACGGTTTATCAAGTCATTTTTCAGGAGACAAATAAACCAATTGCTAAAGATGGGCTGGCTCGTTTCCGCGAAATATATCAGCAGAGCCAGCCGTTTGCCTGGATTCAGCGCATAAAGACGCTCAGCCGGTTCGACCGCATCTGGCTACGCTCACTCCAATTTTACCGCCAGGTTGAATCGGATTTGGCACAATCGGTCGGTGAGTTTGATGTCATCATCGGGCAGATGGGTTGTCCCGGCGGGTTTGCGGCTGTCCGGCTGGCAAAAAAGTTCGGCAAGAAATCGGTAGTCGGCTTACGCGGTTCGGATGTCAATTTATATTTCTCAATACCAATCCTTAAACGATTCATCAGATGGACGATAAATCATGCCGACCGGCTCGTCACGGTCTCGGAAGCCATGAAAGCCGAATTGATCAGACGCGGTTATTCCGCATCAAAAACCGATGTAGTCTATAACGGGATTGACGAATCACTTTTCTATCCGCTGGATCTGGCAGAATCGCGCAAGCGGCTGCATCTGCCACAGAATAAAAAGATCTTATTATTTGTCGGTTCTTTAACAATCACAAGCAAAGGCATCGATTTGTTGCTGGATGCAGTTCAGGAAATTACGGAGTCGAACTTAATGGTCTACCTGATCGGCACAGGTGAAGAAAAACCGCAGATTGAGGCCTTAATTCATCAAAAACAACTCAGCGACAAAATCATCCTGCATGAACCGGTACCTCATGCGAAACTAAATGACTGGTTCAACGCTGCCGATCTGCTGGTTTTGCCAAGTCGCAGGGAAGGTGTGCCGAACGTCATTTTAGAGGCTATGGCGACCGGGACACCGGTTGTCGCGTCAAATGTCGGCGGAATTCCGGAAATCGTAATACCGGAAATTTCCGGACTATTGCACCAACCCGGATCAGAAAGCGATCTCAGAGAAAAAATCACGCAGGCGTTAAACCATACATGGGACAAAAAGATAATCAGCCAATCGTCGCGGCGCTATTCCTGGACGACAAACTCGCAACAATATTTTCAAATATCACAAGATTTAGTAAAACCTACCAGGTAGAACATGCATATATTTTACTTTTGCTTCGAAAAAATCAGCCAGAAAGGCAGTGCCAATACGCATGTGATCGAAGTCGTCAACAATCTGGCAAAAACCGGCCATAATATTACCTTGTTTCTTCCGCGATTTGATAGGAAGATGATTAATTTTTACCGAGATCGGATCGATTATGTCTATATTCCGGTATATAAAGCAGGATTATTAACCTGGATAATCTATGATATTTATTCGATCATCTTCCTGCTCTTATATTCTGTCAGGCACCGTCCCGATATAATCTATTTCCGCGAAACACAGTCGTGGGTTCCGTTGTTCTTTTCGAAGATGATTCACCGCAAGCTGCTCATCGAAGTAAACGGTTGGATCCTCGATGAACTGAAAATGATTAATTATCCAGCCTGGAAATTAGAACTGATGCGAACCACCCAACGTTTCAACTTGCGACACGCCAGCGGAATCGTGGCAGTCTCATCGGGACTGAAACAAATCATCCAAAAAACCTATACGGTAAATCCAAGTAAAATCGCGGTAATCCCCAATGGTACCAATCCGGTAATTTTCAAACCATTGGATACTATCCAATGCCGGGAAAAAATACACCTCACCCCTGAATTGAATTACATCGGATTTATTGGCAGCTGTTACCCTTACCATGGAATAGAATATTTAATTCAGGCCGCGCCTCTGGTCCTCAAAGAATTCCCCGACGTTCGTTTTATCATAGCCGGTGATGGATCGGCCCGAAAAAGCTGGCAATCTCTGACGGCTGAGCTTGACCTGACAGATAAATTTATTTTCCCGGGAATGATTCCGACGGCTGAAGCGCCGATCTGGATCAATGCCTTTAGTATCGGTGTGGCACCCTGGCATAAAAAATATATGGACGATATCGGTTTTTCACCTATCAAACTTTTCGACTATATGGCCTGTAGCAAGCCGGTTGTGGTCAGTCGGATTAAAGGCGTTACTGAAATAGTCGAAAAAAATCAGTGCGGCTTTGCCATCGACACAGAAAATCCGGAGATATTCGCCGAATATTTATTAATCCTGTTGCATGATCAAGACCTACCGGAAAGCATGGGCAAGCGCGGCCGTGAGGGAATCCTGCGCGATCATACCTGGCAGATTACCACGCAGAAAATATTGCATTTCATCGACCGGATTCAGGATGTCTAAATTCGTCATAAAAAAAATATATTATCCGCTCATCGATTATCTGAAAGGTGAAAATCTTATAGCCTGTTTGCGCTCGCTGGAAGCAAGCCAGTACTTCCAGTCGGAAAAATTATCCGAGATTCAATTTGTCAATTTTAAAAATTTATTGAATCACGTCTATGCCGCCAGTCCCTTTTATAGGCAAACACTAAAAGAAAAGCATCTGTCTCCAGACGATTTCCGTTCGCTGGAAGACCTGCGATTATTACCGATCATTACCAAAACCGATATTCGCGATAATATTGATGATTTTCTTGATAAAACCTATCATGGTAAGATTTATTCCGGACGCACCAGTGGATCGACCGGAATTCCTTTACAGTTGTATCACACCCCATATTACAGCAGTTGGGATTGGGGCAGTCGCTGGCGGGCCCGACGCTGGTTCGGTGCGGATTACGGAGACCGTGAAGTTGCCTTATGGGGCAGGCCAGTCAATTCAGCCTGGGAACGGAACTGGGGTTCCTTTAAATCCCGGATCAGAAACGTACTTCTGCTTTCCGGATTTAACTTATCCGAAACTGAACTGATGCATTACTGGCAAAAAATTAAACGGTTTCACCCGGATTATCTCTATGGATACGCCTCGTCACTGGCTCAATTCGGACGGTTTATCGAAGAAAAGATCAGACCGGCCGAGAGAATTAAACTAAAAGGTGTTTTTAGCGCCGGGGAAACTTTACATTTACCCGACAAGCAAATCCTCTGCACCGTTTTCAACTGTAAGGTGTCCAATGAATATGGTTGTTCGGAAGTCGGAGCTTTCGCCTATGAGTGTCCGAGCGGAAACTGGCATATTTCCGTCGAAAATACAGTCGTGGAATTCATCGATGTAAACGGCAATCCGGCGGACGAAGGCGAAATTTGCGTCACATCATTGACCAATTTTTATATGCCGTTGATCCGCTACCGGATAGGCGATCACGGGATGCGGATTGCCGAAAAATGTTCATGCGGTCGTATTTTACCGTTAATGAAACTTACGGCCGCCCGGATTGTGGATGTGGTCAAGACCCGCAATGGCAAAATTTTTTCCAGCAACCTGTTCGATTATATTAATGACGCTCTAATAGATAAGGGTGCCCGCGGGATCAAACAGTTTCGCATTATTCAGAATGACTTTGAAGATTTCCTCATCCAGATCGTCACAGATAACTCGGTAAAAAATGACTCCCTGGCTTTCTTCGAGGCAAAAATGCGGGAATACCTCGGTGCCGAAATCAGGATCAATTACGAATTTGTATCCGGCATTCCGCAGGACCAGACCGGTAAAATCAGATCATTCATTTCAAAAATCGGATAGAACAATGTCAAAAACATCTCATCATTTTTCAATCTCAAACCGGCTTGTCGATTTTCTATCTTACCCGAAAGGGAAAATTACAGATGGCTTTACCCGTTTATTTTATTATTTTCTGCGATTGCTGGTTAATTTGAAACTGTTTCCTGTCAGCAAAGCAAAGTATTTACCGGCCGTTGGCTGTTTTAAGATTAAATTTCCCCAGCAATTTTCTATAAAAATGGAAGTCACGGCTCATGATGAGATCGCCCGTACTCTGTTTTGGGAAGGAATTGCAGAGTTTGAATACGAAACGGTACGATTATTTATCGAATTATCCGGATCGGCGCAAACCGTATTCGACATCGGAGCCAATAACGGATATTTCGGTTTAATTGCAGCCCAACTAAATCCAACCGCGCAGGTTTTCGCTTTCGAGCCGGTTCCCGGAATTTACCGCCAGATCCGCAGGAACGTCGCCTTCAACCAACTAAAAAACCTGACCGTCATTCAGGCGGCTGTGTCGGAAAAAGACGGAAGGGCAACTCTTTTCGTTCCCAGGAATGAATTTCCGACTTCCGCTTCACTGATGGAATCATTTCGTTCGGAAACTGAACCGATCGATTGTCAGACAATTACGCTCGATAATTTTATTCGGGAAAATCATATCGATAATGTTGATCTGGTTAAAATCGATACGGAGGCGACCGAGCCATCTGTATTGAAAGGTATGCAAATGATTTTGAATGAATTCCATCCGGATATTATTTGCGAAGTACTGAAGGGGCGCACCGAAGAACGCCTGCAGACGCTCCTGGAACCATTGAACTATAACTTCTACTGGATTACCGCTCAAGGCCTGAAAAAGGTCAACGTTATATCGGGAGATCCATCATACCAGTTTAAAAATTACCTGTTCACGACTAAACAATTTTAATAACAGAATATTTTTGATTGGAGAAAACAAAGATGCAAAAACAAACCTGGTTAAAGTATCTTAATGCTTTAATGGGAATCGCTTTTATTGGTGTCGTCGCAGCGTTATTTCTGTTAAAGACCGGAATAGTGAAAAAAGCTGAGATTGTCGAAGTTCATGAGATTTGCGGCATAATACTGATTATCGGAGTTATCGGACATCTAATCCTTAACCGGAAATGGGTCAAACAGATTTATTTCAGCCGGAAATAAACATGATAAAGAGTCAGAGACTTACTCCAGTCAATTTATTCCTTTTGAACGGCTTGCTGACCTGTTTTTTGATTACCTGTTCGCTTTTCGATAATAAAGACGATGATGATCAGCCGGACGATCTGAAAATAATTCGCACCTTTACACCCGTTGTAATTGACTCCGCGGTCAGTTCTTATGCCAATTTCAGCAGTTACAATCAACGGATGGTCGCCAATGAAAACGGCATTTTTTATGTTTATATCGACACGACCAACGATAACCTGAGTTCTTCGCACTGGCATTTGGTCAAAATCCGTAAATCCGGACTGGCCATGGATACACTCTATCAAAAGACGGCGCCGACCGGTGCGCCTATCCTTGAAACTGATGATGACAATAACCTTTATCTGATGTATGTCGATATACATAATCTCTGGGGTGAATACCGGGCTTACCTGCTCCGCTTTTTGGCTAATAAAAACTATACCGATCCCGACAGCTTTTCATATCCAATGGCCGCCAGCTATGGCAAATTTGCGATGACGATCGATAATGTCAATCGCTGCCTGTATTATATGGCTTTAATGGATGGGATTCCGTTACTGAAAATTGACTTCGACGGCAATGAAGTCTGGCGCAAACAGGTTATCGACTATAATGGAACCTCTGCCGTTGTGCAATATCCCCTATTGGCGGTTGATGAAAATCAGAGGCTCCATGTCGCCTGGACTTCCCAAAAACTCGGTATTTATCATTACTGGGACATCCATCACATGATGTCCGATGATGGTGGCGAGACCTGGCATAACATGGGCGGTTCCGCTCTTTCAGTTCCGGTCGCACCTGACGAGTACAGTCAAGCTCTGCGCATTACTCTTGATGATGAATTTGAAATGAGTACCTGGCTGGCGTCATTTACGCCAAAAGGCGATTTCGTTCATTTTCTCTACCTGGCTCAGGGTGATACTTTCCGACAGCACTGCGTTACTTACCGTATTTCCACCGGCGAACGAGTGGCCGATCATTGCCCGATTTTTGGCGGCAATGGTCTGGCAATCCAGAGTCTGGACGGATTTTTCGTCACCGATCCGAATGATCCGGATGGTCCGGTTTACTGCATCGGGCGGGATATCGAAGACGCACGCTCGGATAAACGGATTATTTGTCTGGTCAGTAGCGACAACGGCCTGACGTGGCATGATTATGCCGTCAGCGCCTCCGCCTGCACTGCCTATTTCCTGAGTGGTTTCCGCTGGCTGACACCGTCAGGAAATATCATCGGGGCATTCGTGGATTTCAATGATTATATTCCTCCGCAACGTTTGCGTTTTTTCCAAATTCCAACCTAAATATACTCCGGAACATTGGTTAACCTGATAGGATAAGAATGACTGTAATCGCCACCATTGTCGGCGCACGCCCACAATTCATTAAATGTGCACCCGTTTCAAGAGAACTCCGCAAACATTTCACTGAAACCCTGATCCATACTGGTCAGCATTACGATTATAACATGTCGCAAGCCTTTTTCGACGAACTGAACATCCCGGAACCGGATTTCAACCTCGAAATCGGCAGCGGCAATCACGGCGAGCAGACCGGCAAAATGTTGATCGAACTCGAAAAGGTTCTGTTGCAGATCAAGCCCGACCTCGTCCTGGTATATGGCGATACAAATTCCACAATGGCTGGCGCACTTGTCGCCGCCAAAATGCAAATTCCGGTCGCGCATGTCGAAGCCGGTCTGCGCAGTTTCAATCGCCAAATGCCGGAAGAGATCAATCGTATCGTAGCAGATTCGATTTCAAAATTCTTGTTCGCTCCGACTCAAACTGCGATTGACCTGCTGAAAAAAGAAGGTATTCAAGACGGAGTTTACTTAACGGGCGATGTCATGTACGATGCTTTCCTGTACAATTGTCAGATCGCCGAAAAGTCCAGGATTTTGGAACAACTGGCGATAAGATCGAAACAATATTATCTCGCCACGGTCCATCGTCCTCAAAATACCGACGACCCAATTATCTTAAAAGCACTTATAAGGACTTTAGAGAACTTAAACGAACTTACCATCTTCCCCATTCATCCGCGCACTCGCAACCTGATGAAGCAATTCAATATCACGGTCGACAATCCCAACTTGCGTCTAATCGAGCCGGTCGGTTACCTGGATATGCTGGCGCTGGAAAAACATGCTAAACTGATCCTTACCGATTCCGGCGGCGTCCAGAAAGAAGCTTATTTCGCCGGTGTCCCGTGCCTCGTTTTGCGCTCCGAGACTGAATGGGTGGAACTCGTCGAGCACGGCTGGGCAAAACTGATTGGAAGTGACTTTCAGCGTATTCCGGCCGAAATCGAACAATTTGCGGATTTTGACGGTGAGAACGCCACTCTCTTCGGCGATGGCCACGCCAGCCGGAAAATCTCGGAAATTCTCGGTTTTTAATGACATCTTGATTGATCCATTTAAAAACAATCACATTCTGTGAACCCAACTAATTTGATAGGAGCATAATGGAAAAAATTATCGAAACCAATCATCTGACAAAGAAGTTCGGCAAGTTTACGGCCGTAGACGACATCAATCTTTGCGTCCGCAAAGGTGAGATTTACGGTTTTCTGGGCTTGAATGGCGCCGGTAAAACGACTACAATCCGAATGCTGACCGGCATGATCCGTCCGACGGCCGGTACGGCTTATTTGAACGGTCAAAAAGTAACTGCGGGCAACTCCCATCTGTGGGAAAAGGTCGGCTATTTGGTGGAAGTCCCTTATTCTTACCCCGACCTGACAGTTCGGGAAAACCTGGAAATCATTCGCCGCCTCCGTTTTCTGCCTGATGATTCGACAGTCGATGCCATCATTGAAAAACTTCAACTCGGTCAGTACCTGGACAGGTTAGCGAAAAACCTTTCACTCGGCAACGCCCAGCGTCTGGGATTGGCGAAGGCGCTTATTCATAATCCGGACATCCTGATACTCGACGAACCGGCCAACGGACTCGATCCGGCCGGCATCGTTGAAATCCGGGAATTGTTGCGCGATCTGGCATTGAACAGAGGCGTGACGGTTTTTATATCCAGCCACATACTCGGAGAAATCTCCCGATTCGCCACCCGCATCGGCATTATCCATGAAGGCCGGTTATTAAGGGAATCGGACAGCGCAGAACTGGAACGATTGCGACGACGAAGTCTTCATCTCAACATGACCGACAAAGACGGCGCCAAATCATTTCTTGAGGAAAAAGGCTTTTCGGTCTCAGGTGTAAAAGAGGAATTCCTGGAAATCACCGACCGGAATGCCATTAATGATCCCGGCAGGGTAAATGCAATGCTCGTGCAGGCCGGATTTCCGCCAACAATGCTGAAAATCGAGGAGGAAGATCTTGAATCCTATTTCTTCCGGGTAATCGGCCGAAACGGAGGTGTGCAATGAAAGGTTTTTCAGTCGCGTTGTGGACAGAGAGTTTAAAGGCCTGGCGGTCGATCATTCTGCGGATAACGGTCGTGATATTCGCCTTTATGGCCGGGATGATGGGATTGTTCGTCTATCTCGCCCAACATCCGGAATTAATCAGTAATTCGGTCGTACTCAGCACCAAAACCTCGATGCTGGGTAAAGCCGACTGGCCAACCTATTTCATTTTATTGTATCAGATCGTCGCCATGGTCGGATTGATCGGATTCGGTTTCGTATTCAGCTGGATTTACGGCCGGGAGTATTCCGACCGCACGGTCAAAGACCTGCTGGCTTTGCCGGTGCCGCGCAGTGCCATCGTCGTAGCCAAATTATGCGTCGCCACAGTCTGGTGCATCCTGTTATCGGTCATTCTATTTATTGTCGGAACTGCCGCCGGGAAATTGGTCAATATGGACGGCTGGTCGGTCGCTTTGGCGTGGCAGGCCTGCCGGATATTCAGCGGTACGGCATTGATGACGATCGTGTTGTGCACGCCGGTCGCCTTCTTTGCCGGCTATGGCCGGGGATTTTTAGTTCCGATCGGCTACCTGATTTCGATCATGATAATCACTCAATTTGCCGTGTCCGCGATTCCGGTAA
>Ga0074199_1001124_pt1 | contig 27486 bp, 30 predicted proteins | sample EPASupsiteSAE347_FD_64528 | JGI IMG/M metagenome (GOLD analysis project Ga0074199, IMG submission 64528) | Bioremediated contaminated groundwater from EPA Superfund site, New Mexico - Sample SAE3-47 | ecosystem: Environmental > Aquatic > Deep subsurface > Groundwater > Contaminated ... | reverse complement strand
TGGGGTCGACGGCAAGGGTTGATGAGATGATGAAAAGAGTGAGCACCAGGGTTATGAATGATGTTAAAAGCTTTTTAGATTTCTCCATATTCCCTCCCTACAGCCAAACTACAAGCTGGAGCCAGAATCGGCCGTTGTCGCTTAAGCCGTCGGCGTCATTGCCGGTTATGCTTCTGCCTTTATTGGGACCTACTTTATAGGCATAGGATGCCCTTACGCTGTATAAGCCGGCCTTGCCTACATTTACACCCATACCGGCGCCCGAGAGTATATATTCATTTTGTCCGCTTGCGCTTGTGACGCAACCCGGCCAGGGGCTTTTATTGAGTTTTATCCAGCCGGCGTCAAAGAAGCCTATCAACTGGGTAGTGGCCCATGAAGGCATGGAGGGTATATCGTAACGGGTCTCAAGGGTTATTGCATGGCCTTCGTCTCCCGGCGCTTCTCCTACAGGATAGGCGCGTATGCCTGTCGGTCCTCCGAGTATGAACTTCTGGGAGGAGTCAAGATTGTATGATGCGAACTGTCCTCTGGCGGAGCCGAATAAGGCCACCTGTTTAGCGAGGCGCTGGAGTCTTGCAATCAGGTAGGTTGCCCTCATGAAGTTGCCGGATGTTCTCGGTCCGGCGTCATCGGTATCCTGATTGACGGTAAGTCCGGACAGGTCCACGTTGCCCCCGGTAAGTGCAAGGGAGGCGGTCGTGAGTCCTGCGCCTAAAAAGGTATCAAAGAAGTTGCCCGATATGAAGGCGGAGCCGTTGGTTAGTTTTCTGTCGCGGGTTTTCTCCCCGAGCGCCTTGTCTACGAGCGTCATGTATTCGAGCCCCATGCCGGTTGTGATGCTTTTGTTTCTGGAGCGGACCAGGGAATAGCTGATGCCCGTATTGACCGTTTCCGCCCAGCCTTTTGCCCTGAGATCCGTAAGGTCTTTTCCCAGTTCATAGGTAAGGCCCGTATATGCCGTATTCCAGGTGAGTCCGGTAGATCCTAAGGGGAGTGCGTATGATGCCCGCCATTGGGAAAGGTTTTCCGCCCCTGTTAAAGAGAGGCTTAACTGATCGCCCAGACCGAATGGGTCCGATACGGATAGCTGGCCGGTAGCCCGATAGGCCCCGGTGTAGCGGTCGCCATAGTTGTCGCCGGAGAGGTATCCTTGAAAGATCGGTCCTTCGGTAGCGTTTATTACTATCCTTGTGGTTCCTGATTCTGCTCCGGGTTCAAGGGATGCCTGGGCATTGATGCCCGGCAGGTCGTTCATCAGGAGCACGGTTCGTTCCACCTGTTCCATTTTTACGGGACTGCCGTCAGGGACGTTGCGGGCTGCCATGCTTTCCAACAGGGGGGTGCTGATCCTTTTCGGTTCCTTGATGTTGATCTTTACCTTCCCGTCAATGCGTCCTGATATGACGGCTATTGTAATGACGCCTTCGGTGACATCCTGTTTGGGGAGGTATGCCCTGGCAAGGAGATAGCCTTTTTTCTCACGGAGGTAATTGGTAACGGCAGAGGCCAATCCCTGAAGATCGGTAAAACCGAGTTCCCTGCCGATACTGTCGCGGAGAAGTTCCTGAAGTTCGGCCTCCGTTGCTATGCCGTCCAGACCGGTAAAACGGAAGCTCTTTACGGTAACCCTTATGCCTGAATCAGTCATAGGGGGGGCTGTGATTTCTTTTTCTCTGTCAGTCGGAAGACGGTCCGGCAGCGTGGCGCTGGGCTGCCTTTGTTCCTGGAGAAGTATGCCCGCATCCGGGATATGTTGTTGCGCTTTGACTGCACCGGATGTCAAAGCAAGTATACACGTGAAGCAGACGAGGAGGACGATGAAACGTTCCATAGGCACCTCAGTTTTCGATTTGTGTATTAGTTTATTTTATTTTAATTATAATACATAGGCATAACAGGTCAAGGGAAAACTATAATCTGTAATAATAATTTAATGACCTGCGCCTATTTGAAGGTGATCCGCGGCGGCTTCCGCTCGGGAAGCCGGTAATACGTTGCCTTCGTGTATCCAAGCATCATGGGATAATGATGCGGATGCGCCGCAGGGATACCCAGAGTATCCTTAAGGGACGGCAATGAAAGGAGTGCTTTCTGAACCAGTCCGGCCCAGCACGTGCCAAGGCCCATTGTCGGAGCCATCAGGGTCAGATAAGAAAGCGCCAGGGTCAAGTCCACCATGCCGTTCAACGCTTCCTTCGGAGCCGAGGCTACAACCACAACCGGGGCATTCCTGAGCACGGAGTCATAGCCCTCATCCCAGGCTTTGACGATCAGGGGAAGGTAAGGTGCAGCCGCAGCCATACGAGGCTCATCGTTAAGAACCTTGCGGATCCACTCCACTGTCAATCGGGCCGTCTCTTTGATCACGACCTTGTCGGTAACGACCAGCCATTCAACCAACTGGCTGTTGCCGGCAGTCGGGGCATAGCGTGCAATTTCAATGAGCCTCCGAATCTTTTCCCTTTCCACAGGCTTGTCCTCATATAAACGGATGGAACGGCGAGACCTAAGGAACTGCTCAGCCTTCTCTTCGTTGATTCTCAGTTCTTCTTCTATGACGGTACAGCCTCCGACAGGGATATTTGTGTGGCTGAGAGCACTATGGGGACATATGGCCACGCAATGGCCGCACTCTATGCAGGCGCTTTCCCCCCAGGAAACCATTTCAGGATAGCCGTTGCCATCCTGAAGCCGAATAATGCGGTTCGGGCACTCCCTCACGCAAAACCCGTCTTTCTTGCATTTATTCTCATCAATGATCAAAACACCCATCAGATATACCTCCTGTTCTCCGGATTATTCAAACTTCCCCCCGCCTATTCCGGTCAAGCATCACAAGCTGATTCCACATCGGGCTTTGATAATACCGCATATTCAAACCCATCGAGCAGGGCCATAAAAGATGCCATGTTGATATTCTCGGCAATCTCTGACACCTTCCATATTTCCATCCCGTCGGTAAATACGATTGACACCTCCACTTTCGCAGAAGTACCTGATCTTGCATCATGTACACGCGCTGAGTAATCGGCGAGTTTCACCCCCTGAATAACAGGAAATATTGAAGAAAGGGATTTTTTAAGTACATTGGCAAGCGCATCAACAGGCCCGACACCTGTTGATGCTTCATGCATCTCGTCGGTATCCGTTTTTATTATGACAGTTGCCTCAGGCCTTATGCCATCATCAATGAGCCTGTAAGTACCTACAACTTCAAAAGGCTTCCTGTATGTTTCCAGAGAGCGGAGGATATTCAATTCTTTCGTAGCATCCTTGATATTCAACAGCCTTTTCACGTTCCCCCCTCACTGTTCTGTTCTTTTATTCCGGTAAGTTTCACCTTTCACTGCTTCTCCGGTTTCATTAGTTTCTTTTGTTTCTCCGGTTTCATTAGTTTCTTGACCATCGACCATCGACTATCGACTATCGACTATCGACTGTCTTTCCGGTTTCTTTTGTTTCCCGACCATCGACTATCGACTATCGACTGTCTTTCCGGTTTCTTTAGTTTCTTGACCATCGACCATCGACTATCGACTATCGACTGTCGACTGTCTTTCCGGTTTCTTTAGTTTCCCGACTATCGACCATCGACTATCGACTATCGACTGTCTTTCCGGTTTCATCCTTTCACCTTTCACGTTTCACGATCTGTTTTCTCTTCTTCTATGAGCAGTTTATAATCTATCCCGTCAACAAGTGCCCGCCAGCTTGCCTCGATAATATTTTCCGACACGCCGACGGTACCCCATGAATGCTTTCCATCGCTGCTCTCAATAAGCACCCTCGTAACCGCTTTCGTTCCGTCTTTTGTAGACAGCACCCTTACTTTATAGTCCACAAGGTTCATCTCATTCAATTCGGGATAAAATTTATACAGGGCCTTCCTTAATGCACTATCGAGGGCATCCACGGGACCTTTGCCGAGGGCTGCCGTATGCTCTATCCTGTCGCCGACCTTAACCATGATAGTCGCCTCGGATACGGGGTGGCCTTTCTCTTTCTTTTCCACTATAACCTTAAAGCCGATAAGGTCAAAATACTTCCGGTGAATGCCCAGGGCCTTCTTGATAAGGAGTTCCAGCGACCCTTCCGCTCCTTCGAACTGATACCCGAACATCTCGAGCTCTTTTATCTTTTTCAGCACATCCTTTGCAAGCTTTTTGTCCTTTTCGATATCGATATTAAATTCCCCGGCCTTATGGATGATGCTGCTCTCACCTGAAAGATCGGAGATAAGAACCCGCTGGATATTTCCAACTACTTCGGGTTTGATATGCTCATATGTCTCAGGGTTCTTTCTTATTGCGCTTACGTGTATCCCGCCCTTGTGGGCAAAGGCACTCTCACCCACAAACGGCCTGTGCTTATCGGGAATAAAATTTGCCATCTCATCCACAAAAAGGCTCAAACCCCTTAAATGGGCAAGTTTCTCCTTTTCAATGCCTTCACACCCCATTTTGAAAATCAGGTCCGGTATAATGGAACAGAGATTGGCATTTCCGCATCTTTCACCATAACCGTTAATAGTGCCCTGGACATGACTGCAACCCGCCCGGACAGCCATTAGTGTATTGGCAACACCTAACTCCGAATCATTATGCGTATGGATTCCCAGTTTTGTATTAATAATACTCCGGACTTCCTGCGTAACAGCATAGATATCAAAAGGCATGCTGCCGCCGTTTGTATCACATAGAACTACAGCGTCTGCACCGGCATCTGCCGCAACCTTAATCACTTTCTTTGCATAAACCGGGTTCTTCCTGTACCCGTCAAAAAAATGCTCCGCATCAAAGAACACAACCTTGCCGTATTGCTTCAGAAAGGCTATGGTCCTCTCAATCATCTTTAAATTTGTATCAAGACTGACCCTGAGGGCATCCCTTACATGCAAATCCCAGCTTTTGCCCACTATGGCGACATATTCCGTATCAGCCTCAAAAACAGCCTTTATAATCTCATCCTCTTCCGGATTGACATTGGCCTTAACGGTGCTGCTGAAGGCCGTTATTTTTGCATTTTTAAGGGAAATCTTTTTTACTTCCTTAAAATACTGAAGGTCCTTCGGGTTTGAACCGGGCCACCCGCCCTCAATATAATGTATGCCGAACTCATCGAGCCTTTCTGTAATTCTCAGCTTATCGCTTAGAGAAAAGGCTATATCTTCCGACTGAGCACCATCACGTAATGTGGTGTCGTAAAATTCAATTTTCATTTTTCTTCCACAACATTCTCGGCATCGAGTCCAAACGTTTTATGAAGAACCCGTACGGCAAGTTCTCCGTATTTACTCTCTACCACACAGGAAATTTTAATCTCCGATGTTGTTATTGCCTCAATATTTATACCCTCTTTTGCAAGTACGGAAAACATTTTCGATGCTACCCCTGCATGGGACCTCATTCCTAATCCTACAATGGATACTTTGGCTATATTTTCGTCTATCGCCACATCCTTTGCTCCTGCTGCACGTGCAGCTTCTTCCATAACTTTAAAAGCTTTCCTCCCGTCCGCTTTTGCAACGGTAAACGTGATATCGGTCAAATTATTATGACTTATATTCTGGACTATCACATCTATCACGATATTTGCATCGGATAGGGCGCCAAAAAGCTGGGCTGCAATGCCTGGTCTGTCGGGTACTCCTGCAACGGTTATTTTTACTTCGTTCTTATTATGTGTAATGCCTGTAACTTCCATTCTTTCCATGTCTAAAGCCTCCTTACATACTAATGTTCCTTCACCGTCCGTGAAAGAAGATTTTACAAGAATCGGTACATCATATTTCGCAGCAAATTCAACAGACCTTATCTGCAAAACTTTCGCTCCAAGGCTTGCCATTTCAAGCATTTCTTCATACGATACCTTGCCAAGCCTTCTTGCCCTGTCACATATATTCGGGTCTGCCGTATACACCCCATCTACATCCGTATATATCTCACAAAGATCCGCACCAAGGGCTGCGGCTAATGCCACTGCCGATGTATCCGATCCTCCTCTGCCCAGGGTTGTAATATTGCCCTTTTCATCCACACCCTGAAAACCCGGAACAACCACGACTCTTCCCTTATTTAACTCCGTCATAATCTGGTTCTTTTCTATGCGTGATATTCTTGCCTTTGTAAAGCTTGAGTCGGTAACAATCTTTGCCTGGTAGCCAAGCAGCGAAACAGCATCGCAAAACATCGTCTTCAATGTAATGGCAAGAAGCGCAGAGACTACCTGCTCACCTGTAGAAATCAATACGTCAATCTCCCTTTCGTCAGGAAATTTATTAATACTGTGGGCCAGATTGAGCAGCCTGTCCGTCTCACCGGACATGGCGGAAACAACCACAACAACATCGTTGTCCTCTTCCCGGTACTTTATGATCTTTTTCGCTATGTTCTTTATCCTTTCAAGATCAGCTACCGATGTTCCTCCATACTTTTGTACAATAAGCATTCTTACCTCCATCTCTGTAATTAGCGTTTAGTATAGAGCCGAAGTTGCGATGATGAGAAGTTGCGAAGTTGTGCGTAACTTCGTATTTTCGTAACTTCCTGTCTTCGGGTTTATACGCTAAACGCTCTATGTTGTCTATTTCATGGCACAACAATCGTTATTCTCCGTTCCTCTTCTCCTGTCACTTCAATCTCAATCCTTATGGCACCGTTCCACCAGGTTGCCCGTTCCGCCCATTCTACCACAACTATACCGTTCCGGAGAAATTCTTCTATCTGAAGGGCCTCAACTTCACCCCCTTCAATCCTGTAAAGGTCGACATGGCACATTTCAAGCGCCGAGCCTTCATAGTTATTCATCAATGTAAATGAGGGGCTTACGACGTACAGCCAGTCTTTTACCCCTAATCCCCTTGCAATACCTTTTACAAGCTGTGTTTTTCCTGCACCAAGCTCACCGTAAAGCGTATAAAGATCGCCCCTTTTTGCATTCCTGCCTGTATATTCGCCTATATCCCATGTATCAAAGGGACTTTTCGATATATATTCTTTCCTTTCCATTCTTTATTGCCTTTAACGCATTGCCTGTTCCGGTAAGTAAATCACAGGCGATCAGGTCCATATCGGTATTTGTTTCAACCCAGCTATCCGAAAGGTATCCATGGAGATACACACCCAGCAGGGATGCCTCCGTGGGGGTGTATCCCTGGGAGACAAATCCCCCTATAAAACCGGTTAGGATATCGCCGGTTCCCCCCTTTGCCAGGGCCGGGCTGCCCGTGGGGTTTATATAGATTTTCCCGTCAGGGCTGAAAAATAATGATCTGGCGCCCTTTAATACAAGGTATGCGCCGGTTTCCTCTACAAACCTTCTGCCCACGTTAATCCTGTCTTCATTTACCGCTTTCGGGGAAAGGCCGATAAGGCGGCCAAGTTCTCCTGGGTGTGGCGTAAATATTACATTCCTTTTTTTACTTTTTATGACATCCGTGTGTCCCTGGAATGCATTGATCCCGTCTGCATCAATAACAAAAGGCTTATCAATTTCAGAATAGAGCATTCTCACAAGCTCCATGGTTTCCGGGTTCTGTGAAAGACCCGGCCCCAGAATGATTACATCCTTGTCTTCCACAAATTCTCTAACCTGTCCATATGAAGACATTATAAAAAACCCTGTTCCCCTGTCTTCAACCGGATAAGTCATAACCTCGGTAAGCTTAGCCTCCATAATGCTATTGAGGCTCGCAGGTACAAGAAGTGTTGCCAGTCCGGCGCCAACCTTCAGCGCCGCTAACGAAGCCATGCAGGCTGCGCCTGTTTTACCGGGAGAGCCCGCAATGACAGCAACATGGCCATAGGTGCCCTTGTGCGACCACGGAAGTCTTTCTTTAATAAAGCCTCTCAGCATATCGCCATCAACAAGATGGGCATCAACACCGAGAATATCCTCCGCAAAGCCGGGAATGGAAATATCGATGACCGTCAGTTTTCCCGTATGGTACCCGCCCGGACAAAGAACCTGGCCGAGCTTAGGGTATGCGTAGGTAAAAGTATGGGCAGCCTTGACGGCGGATCCTAACGGAGCGCCTGTTTTTCCGTCTATCCCTGATGGGATATCAATAGCCATAACAGGCTTACCCGATCTGTTAATCTCCTCAATTACAGCCTTTTCTTTACCCTCAACAACCTTCGAAAGGCCTGTTCCGAATATGGCATCCACAACAATATCGGCATGTATGATACCCATTCTGATCGTGTCACAATTGTCATTGACTTCTATGATCTCCCCCTGAAGGGATTCGTAAAGCCTCATATTCAGGGCAGCATCTCCCTTCAAATCATCTTTCTTACAGAGGAGAAAGGTCTTTACACGATAGCCGTCCCTGAGGGCATACCTTCCGACTACAAACCCGTCGCCGCCGTTATTTCCCCTTCCGCAAACGACTACAATACGCTTCTTCCCTTTAAGGTAAAGCTCTTTAATCAACCTGTATGTATTCCGTCCCGCATTCTCCATAAGTACAGCAGAAGGAATACCCCATGTCTTTATAGCGTATTCATCATATTTTGCCATCCTTTCGGGCGACAACACCTTCATAACTACTCCCTCCATGTTGACAGATATCAGACTAAAGTCTGTCCTTTGTCTTCTGTCTTCATCACTGGATCATCACCACCGACACCGCATACGCCCGTTCGTGCGATATGCTTATTCCGTCATACCGCGTTCCGTGAAACTCAATATACGGCCTCCCTTCGTTCTGCAGCACATTTATATCTTTCCATGCCAGCCTCCTGCCAATGGCCTTCATAAATGCCTCCTTTGCAGCAAACCTCCCTGCAAGTGATTCATCTGCCATCTTTCGTTGTCCGGCATATGCAATTTCTTCACGGGTAAATATCCTATCCAGAAACCTGTCCCCGTATTTTTCAACCATATCCGTAATGCGCGATACATCAACTATGTCTATGCCGATCAATAGTCTTCCCCAATCCGTCCGTTACATTCCGGCAAAATAAAAAATTCTGCCGTCCTGTAAGTCACATATTCTATCACCAAGTTATTAACTTGAAAAGGGAAAAGGTTAACAACCGAACAAACGAATACCGGCAAATGGTCGTCATTTCATCAATGCAAGCATGTCTCTCACTGCCCGGTCGAGCCCCACGAAGATAGCCCGTGCGATAATGCTGTGGCCTATGCTTAACTCGTCAATTTCCCTGATTGCCACAATGTCGCTTAAATTATGGTAATGCAGCCCGTGGCCGGCATTTACTCCGAGGCCAAGTTCCTTCCCCCTTTTTGCTGCGTTAACAACCTTCTTTAACTCTTTATCCCGTATCACCTCATTCTTTGCATCACTGTAAGCGCCGGTGTGTATCTCGATCATATCCGCCTTGATCTTGTGAGATACGATAATTTGTTCATCCTCCGGGTCAATAAAGAGACTCACTTTGATGCCCTTCTCTCTAACTTTTTCGATAACATTTTCTATCTTTTTGGAAAACCCGGCCACATCGAGTCCGCCCTCCGTTGTCAACTCTTCCCTCTTTTCAGGCACAAGGGTAATCATATCCGGTTTAATCTCCCTCGCAATATCGACCATCTCATCCGTTGCAGCCATTTCAAGATTGAGCTTCGTCTTCACAACCTCTCTCAAAATCTTCACATCTCTGTCTTTTATGTGACGCCTGTCCTCACGCAAATGGATGATAATCCCAGATGCCCCTGCCATTTCGGCAATTCCTGCTGCATTTATCGGGTCCGGATAATATATGCCTCTGGCCTCCCTGAGTGTTGCAACATGATCTATATTCACCATGAGCTTTTTCATCAATTACTGCCTCCTTAAAACGACTTTGATAGTTTCAGGTTTCAATTTCCTTATCACCAAATCTTTTGTATCAAGCGGAACTTCAACAATCTCTTCATCGCCTGTAAAATTTCCGTCAATCGGAATCGTCTCTATATAATCGATATTATCCAGCGATCCTTTCGATCCCTCAATACTAACATATTGCGGAGCCCAGGACTTTATCTTATAAATGCCTGTCCACTTTTTGTCTAATGTTGCATCGGTCCTCAGCTTCTTTTCCACGGCCCTGTCTAATTCTATAGCAATATAATCAGGTTTCAATTCATCAACCTTGACGCCTTTCGGAACCTGCACGTCGGTTGTTTCCAAACTATAAATATGCTGCCCTTCTTTGGCATCCGAGAGGCTCACTGCAAGCTTTATATCGCGTGCACGAATCGCCTTTAATATTGAAACGGGGCCGCCTACCGTAACAAGCACTTCTTCATTCTCAATCTTTTTAATGATGAACTCTTTGCCAAGTTTATTGACTCTGATTTTCACAGAGAAACTCATTTTTGACTCGCCCATGTAAGATACGGCAAACCAGAGCATGGCAGCGAGAATGAGCGACAACGCCTTGAGTTTAAAGTTCTTAAAGATGTATTTTTTAAGTCCGCTTATCATTTCAGATGTTCCTTCAGTACCGCCTTCAGTTCATCACCACTCACGTTCGTAACGATATCCCCGCCAAAGGTATATGACAGCTTCCCGCTCTCTTCCGAAACAACAACCACAAGGGCATCCGTCACTTCGGTAATACCTATGGCGGCTCTGTGCCTGGTTCCAAAACGCTTATCGATATCGCCTTTTAAAGCCAGTGGAAGAATACAACCAGCCGCCCGTATCCTCCCCTCCCTGATTATCATTGCACCATCGTGCAACGGGGATGCCTGCTGAAAAACACTTATTATTAATTCCGAATTCACCTCCGCATCAAGCATGATGCCTATTTCCATAAACTCTTCGAGGCCGATCTCGCGCTCCACAACAATCAATGCGCCCGTCTTCTTCTGCCCCATCGCAACACACGCATTTGAGAGCTCATCATAGAATAACGTTTCCTTGACATAGCTGATCTTTTTAAAGAAGGGGCTTCTCCCGATAGCAAGAAGAATTCTCCTGATGTCGCTCTGAAAAATAACCACAATGACAAGTATAATAGAGCCTACAAAATTATTCAGGATCCATCCGATGGTAAAAAGCTCGAATTTCTTCGAAAAATAGAAGATAAAAAACACAATAATAAAACCGATGATGATCTGAACAGCCCTTGTCCCCTTTATAAAGACAAATGTTCTGTAAATAATGAACGCTACGAGCAAAATGTCCAAAATGTCCTGCCATCTCAGTGACTGCATCATAACTTTAACCGCTCTCACGCCTTCATTACTGCACTGACAAGCTGTACCACCTTTTTCGTCTTCTTCACATCATGCACCCTTACTATGTCTGCACCGTTCCATATTGATACGGCAATGCTCGCCAACGTTCCTTCCATTCTTTCTTCCAGCGGTGAATCGGTAACGTGCCCGATAAAAGACTTCATGGAAGTACCTATCAGGAGAGGCATTTTCAACTCTTTGAATGATTTCATATTTTTTATAATTGTCAGGTTATCCTGTACGCGCTTGCCGAAACCGATACCCGGATCAAGAACAATACGGTCATCACCTATTCCATGTTTTTGTGCAAATTCAATCCGCTCTCTGAAAAACGTCTTTATTTCAGAAATAACGTCTTCATAACAGGGGTTCATCTGCATATTTCCGGGTGTGCCCTTTATATGCATAATGACTACGTAAGCCCTGAGTTCGCCAACCGTATAAGCCATGTCTCCGTCAAATAAAAGTCCGCTGATGTCATTCACTATATCAGCCCCTGCACCACAGGCTTCCCTGGCAACTTTTGCTTTATTCGTATCTATGGAAATAGGTATATCAGACCGGACCCTTATTCCCTTAACAACAGGAATTACCCTCTTCAATTCTTCTTCAGTGGAAACGGGCGCCGAAAAAGGCCGTGTAGATTCTCCGCCAATATCGATGATGTCGGCTCCTTCATCGATCATCGAAAGGGCATGACTTATTGCTCCTTCAGTTGTATTGTGCTTCCCCCCATCAAAAAAGGAATCAGGCGTAACATTTAAGACCCCCATGATAAGCGGTCTATCTTTCCACGCTATCACCCTCTCCATTCATGCAGTCCTTAATTATGTTATCTATTTCCTTGCCGTCAAGCGCCTCTCTGTCAAGAAGGGCATTTGCTACGGCATGCAGTGCATTTATTTTCTCAACAAGGAGTCCTTTTGCCCTGTCATAACAATTCGTTACCAGCCTTCTCAATTCTTCGTCTATTTCCTGGGCGATGCTTTCGCTAAAATCCCTGTGTCTCCCGATCTCCCTTCCAAGAAAGATAGGTTCCTCATTTTTACCGTAATTGAGGGGTCCGAGCTTTTCACTCATCCCCCATTCACATACCATTTTCCGCACAATAACTGTTGCCCTCTCTATGTCGTTGCCCGCCCCTGTTGTCATATGGTTGAGAACAAGTTCCTCCGCTACCCTGCCGCCAAGCAGGATAGTAACATTATCAAGGAGGTATTCTCTCGAATAGGTATGTCTCTCATCTATAGGCAGCTGCTGTGTAATGCCGAGCGCCCTCCCCCTCGGTATTATGGTAACTTTATGGATAGGGTCTGCATTCGGTATCATTTTTGCGACAAGGGCATGACCGGCTTCATGGTATGCGGCATTTTTTCTCTCCTGCAACGGTATTATCATGCTTCTCCGTTCAACACCCATGAGGACCTTATCCTTGGCATGCTCAAAATCATCCATCTCAATCTCTTTTTTCTCATGTCTTGCCGCTATAAGGGCAGCCTCATTCACAAGGTTTGCAAGGTCAGCACCTGAAAAACCGGGCGTTCCCCTTGCTATGATCGAGAGGTCAATATCTTTTGCAAGTATAGTCTTACGTGTATGAATACCCAGAATCGCCTCTCTCCCCTTTACATCGGGGGTAGAAACAACAATCTGTCTGTCAAACCGTCCGGGTCTTAATAAAGCAGGGTCCAGAACATCAGGCCTGTTTGTTGCCGACATTACGATAACCCCTTCATTAGATTCAAAACCATCCATTTCAACGAGAAGCTGGTTTAATGTCTGCTCTCTCTCGTCATGCCCGCCGCCAAGGCCTGCGCCCCTGTGTCTTCCAACGGCATCTATCTCATCAATGAATATGATGCATGGCGCGTTTTTCTTGCCCTGGTTAAAGAGGTCCCTCACACGGGACGCACCGACACCGACAAACATCTCCACAAAATCAGAACCGCTTATGTTGAAGAAAGGTACATTGGCCTCCCCGGCGATTGCCCTCGCAAGCAGTGTTTTCCCTGTGCCCGGCGGACCGACAAGAAGTACGCCTTTCGGTATTCTCCCGCCAAGTTTTGTAAATTTTTTCGGATCTATAAGAAACTCAATGATCTCCTCAAGCTCTTCTTTGGCCTCTTCAACACCGGCCACATCCTGAAAAGTAACCTTGTTTTCCTTGTTTGTGAACAGCTTGGCCTTACTTTTCCCGAAGGCCATAGCCTTGCCTCCCCCGGCCTGCATCTGTCTCATAAAAAAGATCCAGACACCTATGAGGAGGATCATGGGGAACCATGAAATAAATATATTCTGCCACATGCCGGAATCATCGTCAGGCTTGGCATTGATTTTCACGCCGTGTTCCCTGAGTATCTTCATCAGTTCAGGGTCATCAGCGGCATAGCTTTTAAACTCCTTGCCATTCTTATATGTACCCAAAATATTCTTTCCCTGAATTGTCACAGAGATTATATTGTTGGATTGCACAGCTTCGACAAAGTCGCTGAATATGACCGAGTCGTACGTCTTCTTGGGCTTATAATAAATGTTAAATATAAAAAGTCCGAAAAGGACGATAAATAACCATATAAAAAGATTCCTGTTTAACGGATTGGTATTAGGATTTTTCGTCACACATCTTTTTTACCACAAAACCCCTTTGTTATCAATGATTAAAGTTAATGTACGGTATAAAGCGGAAAGTAAAGGTTAAAACAACATTAACGCCTTACAAAACGATAACGCCTTTTTCGTTTTATACGTTTGGGGGTGAGAACTGGTCTATGTTCGCTTCGTCACTTTTAATGGTCGAACGGGAACATTCTCATTTAATGCCATGGATCGTTATGCAAAAATCAGCCGAAATAATAAATAAACAGTCTCTATACCGAAAAAAAAGGGGGGGGGTACTTATAAATGTTTGTAGAGAATGCACTAACCTGGAGGGAAAGGTTCCAATGCTGAATGCATGTTTAAAAAACGGTAAAAAGAAATTGAATAGTGAAGTATCAGTAGGAAAAGGAGGTGCTTAATGATTAGTTGGTGGTGGATATTGTTTACGGTTTTCGTATTTGGAGGCGTCAGCCTGCTGGTCGCCTGTTTTGTTTGCAGTGCCAGGATGGGGGTATTGCTGGACCAGACTAACGATAAGCAACTATATTACGATTATTGTTACTGTGAAAAGCCGGAATCATTCCTGGCCGACTGTGAAATTTTGGAGGAATCCATGGAAAAATTCACAGTTGAGAACGATAATGAATCAACTTTTCAAACAGGTCGTGAAAAAGGTGGAATCTGATATATTATCGATCGATATCGTGGTAACAGGTTGATCTTTTAGAGCAAAAATTTCAATCCTTTAAAAATCCGCACCCCTTTGTTATCAAACGATTTAAACAAACACCAAAGTTTTGCTTGACTTGAACGCGTAAAATGTATTAATTTAAGCAAATTTTCGATAGGGTGACGTTCGTATGAAAACATATTTTCCGAAAGAAGGCGAATTAATTAAGAGTTGGTATCTGGTAAATGCAGAAGGGGCTGTTCTCGGCAGACTGGCAGCAAAAGTTGCTGCCATATTAAGAGGAAAAACCAAACCTGTATATACGCCGCATGCTGACACAGGTGACTTTATCATTGTAGTAAATGCTGAAAAAGTAAAGCTTACCGGCAACAAGTTGTCTCAAAAGACGTACGAAAGACACAGCGGTTATCCTGGAGGATTGAAGGTTGTAAACGCCAGGACTTTACTTAACAAGAAACCTGAAGATATTATTCTTATCGCAGTAAAAGGCATGCTTCCTAAAAACAGCCTTGGAAGGCAGATGCTGAAAAAACTGAAAGTGTATAAGGGGAGTGAACATCCTCACAAAGCTCAAATGCCAAAGGAATTGGAGATAAAGGAGGTACAAAGTGCCTGAAAAGAGGTACTACGCTACCGGTAAAAGAAAGACTGCTGTAGCCAGAGTTTGGATAAAACAGGGTGAAGGAAATTTCGTAATAAATGGAAGAATTCTCAATGATTATTTTCCTGTTGAAAATTTAAAAATAATGGTGAATAAACCGCTCGTGCTCACCGGTAATGCAGGAAAATTTGATGTTGTCGCAAATATTTACGGCGGTGGCGTTCCTGCCCAGGCATGGGCATTGGCACACGGTATTGCAAAAGCATTGCTCGAGTTCAACGCAGGTTTTAGAATAACTCTCAAAAAACAAGGACTTATCACAAGAGATCCGCGGGCAAAAGAGAGAAAGAAATACGGTAAAAAGGCAGCAAGGGCAAGCTTCCAGTTCTCAAAGAGATAATCTTTCCATGTGGAATGTCGGTATAATAGGGGCTACCGGATATACAGGCGTAGCCCTTATTTCTTTGCTCCTTACCCACCCTTTTGTAAAGATAACGCTCATTACATCCAATACATACAAAGGCAAAAAGATATCGGATATATTTCCTCTCCTGAAAAACCTTTTTGATGAAACGCTTGTCCCGACAAACGAAAATCATCAAGGTCAATGTGATGTTTGCTTTCTGTGTCTCCCCCATGGAACATCCATGGAAACGGCAAAAAATCTCTATGACAATAAGACTGTAATCATAGACCTGAGCGCCGATTTCCGGTTTGAAGACCTCAACATCTATGAAAAAACCTATGTGAAACATACCGCACCGGAACTGGCTCAACAGGCTGTTTTCGGTCTGCCGGAGCTTTACAGAGATAGAATAAAAGGCGCTAAAATTATCGGCAACCCCGGTTGTTACCCCACTTCTGCCATACTGGCGCTTTATCCGCTTTTAAAAGAAGGCCTGTTAACGGGCGACATCTTTATTGATTCCAAATCAGGGGTAAGCGGTGCGGGCAGGGAAGCAAAGGTTGGAAGCCTCTTCTGTGAGGTATCTGAAGGCTTCAGGGCTTATAACGTAGGCATACACCGCCATGAACCGGAGATACAGAAAGAGGTAAGGAAGTTTCAGGACTTGCAGATCATGTTTACGCCGCATCTCCTGCCCATGAACAGGGGTATCCTTTCAACAACATACGGCAGGTTAAAAAACCCGCAAGCAACAGAGGATATTCTGGCATTATACAGGGCAACGTACAAAAATGAACCCTTTGTGAGGATCACGGACAAAGGAGTATATCCGGACACAAGGTTTACCAGGTTCTCAAATTTTTGCGATATAGGTCTGAAGGCCTTCGAAGACGGCAGAATCGTCATCGTGTCCGCCATCGACAATCTCATCAAAGGCGCATCGGGCCAGGCAGTTCAGAACATGAATGTTGCCCTGGGGGTTGATGAATCCCTCGGCCTGAAAGCCGTACCTCAGTATCCTTAAAACCTCCAAGAGTCCTTCAAAAATAACCGGATCTGTGCTATACTAAACACATGAAACCCATTTGTACGAACCGGAAGGCATACCACGAATACCATATTGAAGAAACCTTTGAGGCAGGGCTTGTACTTACGGGGACAGAGGTGAAATCCCTCCGTGAAGGCAAGGCCAATCTGAAAGACAGCTTCGCAAAAATCAAGGACGGGGAGCTTTTCCTCGTCAATGCCCATATAAACCCTTATTCATGCGGCAATATTTACAACCATGAACCGAAAAGGGATCGAAAACTGCTTATGCACAAAAGGGAAATAAACAGGCTCTTCGGAAAGGTTAGAGAGAGGGGGTACACGCTGGTAGCCCTTTCCATGTATTTTGATAAAAGAAACAGGGCAAAGATGGAAATTGCCCTGGCAAAAGGTAAAACCCTTTATGACAAGAGGGAAAGCATAAAGCGGAAAGACGAAAAGCGGTTCAGAGAACGGGAAATGAGATACAAATAAAACGTTCAAGGTTCCGGGTTCAAGGTTCTACGTTGAGCATTGAACTTTGAACAATTTTCCCACAATAACGGGACAAAAGGGGGCGACTGGCTTCGACAGGGATGCAAGGGTCAAAGAGGCATGCCGGGTTACTGCTTACCCGAAACTAAGCGGAACTAACATAACTGCAGACTCTAACGAGTACGCACTAGCCGCTTAAGCGCGGCTACATCATCCGGACTTTCTGCCTGCTTTAAGTCCGGTATGGTGTGATGCAAGCAGGATAGTCCGGCCGGAAGCCTATAGGGCAGGATGAAATTAATAGGCTGGAATGATGGAAAACCTGTCAGCGGGTGTTTCACCGTTCGAGACCCAAACCGCTGACTAAGCATGTAGGCTCTTTGAAGTCTTCTTTTCTGGACGCGGGTTCGATTCCCGCCGCCTCCACCATTTAAGAATCCGATACAATCCAATAAAGTGTAAAACCCGTTAGAAATAGCGGGTTTTTTGTTGTTGTTTATCCAAAGAAGTGCTATAAGTATTATTAGAATCCGGTATTTTTAGGGGCTGATTATCCCAAAACGGCCCCCAACTAAAATCACCGGCCCCCAAAAAGGAGGTAAACCAAATGCCAAAGAGGATCTTGCCGCTATCCGAGACTAAAGTCCGTACAGCCAAGGCACAGGAAAAAGAGTACAAACTTTTTGATGGAGGGGGCCTGTTTCTCCTGGTTACCCCCTCGGGTGGGAAGTTGTGGCATTTCAAGTACCGCTTTGATGGGAGAGAAAGAAAATTGACTCTCGGCCCCTATCCTGAAATTTCTCTTGCTGAAGCCAGAGCCAAGAAAGATGGGGCCCGGAGGCAGATCACAAATGGCATCGATCCTGGTGCTGTCCGCAAGGCACAGAAACAGACTAAAACCGCAGAAACAGAGACTTTTGAGGTAATCGCGAGAGAGTGGCATACGAAATTTAAAACTATGTGGACGGCGGTCCATGCTGGCACGACCATGGCTCGTCTGGAGCGTGATTTGTTTCCGTGGATAGGGTCACGGCCTATCAACGAAATCAAGGCACCTGAACTTTTGAAGGCTCTTCACCGTGTGGAGAGCAGGGGAGCTTTAGAAACTGCACACCGAATCAGGACCATAGCAGGACAGGTATTACGATATGCCGTTGCTACAGGTAGGGCAGAACGTGATTGCTCAGGGGATTTAAAAGGAGCCTTGCCACAGCCCAGAGAAAGTCACCACGCGGCAATTACAGATCCTAAAGAGGTTGCACCTCTGCTAAGGGCCTTAGACAGCTATGAGGGGCATTTTGTAGTAAAGTGTGCCCTGAGACTTGCCCCTATGTTCTTTGTGCGTCCCGGTGAACTTAGAAACGCAGAGTGGGCGGAGATTGACCTTGACGGGGCGGTTTGGAACATACCAGCCCACAAGATGAAGATGAAACAACCTCATATCGTGCCCCTATGTTCTCAGGCAATAGAGATATTGACGGAACTGAAGCAGCTCACCGGGGGAAGTAAGTATGTTTTTCCTTCGGGCAGATCGTTTGCTCGACCCATGAGCAATAATGCCATTCTCGCCGCACTTAGGCGTATGGGGTACGACAAGGAGACTATGACCGGTCACGGCTTCCGGGCAATGGCGCGAACCATTCTTGACGAAGTATTGCAGGTAAGACCGGATTTCATCGAGCATCAGCTTGCCCATGCCGTGAGAGACCCGAACGGAAGGGCTTATAATAGAACCACTCACCTTGCAGAGCGCAAAGACATGATGCAGCTATGGGCAGATTACTTGGACGGGTTGAAGCAGGGAGCGCAGGTATTACCGTTCACGAAAAGATCATAGAATGGTCATGGTCCGGTCATGCTTAAAAAGAAGCTTGTTTGTAGAAAATGTGAGGGGCTAGATTCAACATCAATAGAAAAAGATACCTTACGGTTTAACGGCTGCATGTAGGTGGGCGTTTATACATTTAAAACTTTTCGGGATAAAAACATAAGGACAATTATAAAGGTTTGTTTTATTGTTATCCGTTTTTATAAAAGTTTTAATTGTATGCCCGCCGCAATTGAGCCGTTTAAGGTACCTACCTTATAAAAAGGTCTTTATGGTTTCATCACTTTAATTCGTTTACATACAGGGTATGTGGAGAGTTGGAAACGATTTAAAGCGATGTCCGGTCATTTATCGGTATCTGTTTAGAATTGTAAAGCTAAAAAATGAGAACCGTACGGGGGAAAAGGGTAGTTGAATGCATGGAGTGAACTGTTGCTGTTTGTCCAGTATAGCATCTACCTATACGTACCAAAATATCTTGACCTCCGGTAATGCCGGGGTTAATCATTTATCCTGCTTTCTCTAAACAAAAGAAAAAGGAGGAAGAAGATGGAACATGCAAATGCAATACCCAAACAGGCAGATAACAGCAAAGAAGGAGTACGTGAGCGGACCACCCTCGACCATATCATCGAAAGACTTGCTTCTATGGAGCTTCCCGGCAAGGAGTACCTTGAGCAGTACATGCATTACAAATGGCGGGTAAACCACAAGCCCAGAACCATGAAAGGCTCTTTCACTTCGATTGTACTTTTTCTAACGTTTTATGAGGCATCGGGCAAAAGCGACATTACCCGGCTCGAACGCTCCGATCTTGAGGCCTTTATCGAGCATGAGCAGGATCGCGGCATGTACATCTCGACGGTAAAGGTGCGCACGGCCTCCGTAATCGCCTTCGTCCACTTTCTTATGGAACAGGACATCCTTTCCCCATTGCTCCTTAAGAAAACAATCAGATTAAAACTTCCCGAGACCCTCCCCCGGGCTATGAACCCCAGTGATGTAAAAAGACTCATCGAGTCGATCGACAATGTGAGGGATCGTGCGCTTATCCTTCTTCTTTTGCGGACAGGAATACGTATCGGCGAGGCCTTAAGTCTCACCATGAACGACATCGACCTCGCAGAGAAGAAGATCCATGTGCTGGAGGGGGAGAAAAACAGCATGGGCCGGGTGGTCTATCTCTCGGGAGATGCCATCTTCGCGTTGAAGCGGTGGCTGGCCGTACGGAATAAGGAAAACACCTTCATCTTCTCCGGACGGGGCAATTCCCCCATCTGCTACAGCACCGCCAGGAGCCGCTTCTTTGCCTACCTCAGGAAAGCCGGGCTGGAACATAAAGGCTATACGGTTCACTGCCTCCGTCACACCTTTGCAAGCGAGCTTCTCAACGCCGGCATGCGTCTCGAAGTCTTACAGCAACTCTTAGGCCATCGGGACATCGAGGTCACCCGGCATTATGCGAGGCTCACCGACAGGACCAGGGAAGAAGAATACTTCCGTGCCATGGCGATCATCGAAAAAGGAGGGATCCATGGAGATTATTGAGAAATACGGCAGGTCACTTAAGAGAAAGAACTGTGCCCCGTACACAATAAAGAACTACATGAACAGGATAACTCATTTTACCCGGTGGCTTCGCATTCCCCTCTTTGGGGTGACCCGCCGGGAGATAGGATTGTATGTGGACCGCCTCCTGAGGAAACGCTGCTCGCCGAAGACGATCGCCTGCCATTTGCAAACTCTGCATCTGTTCTTCGCCTATCTCATCGAGGAAGAAAAAACAGCGATGGACAACCCTGTTCGAAAGGTCTCCATCCGTCTGCCCAAACCGTTGCCCCGGTGTCTAAAGGACAAAGATGTAGAGAGGTTTTTTGCTGTTATCACCGATCCGAGGGACAAAGCCATGTTCATGCTCATGCTCCGCTCGGGTCTGAGGGTCGAAGAGGTTGCCGGCCTCACAGTCGATGCAATAGACTACCGGAGACGGCAGTTGTTTGTAGTAAGGGGAAAAGGCGCCAAGGACAGGGTGGTCTATCTCAGCGACGATGCCCTATCCGCCCTCGGCGTCTATCTGGCAAAACGGCCGTCGAAGGCGAAGAAGCTCTTCATCGTTCAGAAAGGGCTGCATAAAGGAACACCGATCTCCGTCCGGGGGATCCAAAGAAGGATGGAATACTATGCACAAAAGAGCGGGGTCACCGTATCATGCCACGCGCTGAGGCACACGTTCGCAACCCAGCTTCTGAACGCAGACGCCGACCTCGCCACGATCCAGGACCTTCTGGGCCATGCGCACATTACAACGACCCAGCGGTACTGCCGGGTGGCCAACCTCAAGGTCGAGCGGGACTACCACAAGGCTATGGAAGTGGTCCTGCAAAGAACCCAAAAGATGGAGGGCGGGCACGACCGTCCTCACTGGTCAACCCCGGTCAGGAAAATGTGCATCCCCCTTCGTTCGCCGGAAGATGAAGAAAGGAGCTTTAAATGGCAAAAAGCAAAGATGAACTGAATAACCTGGTCGATGAGATCACCATCGATGCGTACAACGACGACGAACAACTCTGGGCCTTCAAGCAAGTCTTTGAGGACGAGGTCGTTCTGCCTGCGGAGGCCTTTGTGGTCGGAGAGCCCGTGACAGTGCTGGCAATAGGATACGACGGAAACGAGCGGCAGGGGCTCACCGCCACATGCCGGCGGGACGGGTCCATATATACGATTGCGGCCCACAACCTCATCTTCCCTGAGAACTCAAAAGCAGGCGATTACATGGCGGCCTACCGCACATGGCTCGGCATCGAGCCTTACCCGCATGCCAAGAAACGACCAACAGACGACCTCGACATGAGCAGGGCCGCCGAACTCATCGTCCTTTCGGTTAGAGCAAACGCCATCTCATGCCGTATCCCCGGAAAGGACCGTAGCCTTACCCTTCGCCCCTCCGGATACAGGGAGATTGCGCCGGGCGAAATCATCACCGTATCTCCACGGAAGAAGTGGCCATATAAAGGTCATCTGTACCTTACCGGCGAGATCATCGCATCTCGAACCGACATACCCGCCCTGGGGCTTGCGCCTTTAACGCTCCATGAAATTGGAATGTGGGACCCCGGGGAACATTATTGGGGAGAACCTCCATTGGAGTTATGGGCCAGGCCCGTCATCAAGCGGGGCATACGGCCCGAGTACGAAATGGAGCAGGTGCTTCCCGGCGAAAACCCCGACAATCCCGACACAGACCCGATCCTTGACGCCATTGACCTCGAACAGGCAGGTGACCACAAAAATGCCCGCCGCATACTCATGGACATGCTTGCATCGGATCTGCACTGTCTCGATGCCCATGCCCATCTGGGAAATTTTGCGTTTCCCCGGAACCCCGATAAGGCAGTCCGCCATTATGATATGGGAATAAAAATCGGAGAGTTCTCCCTCGGTCCGGACTTCGACGGTCTCCTTCCGTGGGGGTGCGTATACAACCGGCCCTTTCTCCGCTGCCTTCACGGTTACGGCCTTTGTCTTTGGCGCTTTGGCCGATTGAGGGATGCGGAAAAGATATTTACCCGCATGCTCTGGCTCAATCCGACGGACAACCAGGGTGCAAGATTTAACCTGTCCGAGGTGAAGGAAGGAAAGGCCTGGCATGAATAAAGATCTATCAATCAGGAAGTTATGGGAATGCGATGACCTCAGAAAAGGAAACAAATTGTCTTGACAGAAGCATGGAGAAAAGTGATAATAGAAAATGGTGCTTAACTATATAATATCAATAGAGAATGTAGGATATGGTACGTATAGCACCTACAAGTCAGGACTAAGCCTTGAGATAACTGCAAAGAGATAATCTATCTATTGCCATTCGAAATCATCACGGTTGTGGTGGGTTTTCAAGCTAAAGATTACAACCAAAAAGTCTACAACGCGGCAGTTTTGCTTTTATGCACAGTTACCACAAAAAAAGCTGCCATACAATGTTTAGAATGAGGAACCCCCCATACTAAAAATGCTAAAAATAAATCTTATATTATTCACATGTTACAGGATCGAAAAACCCTGAGGGAAAACAAATAATTTATACGCAGGGCAATGAGCAACAAAATACCAGTGTTAAATGTTATAAAGGAAATTATAGTGCGTGAAATCGCAGCTATGTTACGGTTGGTCCTTTATATAAATGGCGCTTGAATATATTTGCCCACGGATAAGATTACAATTCTTCCAAACGTCTCTTACTCAGTCGTTACATGGTTTCAAAATCGTAATTTCACAGCGAGTATTCGAGATATTTCTTTGTGCATGGCTGTCCGGTCGAAAGATACATTTTTCTTTCCGCCGGGACCATAATCACGGATGCTGCGGATATACAGGCAAGCTCGCCGGGCATCGAAGCATCCAAATGACGACATATAGAATTTGGATATCCATCGTGATCGGCAAGAAGAGTCATCATGATTTCGGGCGTTAGAATTCCATAGTGCTCATGAATCAATTTGCGGAGCCTGGGAGCACGTTGAAACGAATCCTGCATGAATTGGGACGCTATGTCATACTCTGCATAACGACTTGTTTCATAGTGATTTGCGTGAACCAGTATTCCCCGGTCCGGCTCAAGGACCGTGTAACCGTCGTAGACGCTTTCGATGCCGGCCATGTTGCCGTCGGCATCGGCCAGGTGATAATAGCCGATACCCCGCGCGGTGCGCTTAAAGATGTCAAATGCTTCATGGAACGTGTGCTTTCGCATGGCTGCATAGAGATAGAATGAAGCGGGTATATGCGTTGTTACCGGTCCCATGGGGCATACCGTCAGGTTTGTAGAATTTCCGATACCGGCAGAATTAAGATTATAGCAAGGGGAGCCGAAGAAGGTGATCGATAATTGCTCTAATCCATCTGCATGCCTTATATGCATCAAATCAAGGGTAGCATCAGGATGCCAGTCGATATTCTGCCCCAATATGGTAAGACCATTTTTGGTTGCCGGTCCGGTGACAGCGAAAGAAGTGCACATTCCGGCCAGGTTCGGATAATTGATGAACAGCTCTATATAGCAATTGACGGCAAACACCTCATCGAAGGAAACACCGGCCCCGTCTGCAGTGCCCCGGATTCTCTCGATGCCGTCCGGATCAAAAACACGTGCGTTTGGGAGATATTTCTTTGCACTCTCCAATATTGCGTTGCGATCAACACGAGACTTAACGGGGCTTTTTTCCAGAGCTGAGACGAGAATATCCATTCCCCTGCGCATATTATTTTTCGATGCCTCGCCATACTGAAAACCTATCTCATACGCAGTTCCACTGCATTCAATGACCTTTAAACTCTCTGTTGCGTTCATCGCACGCCTCCTATGTTATGTGCAGCAAATGCTGCAATGGAAATGGGGAATGACCTGCGTTTCTCAACCTTGTATCACATTGGATAAAATTAAACAAAATTGGAAAATCCCCGGCAAATATCTAACACTATTGACATTTAAAATCAATTTTTGATGGGGGTTTTATACTCACTGAACCTTCTACTTTTCAGTAACAGTGCCTGTCTAAAGGTGTGTGCTGCCGTATCGACAGACAATTTCTTCGACAGGGTTAAATCCGGTGAATTCCAGTTCAAAGTGCGCCATTACTCCGTAGAGTTTGACATTTGAATTTGTAACAGGAGATAATGATTCCGATTATAATAATAACAATAACTTATCTAACAATGCCATGACCGGATCGTTTAATGCTTCGGCTGATGGCTATGTTAAGTATCAAATAAGCGAGGAAATATGGCGCCGACGAAAGAAGAATTCATAGGGATCATTAAAGAAATCCGTAAGGTGGTAGCGTCTGATGAATGTACTGAATGTTCATGCCCCAATATCAGATGCGAATTGCACGGCGATTGCTACAATTGTGTCAGAGTTTACAGGCACTTTGGTCACCATGTGCCAAGATGTCTTCAGTTCGTTTTAGATAAGAAGATCGCAAGCATTTCTCAAACAATGGAAAAAGAAATTGGCAAAAGGTCGAAAACACCCGATGAATATTATGATTATTTGAAAGCGATCATGCCTGAAATCGATATTTAATCTGGCAATTCAGCAGACTTGCTACGCTCACCGCTGATTTTGTTTTTATGTGAAAAAATTAATGTCAATGAATACAAACATGATATAATAAAAACACTATGCCGACTATCTCTATGTTTTATGGAATCATAATCCGTATGTACTGTTCTCCGGGGGAACACAACCCTCCGCACATTCATGCATATTACCAGAGTTTCATGGCAATCATCGACATTATTACTTGCGAGGTATCGACAGGCAATCTACCTCCAAGACAAACAAAGCTTGTTCTGGCATGGGCGTAAATCCACAAAGACGAGCTAATTGCAGATTGGGAACTATCCTCAAAAGGCGAACTTCCGTTTCCAATAGAACCCTTAAAATAGAGGAGGGCAGACATGTATCCACCGGTAAAAAATGTAAAACCTTTAGATTGCTATAAATTGCTGCTTGAATTTGGAAATGGAGAGGAAAAGGTTTTTGATGTCTCCCCCTGTTTGAGTATTGGTAAATTCGCCGAATTACGAAATCTATCTGTTTTTTCTTCTGTAACAGTCAAATTTGACAGCATCGAATGGGTTAACCATTTGGATATTGACCCGGAATTCTTATACGAAAAAAGCGTAAACGCAAAGACCACATAACGAATATGTGCAGCCAATCGGCCATAAAACGACCTCCGGCTGATCCGCGCGTCGAGCGGGGACAGAGTGCGGCGATTGAGACAATTCGCCGCAATTGCCTTCCGTCAGCCGGTATTGATTACTGAAAAACGTACCAAAAGGAGACACACCACATGACAATTTCTCGTATTTCTTGTTTTCTCGCGCTTTTCACGGCGGTAATCCTTCCGGCATGTGCACAGACCGATGTGCGCAAGGAAATCATATCAACGAAAAATGCGCCTGCCGCTATTGGGCCCTACTCGCAGGCGATCCGGACCGGAAACATGCTGTTCCTTTCAGGACAGATCCCGATTGATCCGGAGACTAATCAGCCGATGGCTGATGCGACTATCGAGAAGCAGACGAAACTCGTCATCGAAAACCTACGCGCGGTCTTGGAGGCGAACGGTATGACGTTAGGCGATGTCGTTTCGACACAGGTATTCATGAAGGATCTGAATGAATTTTCCCGCATGAATGCCGTGTATGGCGCCTACTTCAATGAAAAGCCCCCGGCACGTGCAACGGTAGAAGTGGCCCGCCTGCCGCGTGACGTAAAGATAGAAATAGCTGCCATAGCTGTAAAGAAACGGGGTTCAGATCAGGAGGGGAAAGGCAGGTGAGAAAGGACAGCGTCAAGAGCAAGAAGTATTGCCTGGCGGAACAATCCGGCGGACTCGCCGCGTATCGCCACGTTGGGCTCACAAGGAAGGATCGATATGTCTGTGTATATGATCATAGAATCTAAGGTGAAGGACAAAGAAAAGTACCGGCAATATATTGAACAGGTTTCACCGATCGTTACTTTGTTCGGGGGGTGTTACCATGTCCGCGGAGAGAACATCCGGGCATTCGGTTCCTGGAAACCGGAGAGGATTATAGTCATTGAGTTCCCTTCTGAATCTCATGTACAAGACTGGCTGGCATCACCCGAATACAAGGCAATCGCACCATTGCGGGAAGCCGGTGCGGACACTCAGGCTGTTCTCGTAGATGGATACACAGATGAATAAAGGCTGAACCGGCTATTGGAGCCAATCGGCGGGAAAGGATGCCCGCCTCCGGCTCAATTCCGTGTTGAGCCTGTAGAAAAAGTCTCTGGAGAAACTTATTTGAGTGATGCAGAAAAAAGTGGCATCATAGAATGCACTACAATTAAAATTTCAAGCCTGGGAGGGGTCAGATGATTCCCGAAAAACCAACCTTTAATCGTTTCAGGGTGTGATCAGGGGTTTTTCTACAGGCTCGTCGGGAGGAAGAAATAATGGAAAAGACAATACTGGAAAAGTTGTTTAAGGATCGTGGATTTTCTGATTTCAAATGGATTGAAGCGAAGGATATCATAGTGGCTCAATGGGTCCGATTCCGATGTATGTTTGGTTGTCCCGTTTATGGCAAGAAAGGAACGTGTCCTCCCAATGTCCCATCCATTGATGAGTGCAGGCAGATGATTTCGGAATATAACCAGGGGGCAATGTTCCATTTTGAAAAGAAACTGGAGAAACCTGAGGATCGGAAAGCGTGGAGCAAACCGATTGCCTTAAGACTCGTGGAACTCGAAAGAGAAGTATTCCTTTCCGGTTACTACAAAACCTTTCTTATCTCGTTTGATTCATGCGGGCTTTGTGAGACCTGCGACGCTGATCGTATGAAATGCAAGAACCCCAAAATTGCCCGTCCGGGCGCCGATGCAATGGGTATAGATGTGTATGCAACCGCCCGCAGCATAGGTTATCCCATTCAAGCTTTGAAGAACTACGACGAAGCCATGAATAGATACGCTTTTTTGTTGATTGAGTAGAACTGAAATGACGTCACCCATTAGAGGGCACCCTGTCAAGAGAAAATATTCCCCCAACGCAAAAAAAGTTTCTTTTTTGCAGGGTGACATACCTACACGCCAAACCATCCCTTTCTGACCTCCTTTT
>Ga0074199_1001122_pt1 | contig 27513 bp, 19 predicted proteins | sample EPASupsiteSAE347_FD_64528 | JGI IMG/M metagenome (GOLD analysis project Ga0074199, IMG submission 64528) | Bioremediated contaminated groundwater from EPA Superfund site, New Mexico - Sample SAE3-47 | ecosystem: Environmental > Aquatic > Deep subsurface > Groundwater > Contaminated ... | reverse complement strand
TTGGATATTTCCGGCAGGGTGATCCTTCTGCGGCTGTTAAAAACCGTTTGAATGGCCTTGTTCACGGTCAAGTAATTTTCATTGGACATGCTCCTGTCTTTTGCCGGAAATGACCAGTGAACGCACAACTCGGCGATTATTTCAAAAAAAAGAAGGCACAACAGCGTGTCGCGCGCTGGTTCTTTTCTTTTGATGATATCCGCGGCGCGTTGTCCAAGGGCAAGAAAGACCTGGGAACGGTCAAGGGGGACGAAAGGCCGTTTTGGCGGCGGAACAGTAAATGGCGCCAGCCAGTCAAAAGATGCTGCGCCCGGAAATTGAGTCATGGCCAGCATTTCAGGCAGCATTGACAGAATAAGCGTTTGAGAACGTGGTTGAAGAATCATGGAGCCGTGCGGTTCCCATATTCCGCAAAGCCAGACCTGGCCGGCCGTAAGTTCCGTTGACCAATGCCGGCAATACCGTTTAATCCTGCCGGATAAAACAATTCCAAGCTCCGGGGCGTAATGCATGTTAAAATTGGGCCGCGCCTGCTTGTTTAAATAATCGTTGCATTCCGCATAAATCGGCTGCTGGTCGGAGAGCGGCAGGGTAACACGCCGCATTTCGTTTGCATCGGCCTGTTCAGTCCGGCTGTTCATTGGAATCACATGTTGTTTTTTACAACTTTAACAATAGCGTTTTACAACCCGCCATCATTGCTTTTTGGGGCAGATTATGTAAAAAATACGAATAAAGCGATAAAATATAACCTGAATTGTCATTATCCCGGCGCCTTATAGAAGATAGTATGAAAAATAATTCGTCGCCATCAATGCGATCGTCTCCGGTCAGCACAATGACAACCGCTGGAGCGCATTCAACGCCAACGACCCGCATGCCGTTCACATACGTTCTGGATTACGGCGTGAAATATTACGAGAATTTTAAAAATATTGGAAAAGATTTCCGGGTTGCGCCGCCCGATCTCATGCATCTCGGCAAAACCGTGCCCATCATCCACCTCTGGGGGCCGGCGCCGATTTTTTGGGATGAAAACCAGACCACCTGGCATCCGACCGGCAAGAAGGGCAGAATTGCCATGGAAAACATACGCCTTCTCTCCCCAAAAGAACTAAGCGGACGTATCAGACGAATGGAAGATTATACGGATAAATTTCATAAGGTTGGCGTCAAAGCGCTCATTCCCTATCTGTGTTCGCGAACAATTGCCGGCGATCATGAGACCAGAAAGGGGTTCTGGGAATTTTACGATAAATGGAGTGATTACGGTCTATGGGTTGGCCAACGTCCGCCGGAAGACCCGCTTGAATGGGTGACCAAGGATAGAACCGGAAAAGCGCTTGTTAACGGCGGCTATGGTTACACGCCGGCTTATTTCGCGCCATTACACCGTTATCGCGCATGTGTGAATAACCCGCACTGGCGCAACTGCCAAAAAACGTTGGTGCGGCTTGTGGCGGAAGCCGGCTATGACGGCGTCTTCATGGACAACAGTAACCCGGATGTTCAATGCTTTTGCAGCCATTGCCAACAAGCATTCAAAAAATACCTTCTGACACTTTCCAAACCGGAACTGGAAGCGCTCGGCGTGAATGATGATCCCACAACAATGGATCTTCTTTCCGAAACGACGCCCGCTGAACTTGTCCGGCGTTTCCAGGTTGTATCCATTGCCGGGCATTTGCGGGCGCTGAAAAAGGCGGCGCAGTATGTGAACCCGCGTTTTGTCATATTTCCCAACATCAATCGTTACCAAAGTTTCATGGCCTACGGTGATTCCTGTGACATCCATATGTTTGAAAGCGTCCATCCGCCCGGCTGTTTTTTTATGGGCGATGTCAGGGACTGGGCCATTACAATTGATGTGCAGAATAAGGCCGGGACTTCCCGCCGCGCACAGCATCTTTTTAAGTATGCCGATGGCGGCGGGTTTGTGCAGATGCAGGCGCAGATTAATGTGCCCGTTGCGGCGGTTGCCGGCCAGGCGACCGAACTGAACTGCAAATTTATCCAGATTGGGGAGAGCAACCAGGATGATGATCGCGCATGCGATTTTGCATTTCTGCTCACAAAGGACGGTTCCAGCAAAGAGGAGAAGGTTGAGCTGCTGCCCAGAATCACCGCCGGTTATGGCGGCCTGCGGCATCCCGTGGAACTGAAAGGCTGTTGGACACCCGGGGAAAGCGGCATATACCGCTTGTCATTGGCGTATAAATATACCTATGCCGTGGTCCGTCGGCCCGGCAATGATATCAACATGCGCCATGATTTCACTCCCGCGCATCAGTATATCACACACGTCGGGCAATATCTTTACGCGATGCATGCGCGCGCCCGCCATGTGACGCTTGATTGCGGCTCGCAAAATGACAGGACAACAAGCACAGGCGAACTCTGGGCCGCGGAATGCGCGGCATTCAGCACGGGCAGTCCGCATGTTGCGCCGGCCGTGCGAAAAAAATATCATTCCTTTTTCAGCCGCGCGAAACATCTCTATGACAATTTTTTACCTTATGCCGATATAGGCCTCCTTTACGGTTACTGGGGGCATAATCCAAATGATATGGGTGTTTTTCCGAGCGCGGAAATATCGCCGGCTGACGATCTTGCCTCGGATCATCGCCTCATCAAAGTGTTCGTTGATAGAACAATTAGCCTGGCGGACATTAAAAACCTGCAAACGCTCATTCTTTGCGGAACATTACTGGAATTGGCGGAAAGTCAAATCAGCGGGATCAAAAAATTCAGACAGGCCGGCGGCGAGGTGTGTGTCTACCGGCCGGAAACAATGATCAATGGGAAACCATGCCGGGAGGTTCTTGGCCAGATTCCGCTCTGGCGCCCCGGGCGAAACGTCGCCGGCCATGAGTCGCTTGTTAAACATGCGGAAGGATTGGCGCGCGGCTTGCGGTTCGCGGCATATACGAAAGAAATGGGAGATAAACGCGCCATGGCCTTGCATGCGGTGAATTACAATGTCATATTGCCTTGCATGAGCGCGTCGCAGGAGATCGGTATTGTGAAAGGTATTTCCATCGCGATCCCCATGCCGACGGCGTGGATGGTAAAATACATCAAAGCCTGTGATCCGGATTTGAAAACCACACAAGATCTTCCGTTTCAAGCATTGGAAGGTCGGTTGCGGTTGACGCTTCCGGATGTCCGCATCTACAAATTATTGGAAATAAGCGCCGGATGATTCATTCGCTTTGAACATATAAAACTGAAAGGACTGAGGATGAAAATAAAAAATGTTACCCATCATATCCTGGCCGATTATCAAGGTGAAAAACTAACCGACTATGCCGGCGACCCATGCGAACTGCGCGATAAAAATCCGCAAATGTTCAATAATTACGTTGCGTTCTGTTGTCTTTTGAGCCATCCCGATGGCGGCCTCTATTGCGGGTTGACGCGATACAATGGGGATGTGTTTTATCGCTTTGACGTTCACGCCCGCCGGTTTGAATCCCTTGGCTATCAGAAAATCGGCGAAACATTTGAATGTAAGATCCACCGGGCATTGACCTTGTCTTCCGACGGCGTTATCTATGGCGCCACAGCCTGTCTGCATTGGGAAAACCACCGGCTGGCGGCCCCCGGTGGCGCCATATTTCGCTATGATCCCAAAAGCCATCAGCTGGCCAAACTGGCCGTTCCCGTGGCGCATGACTACATCCAGACCATTACGTTGGATGAGAAGCGCCAGCTGATTTATGGCCAGACTTATCCGGTTTTCAAATTCTTCGTGTATCATCTCGCGGATGGACGCGTTGATAATTTTGATTTTACCGGCAGTATTTCCCATATCAGCGCCATTGACGATCAGGGCGGTTTCTGGTCAACCTGGAACGGCACAAATCACTGGCTGTTCCGGTACGATCCGGGGCAGGGGAGGATTAAATGGTTTCGTCACGGCCTGCCGAACGCCAAGGCCGATGCAAACATCATGTATCCGAATGCCGGGCCGATTGACTCCATGGTCAATGGCGGCGATGGTTGGCTTTATATTGGCACGTGCGGCGGCTCGCTCTGCCGGATCCATGCCGAGAGCGCCCGGGTTGAGTATCTGGGGCATCCTGCGCCGACCCGCCGCATGCCGGGCTTGAAGAATTTCCGGGAGGATTTGCTGATCGGATGCTGCGGCGATGAAGATGGCGGATGTCTTTTTACGTATCATAAAAAGCATAAACATTTTGAGGTGCTCGGGCCGATCATTGACAGCCGGACCGGATTGTCGCTCTATCGGACACATGACCTGGAGATCGGCAGCAACGGCCACATTTTCATCGGCGAAACCGATGTTCCCAACCGTTCCGGATACTTGTGGGAGATTGAATTGGAAAATGCGCTATGACGAGAAATGTAAAAAAGCTAGAGGCCAAACAAGGAAGAAGCCATGAGTAAAACTCAATTAGCAGCACGCTGGCTTGTCAAAAATAATCCTTTTGAAAAGGATAATGTTGGAAATTGTCACGGTGATAATTTCAATGTAGGCTGTGGCGCGGGGCCGGATGGCTCGCCTGACGGCGCTGCTGTATTTAACGGAAAGAACAGTTATGTTGAAATTCCGGACGCGCCTTCGCTGCGATTGGGATCGGATGATTTTTCCGTGGCGGTCTGGGTGCGGGCGGAAAAACCCATCAGCAGTGTGCTAGGGGATATTTTCAGCAAATTTGATCCGGAACAGCGTTGCGGCGTCAATTTACAGCTTCGCGGCAGTTCCCCGGCCTATAGCGGAATGTCGGATGCGCGGCACGTTCATTTCGGGATTGACGATAGCTACGTCGGCGAATTGGTTGATTGCGGCAAGCCGTGGCCTTCCAACTCGCTGGTTCCGGTGTTGATCGGTTATAACGGCGATTTATATGCCGGCATCAGCGACGCCGATCGGCCCAAGGATGCCGCGCATGTGTTTCGTTGGGGCGGCGGAAAACAGTGGATGGATTGCGGGCGTTTGGGCGACAATCCCGGGCATCTTTCCGTGCAATCCATGCTGGTGCATGATGGAAAGCTGTATGCCGGCACGGGTGTTTTCGATTGGGTGCGCAATCATGCCGACAATAATTTTACGCCCGCCCTGACCCATGTATATCGTTATGAAGGCAATACCACTTGGAAGGATTTGGGACAGGTTGGGGATGGGGTAAGGGTTTTATGCATGGCCAGTTTCCAGGGGCATTTATACGTTGGGCTTGATCGGATCGGTTCGGGTCATGTGTTTCGGCTTGAGAATGATCGCTGGGTTGATTGCGGGAAACTGGGGGAAGGGAAGGATAATGTTGAAAACATTGTGCCGTTGAACGGGGTGCTGTATGCTAATTCGCATAAAAGGATGTATCTCTTTGAAGGCATAAATAAATGGGTTGAGATCGGAAATCAGCCTTTTGACATTCAACAAATCCATGCCACGCAGGTATATGGCGGGAAAATGTACTACGGCACGTGGTCGCAGGGATATACATTGCGTCATGAAAATGACGGCACATGGAGCAATGTGGGCCGTTTGGGTCTGCCGGAAGGGCAGACCCAGAAACCAATCAACGAGGTCATATCTTTGGCCGCCTACAACGGCAAGCTTTACGCCGGGGTTTTACCCAAAGCCCAGTTGTATCGTTATGAATCGGATGGACATTGGACGTTAATGGGACGTTTGGTGAGCCGTCCGGAATGGAATGGCGAGGAAAATACTCCGGCCTGGGGACGCGTCACATGTTTTTGTGTTTTTCAGGGGCGGCTGTTCGTGACCGCCGGTGCGTCCCAGGCGCGCGCCTGCGACGTTGATGTTGAAGGTACGCACGGTCGGGTTATGGCAATGCAGGCCGGATTGAACGCGAGTTATGACCGCGATATCGGCGGCGAATGGACCCATTTGGCCGGTGTTCGACAGGGCAAAACGTTGAAGCTTTATCTGAATGGTGTTCAGGTTGCCGCGGCTGAAATGCCGGCCGGTCACACATTTGACCTTTCCACGTCAAAACCCATGTATATCGGCTTCGGACCACACAATTATTTTACCGGCGCTTTAAGCGATTTTCGCCTTTACAAAGGGGCGCTTGCCAAGGATGAAGTTGCCGCTTGCGCGGGATTAGTGAAAGGAAACTAAAATAGTTAAAAAAGGAGGTCGCTGTGACAGAGAAACCGGCGGTTCAGAAAATTCCAAGACCTGCATGGCTCCGGAACGGCCTGGTCATGGCCGGGGGTTGGGAACCCGTTCTTTTCATGGTACGGCGCGGTTGCGGCGGTGGTCCATCGTTTGTGCGTCAATATCTCCGCCAATATTCGGTTGCTTCACTGCGCAGGCTGAAAGCGGCGGGAGTGAACCTTGTGACTTTAAACTTTTTTAAGGGGGCCGGGCTTAAAGCTGAAAAAGCGGACATGAATCGCGCCATCCGGACAGCAAAAGCAGCGCACCGTCTGGGATTGAAGGTGGGGGTATATCTGGGGGACACCATTCTATTTGAATCTTTTCTGGTTGAATATCCGGAGGCGGAATCCTGGACGCAGGTCGCCGCTGACGGGAAGCCGGTCTGGTACAACAAGAACCAGACTTTCCGAAGACGTTGGTGCCGGAATAACCCCGCTTATGCCGAATTTATGAAGGAAATCATCAGGCTTGCCGTTGAGCGCGCGGATGCCGACCTGCTTCATTTTGATAACTATATGCACTGGCCCGAACCCCAGGGGTGCCACTGCGTGGTATGTTGCCAGCAGTTCCGCGATTTTATCGCGAAACGATATACTCCCAAAATGCGCAGGGAGCGGTTTGGTTTTGAAGTTGTTGATGCGATCCTTCCGCCGCAGTATGGGGAAGGCCCGGTGGAGTTAAAAATCATTCAGAATCCCTTGATACAGGAATGGATAGATTTCCGGGCCTGGCGAAACGCCGAGATTTACGCCGAACTGGCTTCGTATGCGCATAGCCTCAAATCCGACATCACGGTTGAATGTAATCCGGGCGGAATATGGTGTGATAACCGCGTTTGGCATGCGGTGGACCATGAAAGACTGCTCCGGGCGGGCGAAGCATTCTGGAATGAGGAGGCATTCCCGGGCTTGCACGAAGATGGGAAACTTGTCACCCGCATCCGCAGCATGAAGATGGCCCGCAAGATGGATCAGACAATGTTTTGTTACAGCGCTCCGGGGCACAACAACCGCGAGGCCGAGCTGGCGATGGCCGAGGCGCTGGCTTTCAATCAGGGCAACCTCGCTTACGTTGACAGCATGGCGGGGAATAACCTCAAGGAACCGGTTATCGGGAAATATATCAATTTTTTAAGGAAAAACCGCGGACTTTATTGTGACACGGTTTCTTGTGCCCGCCTGGCAGTTCTCAGGTCTTATGCCAGCCTTGCTTATAACAGCATTGATACCAACCTTGCAGTGCGGGCCTTGGAGCAACTGCTGATTGAAGCAAGAATCCCCTTTGACATTATTTTTGAATCGCATCTGGCTGGCGCCGGACGGGATTATGATGTTTTGGCGCTTGCGAATGCCGAGGCGATGCCTGAGGCGAAAATTCAGGAAGTGCGCAGGTTCGTCGCAGCCGGCGGGGCGCTGTTGGCGACAGGCAACACATCGTTGTTTAATGAACACCGCTGGCGCCGCGATGATTTTGCGCTTGCCGATGTGTTTGGCGTCTCCTGTCCAAAAACTTCCCTGGCCGCATCCTGCCGGTCAATGCGCAAATTTGGCCGTGGTCAATGCGTGTATCTGCCTGAGATAATGCTGGGTGCGTCAGAACAGTTGAATGACAAAAAAGGCTTCTGGAATCAGCCGACAAATGCCCGGGAGATTTTTGAGTGCCTCCAATGGCTTGAAGGCGACCGCTGGGTTGCCCGCGTGAATGCTCCATCGGGCATTTTAACGGAGTATCTTGCCCAGCCAGCGCGCCGGCGTCTATTTGCGCATCTTGTCAACTATGCTGTGGAAAAAGAACCCGGAGATGTGATTGTGAGAATAAACCGCAGGAGAATGCCGCGTGTTGACCGTGTCTGGACCTTGAGTCCGAACTGGCCGAAGATAAAAAAGTTGGACCTGGAAAAGCATGCGGATGCGTGGCAATCGCAGTTGAAAGCAGATCGCGTTTATACGCTGGTGTGTTTTGAGGGTAGTTGAAATTGGTGCCGAGTTGTCAAAGCAAGCAGGAGAACAAGATGAAAAATGGGGCGAATCTGATGCGGATAAGCGCGCTGTTGTGTTTGTTCGGACTGGCAATCGGCCGGGGAAGTGCGGAAACCTTTGCTGTCAACCAACCCTATGACCAACTGCCCGGAACCGTCATCACGCCGCATATTGTCTGGGCCAATCCTTACAGCCTTGGCAAAACCAAAGTCCTGGTGATTGCGCCGACCTGGTCCCAGCGGGAAACGGTGGAACTGGCCCAGCGCTTGTCATTGGATTACTCGCCTCTGATGGCTTTTAACTCCAAAGACCTGCTGGGGGAAAAAGAGAAGAACCATGAGGCCGAAGTTCCTGCGGATATAGCAAGACGCATGATCCGGGAACGGCTGACGAACGATTACGATGCGATCATTATCGGCAAAATGGAATGGGATGGCTTCCCGCTTGACATGAAAGTCGCCATCTTGGAGAAAGTCAAGACTCAGGGCTGCGGCCTGCTCTATGTTTCCCCCATGGATCAAAGCAAGGAACTGGAAGCGGTTCTGAACAACAAGACGGAGGACACGGAAACATTTATCACCACCGGCATTCCATTTTCATTCCTGCCGTTGTTGAAGGATATTCCACGGGAAGGGTTAATCTCCCTGGCCCGGTTCGGCAAGGGACGCATCTGCATGCTCAACTATAAACAGGACGTAAAACAGCTTTATCCGCATCAGAGTCTGACGCCATCCGGGATATATGATAGCAGCGCCCAATATGATTATTACCACAGTCTGCTGGCCAAAGCCCTGCTCTGGACCGCCAAGAAGATGCCGGACATTCTGATCAGTGAAATCAAGCCATCGGAACCGGTCATCAAACGGGAGGCGCAGAATGATTCCACAATTAAATTAACGGCCATGAGCAAGCGGACGGCGGAAGCATCATTGGAGGTTGAGTTGATTATCCGTGATGACAAAACCGGGGAGATTGAATACGGAAAGAAAGAAAAAACATCCCTCAAGCCGGGCGCAAATGAAATATCGTTCAAGATGCCGAAACTCAGGGATGGGCAACACCTGGCGGATGTCTGGTTCAGGGAAAAGGAAAGTGTAGTGAACTGGGGCACAGCGGGTTTTGAAATCAAGGGGGAAGGCCCGCGCATGGAAGCGGTCGTTCTGGATAAACCGTCCTATAAGAACGGCGAAATAATCACCGGCCGGGTGGTGATGCGCCAGGTTTTGGGATCGGACCGGCAAATGAAGATAAAATTGGTTGATAGTTTTGGCCGGCAGATGCTGGCACAGTCCCTGGAAGGTAAAGAGAAGGAAGTTCCATTTTCTTTCAAGCTGGAACATGCTTTGGCGCATCTGTTGGCCGTTGCGGCGGAGCTTTGCGAAAAGGACGGAAGCGTTGTGCAGAAACTTGAAAAGGAATTCCCATGTCCCGAACGGTCCCTGGATGATTTTTCGTTTATTCTGTGGGCCGGAGCCCTGCCGAGCGCGACGGATTATGTATTGCAGCTCTACCTGCGCGAACTCCCTAAATACGGAGTGGATACAATGATGGACAAGGTTAAGGGATATGCCATGACATTCCCGGAACAACTGGATATGGAAGTGGCAAATGTTTCCAGAGCCAATTTAAAATTTTTACCGGTCCTGTGTCATTTTGGTCCTTTGGGATCATATGAAGAGGGCGATGGCGGTCCCATCCGGGGACGGAAAAGCGGCAAATACTGCCTGACCAATCCCGGATACAGGGAGGAAGTGAAAAAGGATATCACGCGAAAGATACAAGCGATGGGACCTTACGGTCCCCTGGCATACAGTTTTGGCGACGAAAACGAATTAGCCACAAAAGGAAAGGATGCTTGTTTCTCGCCCACGTGTCAGGAAGATTTCCGCGTTTGGCTGAAGAAAGAATACGGGACCTTGGATGCGTTGAACAAGGAATGGGGAACCAATTATACCGAATGGTTCCAGGCAAAACCGATCACACTGGCCCAAGCTAAAAAAAACGGCCGCTTTGCCCAGTGGGGCGATCACCGGGAACACATGGATGAGGTCTTTGCCAATATGTTCGGATATTGCCGGGATGTCGCCCAACAGATTGATCCTGACGCAAGAACAGGCTCGGAAGGGTTTGGGGAATTGAACGGTTATAGCGGGCAGGACTGGAACCGTTTGTTAAAGGTGATGAACCTTTGCGGCGTCTATGGTGGTTTTGGGCGTCCCAATAATGAAATCGTCCGTTCTTTAGCCGGCAAAGATTGTCTAACAGGAATGTATTTTGGTTCATATGTGGGGGGGAGCGACAGATTTTGTTCCTATTCTGATCCGACCTACAGCGGGCATTATATGGAATCTTTTCCCTGGTATTCGCTTTTTAACGGCATCAATAGTGTTTTTTGGTGGATGGGGTTTCCTTCGCAGGGGTTGGGAGGGCCTAGTATTTTTACGCCTGATTTTTCCCCATTGCCCGGCTTTGCCACGGCATCCGGTGAAATCATGGAAATCAAGTCCGGCATTGGCAAATTGCTTCTTGATTCACAGCGTGCGGATAACGGCATCGCGGTGTTCTTCTCGCCGGCCTCGGTGCGGGCCTCCGAATTCAGTTGTAAAGAGACTACGGTCCAGGATGCCATGTCCGATCTCATATCCCTGCTGGAAGATGTCGGCCTCCAATACCGGTTCTTCTCGTCCGAGGAAATAGAACAGGGAAAATTGTCCAAAGGAAATTACAAGGTACTGATGCTTCCCTTCAGCCAGGCGCTTTCCTCCCAAGAGGCGGAACAGATGAAAACCTTTGTTAAAAACGGAGGGGTGCTGATCGCCGACTATTCCCCGGGAATCATGGATGAACACTGCAAACGACGCGCCCAGCCCGCTTTGGCCGGCATGATTAATACCAATGTCTGTCCTTCGGTGACCAAATTCGGCCAGGGCAAGGGCATTTATTATGGAGGCAGGATTTTTAAGGAATACTTCAAACACAGGGAAACCGGAGAAAGTGCAACTGCAAAAACCTTAATGCTTAAAATTCTGAAGGCCGCCGGGATTGAGCCGGGGGTAAAAATCACACGAAAATCCGGAGAAGCATTCTGGCCGGTGGAGATCAGTATTTTTACGAACAATGACGCGGAATATGTGGCGCTCCAGCGGGATTACACGATCGGCGATCTGAAGCCGGTGGATGCGATAATCCAGTTGCCTCGCCAGGCCCATGTTTATGTGGCGCGCGAGAACAAGGCGTTAGGACTCACGGACAAAGTGGAGCTGACCCTTTTGCCCGGACGGGGCGAAGTGCTGGCTCTCCTGCCTTATGAAGTGGAAAAGATTGAGGTTGGAATAAACAAGGAATACCGGCAAGGCGAGCCAGTAAAATACAAGGTCAGTCTGGCGGCCAGCGCGGGCAAGTGCGGGACGCATGTGGTCAGGCTGGAAATCAAGGGGCCGGAGGGAAAAATTTTGCCGTGGTATTCGCAAAATCTGCTGATCAAAGGCGGGGAATACGAGGGAGTTATCCCCCTGTGTTTGAACGAGAAGGAAGGTGAATATTCTCTGACTTTGCGCGATGTGGCCAGCGGCAAAAAAACGGAACAGGCGTTCAAGGTTAAAAAAGAAGAATGATTTTACTAAAAAAATTTGAATTATCATCTCATAGGATATGATTCCAACCTACAGCTAAATACCTAAAACAGGAAAGGGGTAAAATATGTTTTTTCGCCGGAAAATCGGTTTAAATCTTTTACTGATATTTATCGGCCTGCTCTGGTTTGGAGCCGTCAGCCTCCGGGCGCTTGACAGATATGTAGTTGAGCCCGGCACAATTCCCGACGGCAACGGGGGAATTTATACGGGCTGGGATATTGCCGCCACGCAGATCCAATGGGCGGTGAACGCGTCCACCAATGCCGGCGACACGGTCTGGGTATCCAACGGAACTTATGTTCTCACGAATCAGATTAATGTTACGAGTAATATTGTTTTACGGAGCACCAATGGGCCGGATGTTACGATTGTCAACGGCGGATTTGTCGCCGGATTAACGGGCGCGACCACCAATAACCGTTGTCTTTATATGAGCAACTCTTCGGCGTTTGTTTCCGGGTTTACTTTTTCCAACGGGGCTTACGTTAATCCGGGTGGCGGCGGCGTGTGGTTAGCCAGGGGAGTTTTGAGCAATTGCACGGTTTGTAATAACACCTTTTTTCCTTCGTCCGGGTCTGCGGAGGATGGCGGCGGCGGCATTCTTATGACCCACAGCAGCACGATAATAACGGCTTGCCGGATAACAGGCAACATGGTTACGAATCCCGGGACTACTCTTTACGGATACGGGGGAGGAATATACAACAAAAACGGAGGCACGATTGTCAATTGTCTCATCAGCAATAATGTAATCCGTGGCGGTAACACATCAAGATCGCTGGGCGGCGGATTTTTTGGCGCTGGCACTGTCCAGTCTTGCCTGATATGCAACAATAGCAATCAATTTGGTTGCGGAGGCGGATCATGGTCGGATAACTGCCAAAATTACATCGGCAACACAGTCTCCGTCAATTATGCCGTGATCGCGAGCGGACTTTATATGCAAAGATCAACGCTAACCAATTGTGTGGTTTCCAGTAATAATGGGGATGGGATTTCCATGGACGCGAATACCGTTAGTGCAGTCCAGAATGTGCTCAATACAACGGTTATCGGCAATACTGGTATAGGAATAGTCATGGATAATTCTCAGGGTACGAGCAAGGTATCCGATTGTGTCATTGTTGATAATATATCCAAAGGGATAACAATGTTAAATCCCGGGAGTAAAAGTCTTCTAAATGGCACAGTGCGTAACAACAAGGCCGGTGGAATTGATTGCCGAGATGGGGCGATTCGCAACTGCCTTATTGCCGGCAATACCAACTCCGGGACTTGGGGCGGAGTGCTGATTGAGGCAAATGCCGGCACGGCCTTGGTAAGTTGCTGCACGGTTGTCAGCAACCAGAGCGCCGGGGCCGGCTCGGGGTTGAGAATTGAAGCCACCCGTGTGAACTTGCTTATATCTTTCTGCGTTATCTATTCAAACGGCGTTGCCGGCACTAACGATGTCTATGACCTCTGGGCACCCACGAATTATAACAATATTCAATATTCCTGCCTTGGGACCAACCCCGGTTTTACGGGGGCGGTAGTTATTGTTACCGATCCAAAGTTTAAGGATTTTACCAGGGGCAACTTCCGTCTGGCCGGCAATTCGCCCTGTGTCAACCGGGGTTCAAACGAGACTTGGATGACGAATGCCTGCGATCTTGACAAGAACCAGCGCATCCGTTATGGGGTAGTGGACATGGGCGCCTATGAGCGCATCAACGAGGGAACAATCTATAAGGTCCATTAGCTTGAGGGAGCGTATCGCCTGCGGAATCCGGCGGGCTTCCTTGGCGTTCCGGATACTTGTGGGAGATTGAATTGGAATAACCTTGCTTTCCGAGACAGACCCCTTTCTGATTATGGGCTGTCTGATTATGGGCTTGCCCCCTCGGCGATCAAATATTATAGTAATCGCCAAAAAACCTGCTCAGCAGTATCAAGCTTAAGAAAGGAAGGCAACGCATGTCGGAAATTACCAGCATTAATGCAAGAGAAATCCTGGATTCACGCGGCAACCCCACGGTTGAGGTTGAAGTTCATTTGACGGGCGGCATTACCGGCCGGGCGGCCGTCCCTTCCGGCGCTTCCACCGGCGAACACGAAGCCCTTGAATTAAGGGACGGGGATGAAAAACGCTACGGCGGCAAGGGGGTTCTGAAGGCCGTCAAGAATGTCAACACCGTCATCCAGGACGCCCTCATCGGTTTTGATGCCCTTGACCAGGTCAGGGTTGACCGCGCGCTGATCAAGCTGGACGGCACCGAGACCAAAAAGAAACTCGGCGCGAACGCCATGCTCGGCGTGTCGCTCGCCACGGCCAAGGCCGCGGCGGAATGCCATGGCATGCCGCTCTTCCGGTATATTGGCGGCGCCAATGCCAAGGTCCTGCCCGTGCCGATGATGAACATCATGAATGCCGGCGCCCATTCCGACGCTCCCATTGATCTGCAGGAATTCATGATCATGCCCAAGGGCGCATCCTGCTTCCGGGAAGCCCTGCGCATGGGCGCGGAAGTTTTTCACGCGCTGAAGTCCATCCTCAAGGGCATGAAACTCAGCACCGCGGTCGGCGATGAAGGCGGCTTCGCTCCCAACCTTCGGAACAACACCGAGCCGCTGGAGGTGATCGTCAAGGCCATATCAAAAGCCGGCTACAAACCCGGCAAGGATGTGTTCATCGCCCTTGATCCGGCCGCCAGCGAATTTTATGACACTACTTCCAAACGATATGTCTTCAAAAAAAGCGACAAGTCGTCCAAGACGTCGGAAGAAATGGTCGCATTCTACGCCCAATTGGTAAACAAGTTCCCCATCATCAGCATTGAAGACGGCATGGCGGAAAGCGACTGGACCGGCTGGAAACAACTGACCGACAAAATCGGCGATAAAATTCAGCTGGTCGGCGACGATTTGTTCGTCACCAACACCAAATTCCTGAAAAAAGGAATTGATTCCGGCACTGCCAATTCAATCCTGATTAAACTTAACCAGATCGGGACCCTGACTGAGACGCTGGATGCCATTTCCATGGCCAATCGCGCCGGTTACACCGCCGTTGTCAGTCATCGCTCCGGCGAGACGGAAGACACGACCATTTCCGACCTGACGGTGGCGGTGAACGCGGGCCAGATCAAGACCGGCTCGGCTTGCCGCACCGACCGCGTGTGCAAATACAATCAACTGCTGCGGATTGAAGAGCTCCTGGGAGACAATGCCGTTTATGGCGGCGTGATTTGATTAAGGAAGTATCCAGCATTCAGGAGTCGGTCGGCAGAATAAGAAAAAAACAAACAGACTAAATATCATTTATTCTGACCTCTGATCTCTGACTTCTGTTCTACATGAACATCTGGCTTACGCTCTATCGGATTGCCACCGCCGCTTTCATCGTGGTGGTGATTGTCGCCATCATCGGCGCATTTCTGCCGAAAATCAGGCAGAATCAGGAACAACAGCGCAAGATAACGGCGCTGGAGGAGGAAACCCGGCTGAAGGAAGAATCCGTCAAAAATCTTCGCAAACAGCAGGAACAGTTCGCCACCGATCCGAAATATATTGAAAAACTCGCGCGGGAAGAACTCGGCAAGGCCAAAGCCGGCGAGACTATTTACCGGTTCAGCGGACACAAAACCAACAGTCACCTTCCGCGGCACAAATAAATGTAGAATGCAGAATGAAGAATGCAGAATTTTCTGCATGAGGCGGATCCGTCTATGGCGGAAAGATTTGCCTGTTTTGTCGTAGTTTTTCTTCGTTCTTCGAACGTCCGTAAACTGTAATGTTTCTTCATTCTACATTTTGCATTCTGCATTTCTTTTAAAATGTATACTCGTTTTTTACCCGGCATTGATATTTTGGCTGATTCCAAAAGAAATTGGATCAAGGACCGCCGGATCGGCCTGGTCAGCCATCCGGCCGCCGTTGCTTCCAACGGAATGCCGGCGGCGGAAATTTTAATGCAGGCTGGCGCAAAAATCGCCGCCTTGTTCGGCCCTGAGCACGGTTTTTTCGGCACGGAGACGGCGGGCGAAAAGATCGGCCACAAGGTTCATCCGCGCTGGCGCGTTCCAGTCTATTCCCTTTACGGCGCCGCGCGCCGGCCAACGGCCAACATGCTGCGCGGCCTGGATACGATCGTTTTTGACCTGCAAGACCTGGGAGAGCGCTGTTATACTTACGTTTCCACATTGCGTTATGTTCTTGAAGCGGCCGCGCAGGCCGGCAAGGAGGTTATTGTGGCCGACCGCCCCATTCCTCTGCCGCGCGTCATAGATGGTCCCATGCTTGACGAGCGTTTTTCCAGTTTCGTGGGAAGCATTCCCGCCCCGATGCATTACGGCATGACGCCGGCCGAAACCGCCCTCTGGCTGAAACATTCCCTGGCGCTTGATCTTGATTTGAAAGTGGCGCCCATGAAAAATTACTGCCGGCAATCACGGCGCGGCGCAGACTGGCCGCCCTGGATTACGCCCTCGCCGGGCATCCGTTCCTGGGAAACCGCTTATTGTTACCTGGCGACTGTCTTTGCCGAGGCCCTGCCGGCCGTCAACATCGGCCGGAGTTCCAATTTGATTTTTCAGGTATTCAGCGTGCCCGGCATCAGAAGTTATATATTATGCAAGCTCTTGAACCGCGAAAAATTGCCCGGCGTCTCTTTCTACAGCCACCCGTACAAAATTGAAGGCCAGCCAAAAATTTTTGACGGCGTCCGCATCGCAGTTCACAATCCGGATCTTTTCCATCCCGTTGCCGCAGGCGTTGCCATCATTGCCGCCATTCAAAAAATCGGCGGCATTGATCTGGTCTGGAAACCAAAAGGAACCCGCGCGGATTTCTTTGACAAGCTTTATGGGACCGATCAAGTCCGCCTGGCCCTGCAGGCTGGCCAACCGGCCGCGGCCATCATTCGTAGCTGGCAGGGCCCTCTTCGCGCCTTTAGATCAGGCCGCAAGCCTTTTTTGCTTTATAAGTAAATCTTGTTTCCAGCTAGGGATGCTGGTAATTTAAAGCATAGGAATTTAAAAATTGCCGCAAAGCCTGCCCGGCCGCAGGCCAGGGATGCACAAAAAAAATAAAAACATCCGATTGTCAGACTTGTGAATTTTGTGCCTTTTTGTGGCTAATTTTCATTGAAATCAGTTAAATAATGAGAACCAGGGATACATTAAATGTTCTGGCAAGCTCTGCCGCCGTGCTCGGCGATGCCCTGGCCGTATTCGCCGGCTTCATGCTCGCGACCTGGCTCCGGTTTGACAGCGGTTTGATCCCGCTTTACCATGACAGCGCCCCCGCCGCCCTTTACTTTATGTATGGCCGGGCGGCCTTGCTGGGCACTTTGCTCTTCCTTTTTATTTTCCAATCGCTTGATCTTTACGTGCGGCCGCAGATCGGCTCGTTCGGCGATAAAATTCCGCGCCTGATCCGCGCCACCGGCCTCGGCATCCTGTTGAGCGCCGCCCTGGCCTTCGCCATCCGCACCGAGCCGCCGTTTTCGCGCATCACGGTCCTGCTTTCATTCGTCACCGTGGGGACGTGCGTTCTGCTGGAACGCTACCTGCTTTTCCGCTGGGAAATGCATCTGGCGCGGCGCCGGTCAAAAGTGAACCAGGTGATCATCATCGGCACCAATTCAATCGCGGCCCGCCTGCGTAAAACTCTCCAGAACGAGCCGCGTCTCGGCTCGCGGGTGGTCGCTTTCTTCCGCTCTTTTTCCGTCGCGCCCGTGCATCCTTCCATATCGGCCGATGAAATCAAGGGCGGGCTTGACGACGTAAAGGGATTTATTGAAAAGAACCATGTTGACCAGATCATCCTCGCCGATATGGCCGTAGGCGCGGAGCGTATGATTGAGCTCATCCTGCTCTGCGAGCAGTCCCTCATAACTTTCAACCTTGTGCCGGACCTTTTTCATATTCTCACGGGCAGTGTTGACATGCAAGCGATTGACGACATCCCGCTCCTGGGCGTCAGCCGCTGGCCGCTGGATCATTTCTGGAACCGGACCTTGAAGCGCTTGGAAGACGTCATCGGCGCGGCGGCCGGACTCCTGATCCTTTCGCCGTTAATGCTTGTGCTGGCAATCCTTATCAAACGCGATTCGCCCGGCCCGGTCTTGTTCATCCAGGACCGGTGCGGGGAAAGAGGCAAGGTGTTCAGGCTGATAAAATTCCGCACCATGCGCATTGACGCCGAGGAAAATACCGGTCCGGTCTGGACCGTTGAAAACGATCCGCGCTGCACCCGCATCGGCGCTTTTTTAAGGCGTTTCAACCTGGATGAACTGCCCCAGCTCTGGAACGTTCTCCGGGGTGAAATGAGCCTGCTGGGTCCGCGGCCCGAACGGCCGTTTTTTGTGGAGCAGTTCAAGGAAGACATCAACCGCTACATGTGGCGGCATGTTTCCAAACCGGGCATAAGCGGCTGGGCCCAGGTGAACGGTCTGCGGGGAAATACGGATATCAGCGAGCGGATCAAGTATGATCTCTACTACCTTGAGCATTGGTCGCTGGCTTTTGACTTCAAAATTCTGCTGAAAACTTTTCTGAGCCGTCAGAACGCGTATTGAAAACAAAAGCCATAATTCTAAACTTCCGTCTCCCGTTTTATAAATTTGAAATTATCCTTGTGCGCCGACCAGCGCAATCGTTTTCAGCAGAAGTTTCTTCAGATTCTCCACGTTTTTGCCGAAAACCTTGAGAATATCCGCGATGGTTACGGGCGCCTCGTCCGTCTTCCAGCAGTCATAATCCGTTGAAACCGCCACCGCCGCATAGGGAACGCCGAGCTCATTGGCCAGGGCCGCTTCCGTGGCAATCGTCATGTTAATCACGTCCGCCCCCCAGAGCCGGAACATGTTTGATTCCGCCCGCGTGGAAAAGCGCGGCCCCTCAATGCTCACAACCGTCCCGCGCGGATGACAGGGCAGTTTGAGGTCCTTGGCCGCCGCGATCAGTTTTTCCCGCAAAAAAGCGGAAAAAGGATCAGCCATCGGCGTATGCTTGGCGTTGGCAATGCCCGGCTCAAATTTCTCAAAAAAAGTCAGCGGACGGCGGCGGGTAAAGTCAATAAACTGGTCCAGCACCACGAAATCGCCGCGGCGGATTTCTTCCCGCAGAGAGCCGCAGGCGGTCGTGGCCAGGATATGCGTGCAACCCTGCTCCTTGAGCGCGGAAATGTTGGCGCGGTAATTGACTTGCGTCGGAGGGCAGGTGTGCTGGCGGCCGTGCCGCGCCAGCATGACAACTTCAACGCCTTCAATGGCGCCGATGGTCAGCGCCGAACTCGGTTCGCCATACGGCGTTGAAACTTTAATTTCTTTGACATTCCGCAATATTTTCGGATCGTCAAGGCCGGAGCCGCCGATTATGCCGATTTTCACCATGATGGTTTTCCTTTCTGTTTTGAATCTGTCGTGTTTTTCGTCACCTGAATGATAATTTCCGGTTACTATACGCCGGATAATTCGGGCTGTCAAAAAAATAAGTAATGGATTTGCCCCAGCCGAGGCGGCGTGGTAGTATCTCCTGCCAAAGACAATGGTTTTCCATACGGGCAAGATCCGTAACCAAAGGATTTTTCCGCCCGCAAGCGGACCCGCCAAGGCGGGAACCACGGAGTTCACTGAGGCACGGAAGTAGAGCAAGAAGAGACCCCGATGCGCTTGCGCGATCGGGGCTGGCTTATACTGGAGAAATACAGGGATACAAATCAAATCTCCCTTCTTGCTCCAATGACAAGTTGTGTTCTAAATTGGTTTTGCCGAGTAGACAAAACCAATTTAGAATACCTCTTCTTATCCGAACCTCCGTGTCTCATCGAACTCTGTGGTGAATTTTATTGACGATTTCCCGCCGCAGGGCAAGCTTTCCAATTTTAATTTTCTTGTTGTTTATTGCGATTCCGAAAGATTAAGATAGCTAACATTATGCGGGCAATTATACTTTCCATTGGCGACGAATTGATTCTCGGTCAGGTGGTGGATACGAACGCCGCCTGGCTCGGCGAAAGGCTGGCCGAGCAGGGCATTGTGCCTGAATATCATCAGGCCGTTCCCGATAATCTGGATGCAATCGTAAGGGCAGTAAAGCTCGCGGTTGGCAATGCCGATCTTTTAATCGTTACCGGCGGGCTGGGGCCCACGCCGGATGATCTGACCCGCCAGGCCATTGCCGACGCAGCAGGACGTGGACTGATTTTACACAAGCCTTCCCTGAAAAAACTTGAAAAGTTTTTCAGTGAGCGCGGACGGGTAATGTCCGAAAATAACCGTCTGCAAGCCATGTTTCCCGAAGGGGCGGCCGTTCTGGAAAATCCGATCGGCACGGCGCCGGGATTCAGCATTGTCATGGGGAAAACAAAAATTGTGGTCATGCCCGGCGTGCCGAAGGAAATGAAATTAATGTTTGCAAGGCACGTTGCGCCGATGTTTACCACGCGCAACGCATGGCTCATGGCAAAAAACCGCTCAAGAGTGTTAATAAGAAAAATAAACACTTTCGGCCTGGGTGAGTCACTGGTGGCAAAAAAGCTGGGAAAATTGATGCAACGCGACCGCAACCCGCTGGTCGGCACGACTGTTTCCGGCGGCATAGTTTCCGTCCGCATCCGCGGCGAATTTGATGATGGGAAAAAAGGCGCGCGGAAACGGGCATTGCCGGAAATGCGCAGAACAACCGATGAAGTCAAACGCTTGCTGGGAAAGGCCGTTTTCAGCGAAGGCGATGTTACCCTGACGGAAACGGTCGGCAAGATGCTGATTGCGGCGCGCAAGACGGCGGTAACCGCCGAAAGCTGCACGGCTGGGTTACTGGCCGCGATGCTGACCGAACTGCCCGGCGCCAGCAAATATTTCCTCGGTGGCTGGGTCGTTTATTCCAACAAAATGAAAACGGAAAATCTTGCCGTGCCGGAAGGTTTGATCATTAAAAACGGCGCGGTCAGCGCGGCGGTTGCGCGCAAAATGGCGGAGGGCGCGCTTGTGCGCTCAAAGGCCGACTACGCGCTTGCCCTGACCGGCATTGCGGGGCCCGGCGGCGGCTCGCCTCAAAAGAAAGTCGGCACAGTCTGGGTCGCGCTGGCCCGCAGAACGAAAGGTAAAAACGATGTTCATGCCGAGAAGTTTTTATTTTCGGGCGACCGTTTCATGGTCCGCGAAAGGGCGGCAAAAACCGCCCTGAATATTTTAAGATTGCGATTGATGCGAGAGTAGGGGTATATAACCGGAAAAACAAAGAAAGGAAGGACCGGCAGATGAAATACATTATATTATCATTCTTCTCTGTATGTTTGGCCGCGGTGGCGCTGGCCGACATGACTGTTGTCCAGAAAATGCAATCCGATCTCATGCCTGGCGCACAGCAGAATGTCATGACCATGACCGTCAAGGGGCAGAAGGCCAGGATTGATCTGCCCGGCAGCCAGATGTCCTCAATTATTGACGCCAAAGAAGGGAAAATGTTCACCCTCCTTCACAAGCAAAAAGAAGTCATGGTGGTATCGCTTGATGACCTTAAGAAGGGTGCGGAACTGGCGGCCAAGTCGGAACAGGGGCAGGAGAAATCCACATTTCATGCCACAGGCAGATCCGCCTGCGGCGGAAAGAAAACCGGCAGGACAGACACCATTCAGGGATATAAATGCGCCGAGTATGAGATTCTCGGCGCGGGCGAACATGCGGCCAAAATCAGATGCTGGATTACCGAGGATGTTGACGATTCTGAGATGGAGGTTGTTCGTTCTTTCGGCGGCAAAATGGGCGGATTGTTCGGCTTTAACGATGTTCAGAAGCCGAAAGGGATGGTGATCCGTTCCGAGTCAAAAATGAAAATATCCGGCCGCGATGTAACCAGCACGAGCGAAGTGCAAAGCATTAAACGCGAACCGGTGGCCGACTCAATCTTTGTTATACCCGCCGATTACAAAGTGATGGAAATGCCGGTCTTTAATCCTCCGTCCCAGCCGCCCGGCGCTAAACAAAAACCTGCCCCGGGTAATTAATTCGTTTTGTGCCGGCGTGTCTGGTAGTGCGACAAGGTGGTACCCCGGGCGGGACCCCGCAGGGATGCGGGGCAAGCCAAGTTGATAACATGATAAACTTAAATCCTGTCTCAGCGCAGGCGGGATATGGCCAAATGGTACCCCGGGCGGGACTTGAACCCACGACCTGCGGATTAGGAATCCGCCGCTCTGTCCAGCTGAGCTACCGGAGTATTTCTTCCAATACCTTTAGCATATTGAATTCCCCGGCAGGGTTTCAAGGGAAATCAATTTCTTTGCGTGAGGCCTAAACGCAATCTCCGATGTAATTCTTTCTCTGTCGGCAGTGCCAGTTTGTATTTTGAGGCGAATATTTTATTGTTCAGATTGCCCAACACATACTTGGCGTATATTTCGCTTTTTTTGGAACAAAGGATAATCCCAATTGGCGGATTCTCATCATCGGTGGTCTCATTCTTGCGGAAATAGTTCAGATAAAAATTCATCTGTCCGGCATCGGCATGAGTGAACTCGCCGCGTTTAAAATCAACCAGCACAAAGCATTTCAAAAACCGATTATACAGCACAAGGTCTATGAAATAATGCCGGTTGATCATGGTAATGCGTTTTTGACGGGCGACAAAGGTGAATCCCTTGCCCATTTCAAGCAGGAAATGCTGAAGTTTGTCTATGACCGCCTGTTCAAGCTGGCTCTCGCTATATGCCGTCTCTTCTTTGAGCCCAAGAAACTCAAGAATATAAGGATCCTTTACCGCGTCTTCCGGCTTTTCAATGATTTGTCCCTTGCTTGCAAGCGCTTTGACCTTTTTTTTATTGCGGCTTAAGGCAAGCCGTTCATACAGCATTGAATCCATTTGGCGGCGAAGTTCCCGCATTGACCATCCGTTTTCAGCGGCTTCAATTTCATAAAATGACCTGGCATTAAGATCGCCTTCCTTAAGCAACTCGCAGTAAGGCGACCAGGACAAAATCCGAGACAGTGTCTCGGATTTTACTTCGCTACCCCGCACCGGTAATTTCCGAGACAGTGTCTCGGAAATCTTTAATATCCCGGGAAATCCCATAAAAAACCGCCGCATATTTTCAAGATTATCAACTGAATACCCTTTGCCGAAACGGGCGCTCAAATCCTGCGATAATTTGATCAATACCTGTTCGCCGTATTCTGCCCTGTCTGCGCCGTGCTGGTAAAACTCCACGATTCGCCTGCCGACAAGCCAATATGTGATTGCCTGTGTTGTATCAATTTGCCTGAAAGCTATAGCCCGGCCTTGGGTAATGATGCCTGATATTTCAGACAATAAACGCTGGTATCCACCCGTAAAAGCATCTGTTTTCGGCAGGGGTGGCCCCGATTTTATTTTCATAGTTTTTTCTTTCATTATCTTTCCGCCAGCCATACTTAACGCTTAATAAAAGAACAAAAGCATATTTTACGCCGGGATAGCTTTTGTCAATTCAATTTGCACACAATGGGGGGCGCTATGCCATTCGTAGGACAGTCATTATATTTGACGATACGAAAGGGGTCCACGTCCGTCAGCGGCGTAAGCCGCTGACGGATGGGGTTGCTTGAAGGCTTATTGTGTAAAAATATAATTAGTTTCGGTGAAATAAACATGAAACTCTGCCATTTTACTCGAACTAAAAAATAAAGGATAATCTATTCTTCAAATTTTTAGGACAATTAAAAGTTTTTCCGTCACCGTCCCAGACAAAAAAGATATCACGATCATTGATAAGATAATTGACTAACCAAGACAATTTATTCGGAAGAGGATTTTCAATTACCAGAACTAATTTTGCATTGTGAATTTGTTGGATGTAACGGTACTCATACAATTGTGAAACGCCTCGTCGTATTTGATCATGGGCATTACTATCCCTTGTAGATTTCATTTCAAAAAGATAAATCTCTTTTCCCACTAGAGCAGAAAGATCAACATAAGGATTTCTTTTAGGGATGGCTCCTGTCGCTCGAATTTTTTGGGCCATCAAATTTGTCAACATTCTATGACTTTTTAAAGCACGATCTTTTTGCGCTTCATCAATTAACACAGAAATGCTTTTGGTATTTTTGCGTATTGCGTTCGATAAATTTTGATATTCATTCAAGTCATATTTTTTGGGGAAAAGAGGTTCATCTCCGGCTGTGTAGTCAACCAAATCAACAGACGCTGGCAATGGCCCCAGGACAAACTGCGTACCAAGTTCGCGCAGGATGCCAATGGCGGAAAGCCATGCAATAACCGAGGAAACACGCCGTGGAATCATGGAAGGACCTGTATCTTCGGTAACGGTCTTGATAAACTCTTGTATTTCTTTTCTAGTGGCTCCATTAGCGCCCTTGCTTTCCAAAAACGGAATAATCCGTTGCATCATGCGAGATGACAATACACTTCGAACAAGAATTTTGTTTTTCTTAACCGGTGATGATGAAAGATATTCCTTGCCGAAATTCGTTATAACAGCACGGTTTGCTTGGTTTTGTATAAACCCTAAAATTTCTGCCGCGCGACGGTAGTAACGCCCCTGGCGATCTACCTTGCCAATGTATTTTGATTGTTCTTGAAAAGTGCATGCCCCTTTGGCGACGCCTTCCACTAGCTTAACAACATCTTTTAATTTATCTGCTTGAGGAACATCTTCGCTTGGAATTTTCATAATCAGCCCCTTCTTGGATTATTGCGCGATAAATAAATATTCTTTTACATCATTATTATTACTTCCAATCTTATGATTATGGTTACCATGAGAATATTTATGGTGTGTCTCGAAGACAGAAACTTTTGACTTAACTTCTCCCAGGAGTTTAAGCATGCTTTGTTTATCAGGAATACCGTTTGACGAATACGATACCGCCAAGATTGGTTTTCTAAAATGATGAAATAATTTTCTAAAGGACTCGGAAGCCGTTTGTTTGGACGAAAACAGAGTGTCGTAAGATCGAATTTTTTTTGTTTTGGTACCATACATAATTTCAACATTTTCCCAATAAACAGAATAGCCTTCGACAAAATGATATCTCCTTGTGTAATCACAATCTGAATACGGGCTTATATAGGGCGTGTCAATATAAACCAAATCTATTCCTTCGGGATTTAAATCAAAAATATCTGAGCAAAAGGATTTATTGTGCTTGCCGTTAGAAAAAATAGCTTGGTTAATATTTTTTACCCCTTCTATAAATTGTTCTTTCATGCTTAACCTAAGATCTTTTCGCCCATCCCAACCTTTTTTCCCTACGAAGGTAAAAATTCCTCTTGGCCTTTTTTTCATGCAAGCTCGCGTGGCAGCGGCAAGAGCTAAAGATCTTTTTAAAGCTCCGCGCAACTGCGACATATTGGCCCATAAATTATCTAGAAATTCGCAATCTTTTTGATCAAAATATAGATCTTTAAAAGTTCGACGTATAAAATCCGGTGCTTGTTTGTTTTTGCGTAACAGAATGGAAATATCGTAATCGGACAGGATAGTTGAATTGTTTTCTACCAGGGCATGTGCCGTGTGATAGGCAAATCTGAGAAAATCATTCGTTAGAATCCTTTTCCCCATTTTTTTTAAAGCATACGCAACGCAGCCACTTCCAGAAAATGCATCGAGAGCTGTGTCAAATTGCAGCCTTTTAACATGCTCTGTAATAAATGGGAGCAAAACCTGTTTGCTCCCCATATATTTTGTATCAGGAAATTCCATGCGCTATATGGAGGTAAAGTTGGAGATTATAAGTTCATTTACCGAACCTCTTTTATCACCTTTGCAATTAATGAAACGAGGCGCTTGTACGATCTTCATGGTATATCCTTTGTACAAATCCACCACGGTCGGATGATAAGAATTACTTAATAAAACTTTGCAACCCCGCTCATCAAGATATTTAAAGAGTGAAGCTAATTTTTCGTGGTCTTTCTCATAAAAAGAACTTTTTGTATAACGCTTAAAATCGGAATATTTGCCAATAGGTAAATATGGAGGATCCAAGTAAACAAAATCTCCAAAGTCAGCCTCGGCCATTAGAAGTTCCTCATAATCGGCAAACCGAATTTCAGCAGATTGTAATAAATCACTTGCTTTAAGCAAGTTTTCTTGATCAGCCAAAGTTACGTTCTTTTGGTGTCCAAAAGGGGTGTTAAATTCCCCTCGTTTGTTTACGCGATATAACCCATTATAACAAGTCTTGTTAAGATATAAAAATCTTGCCGCTCTTTCTATGTTTGAGAGTTTGACTGGCACAAGAGCTCTGATACGGTAGTATTCTTTCTCGTCAACATTGAATTCTGAAAGCATAGAAAGTAATTTTTGAGGAGATTTCTTAACTATCTGATAGCAATTAATTAATTCTTCGTTAGTATCTGAAAGAATTGCCGGCGAAGGACCAAGATCAAAGAATAATGCTCCTCCTCCTAAGAATGGTTCAAAATAACGTTCATATGAGTTAGGGATCATTTTTCTCAAAATAGGTAAGAGATGTGATTTTCCACCAGCCCATTTTATAAATGGTTTTATTCCAGTAGAAAGTCTTATGGCACTTCGATACGCTATTTGATTTAAAAGTCCAAATTGATTAAGAATTACATTTTTCATGAAATTACCTAGCTATCGTCTTGTTCTATGGATATGTGTGCCTTTCTCTTGCTTATCAGCCGTCCCAATATTAATCGTCGGCGAATAGTTAATGCGAGCTCTTTTTCATTTTTCAAACAAAAATCTTTATCCGAAAAGTTTATTTGCGGTTATAAGGCGCTTGATTCGTAGGCGCAAGAGAAATGTTTTTTTCTGACGCCTTTGTATATATGCCCGCAACCGGCCTGCCAAGTTTTAAACCAATAACACGCGTTGGTGTATTTTGGCTTGCCAGATTTCTCAATGTTTTTACTTCTTGTGCAGACCAATGCTTTCCTGTATTTCTTGTGTACTTAGTCATATTTTCCCTTTCATAAATTTGGTATTACAGTTACAACAACTCCCTGAACGAGGAAGTCCTTTGATAAAATAATGGGACTATGATTTTTATTTGTTGATTTTGGTTTTAGAACAATCGCATGAGGAGACGGATGAAATTCTTTGATCGTCGCTTCATTATCAATTAAAGCAACAACCGAATCGCCCGCTCGGGCTGTAGCCTGTTGACGAACCAGCACACTATCTCCATCGTTAATTCCCTTCAAATCCATTGAATCCCCCTTAACTCTTAATAAGAAATACTTGGCTGGCGGTTTTGCAAGGCTGGTAGAAACCGGAATCATGGCTTCAACATTTTCGTCCGCTATAATCGGGATACCGCAAGCAACTGTTCCAACCAATGGGACATCGATTGTTTTAGTATGCGTCGCGTCGCTTTCTAAACCCTTTATAAATTGTAAATCCCCACCTTGCTTACGACGTAGAAACCCCTTGGTTATCAACCGATCAATGATCAAAGCGGAAGACCGAGGCGACTTGTAGCCTAACGTTTTCATGAGGTCTCGTGTTGACGGGAATCTTCCTCGACGAACAAAAGCATTCCGGATTTCACGAAGCGCTTTTAGTTCTTTGTCTGTTACTGTTTGATTCATAAGGTTTATACAGAAGTATACAGATTGAATACTTCTTGTCAATAGAATTCTGCAATTTATTTTGGCAATAACTGTTTATATGTGGCCGCCGGGGTGAAAGTTCCTGAAAACGCCGGATTAATCGTTCCCATCTGATTTATGTTTGTCCTTCATGCGGTAACTTTTTCCTTCGATGGCGATGGTTTCGCAGTGATGGATGAGGC
>Ga0074199_1001121_pt1 | contig 27519 bp, 22 predicted proteins | sample EPASupsiteSAE347_FD_64528 | JGI IMG/M metagenome (GOLD analysis project Ga0074199, IMG submission 64528) | Bioremediated contaminated groundwater from EPA Superfund site, New Mexico - Sample SAE3-47 | ecosystem: Environmental > Aquatic > Deep subsurface > Groundwater > Contaminated ... | reverse complement strand
TAGGTATCCACTTCCAGGCGCATCCCCGACATCCCGATGGGATCCTTGACCCCGTCCTGGCCGTCAATTCGATAGCCTCTGGGGATGACGTGAATGACCTCGCGATCGGAGGGAACGCTGACAATCCTGGCGGCGTCCATGACCCGCCTGACTTCCACTCCGGAAATTTCTTTTCCGGGATTGGCGACGGCGATCACTCCGTGACTGTTGAAAGAGGAAATGTGCTCGCCGGTCACCCCCACGTAAACCGAGCTGATATTGAGGCCCGACATGCGCTCCGCTTCTTCCACGGCCGCCTCGACGGACTTCAGCGTCTCATTCATGTCGACGACGACGCCCTTGCGCATCCCCCGGGAAGGACTCTCGCCCTTACCGATGATATCCAGCCGCTGAGAGGAAACGCTCTCGGCGATCACACATCGAACGGTGCAGCTTCCGATGTCAAGGCCGGCTATTACTTCATTTTTTATCATTGTTTGTTTTCACCCGGGCAAACGTGTGTTCGACATGCCAGAACACATTTTCGACAGGCTGGAGGCCTTATTGAAAGATTCTCCCCTTGAGAAAAAAACTCCTTTATATATGGGGGAAGAAATTATTGAGCCCGGGTATTATCCGGCTGAGGCTTCTGAAGTAGATCCCTGCGAATTGCAGCCAGGTTCTGAAAAATGCGCACCCCGAAAGTGATCACCGCCGCCAGATAGAGATCAACCCCTAGCCAGTCTCCGACAAAGGTAAGAAGGCCTCCAAGGATGGCGTTCGCGGCAAAACCGGAAAGAAATATTGCGGAATTAAATTTATCCTCCATCCCCGATTTTATAGCGCCAAAGATCGAATCCAGTACCGCCAGAAAAGCCACGGAAAGGTACTTGGCATATCCCAGCGGAAGCGGATGGGGAATCACATAATAGCCCAGGAGCATTCCCGCGACGAGCGCGATCAAGGGTAGCATTACGGCCCACCTTCCTTTTTTTCCAGCGGTTTCGCGTAACGTATCACGAGGCTGCCTTCAAAGGCCGGCAATTTAACACTCTCTTCCTGTTTGATCTTGACCTCCACCCCGTTGCGGATGCTGGGCGCCATGCTGTCCAGAAATCCTCCCTGCATACGGAGGGCTGCATCAAGTTCCTGGGAGGGGCCGATCGCCCCCAATATGTAGGGCGGCGAAAGCCTCTCGGAATTGACCAGTATGATCGGGCCGGCGCAGCGAATGGCAGTATTGGCGGCAATGCGCTGGCTGTTTATGGCGATAGCCTCGGCGCCGGCGGCCCACAGTTCGTTCACCAGAGCCTCCAAATCCACATCATGAATGAGGTAGAGCCAGGAGTCCTCTCCGACTTTGGGTCTCTTGAGAGAATCCTTCAGAGTCACCGTGATCCCCGGCCCCACCAGGGGAACCAGGCCGGCCTGCAACTTCGCCGAATTAAGGAGAGACATCATGGCCTGAGTCTTACTGCTTCCCTCCGAGAGCGACTTTTCCAAATCCCCTACCCGGGACCTCATCTGACTCAGTTCAGCCATCAGCTTATTGTTTTCTTTTTCCAGATCGCGGACCATAAAGGCCATTTCTTCTATGCGCTTGGTGGGCGGAGGACCCAGGGACTGCTGAGAGCGAAAGAGAACGGCGATGAGAATTCCCAGAATGAGACACCCCAGGGCCACCGGCAACTGCCAGCTCAGACGGTTCATCTTCTGCCTTCCTCGGCCAGCTCTATGATCGGCTCCGAGCAGCGAAGATCTATACCATCAATCCGCCTGTTCTTGGAGGCAAGAAGTTCCAGGAGCGGCGAAAGCTTTTCCAGGCGGCGTCCCATCTCGGCCATCTCCTGCCCCCCTGCTTTTTCACGGACCCTGCCCAGCGTGATTTTAAGAGGAGCATCGCGATACCAGCAGCGGAGCGCCAGATTGTTATTTGTGTCCGAAGTAAAGGCTACCACCATCTCTTTTATTTTTTCATGCCCCGGCTCTTCCAGCAGCTCTTTCCAACGTTGAACCGACTTGAGAAGAGCCGAGGGTATAACCATGCCGTGCCGGACAGGCACATCCAGAAGGATCCTGGGAAGAGAAGCTTCGCTGGATCCCGATAATTTATCGAGGATCTTCCCCTCCTGATCGGCGCAGAACCACTGACCGGCGAACTTCTCCGACATCACCAAAAAGGCGGGTACCCGCTCCTGAATGCAAATGTTGATTCTCCCCGGCCAGAGCCAGCGAACCTCCACCCGCCTGATTCTCCCGACTGAGGCCAGACGTTCCCGGATCGCTTTCAGGTCGAGCGTCAGCAGATTCTTCCCGATGCCGATGTTGGCCAGAGAAAGAATTTCATCTTTTGAGATATTCCCGTTTCCACTTACGGAGATCTGACTCAGTTTAAACAGGGGACAGTTAAAAAATATAAGCTGCCCGGCAAAAAACAGCAGTATCGCAAGAGCCTTCCAGCCGCCATTTGAGGATGGGACAAGCCTCTTGGTGCGGGTTATCCTGCGCCTTGGTTTTGCTTTTGGTTTAACCGGCATAATCTATGTCCTCAAGAGACTGTCCCGGCGGAAACGTTCCAGTGCCCACTCCACTTGCCGGGTCAGCAGGCGGGAAAAGTTGATGCCGACATTCGCCGCCGCTTCCGGGAGCAGACTGGTATCAGTCATTCCGGGAATTGTATTGACCTCGAGGACCATTACCTCCTCATCTTTAGAGACTATCATGTCAACTCTCGACATCCCAAAGCATCCCAGGAGCCGGTGAGAGGCAAGAGCGAGATCCTGCGCCCGCTCATAAGCCGCCTGGGAAATCCTGGCGGGGATGACATGGGTGGACATCCCCGGCATATACTTGGTTTCATAAGTATAAAATTCGCCGGCCGGTACAATCTCCATTACCGGCAGAACCTGGAGTTCATCGGCGCCCAGCACTCCCACCGTTATCTCGGTCCCGGCCACATAGCGCTCCAGGACTAGTTCGTGGCAGTATTGCCGGGCCAGTTCAACTGCCTCCCCGAGCCGGGAGGCGTCTTTCACGATGGTGATGCCGATGGTGGAGCCTCCCACCGATGGCTTGACCACTACAGGCAGGCCGATGGAAAGCATTTCGTCTTCCGCCGGATGCCCGCCGGCGCCAAGGAAAATCCAGGAAGGGGTCGGAATGCCCGCGCCGTCAAAGAGGCGCTTGGCCATCGCCTTGTCCATGGCCAGGGCCGAGGCCAGAACACCCGAGCCCGTGTACGGGATACCGGCAAATTCCAGAAGACCCTGAATACGCCCATCCTCCCCGTTAGGTCCGTGAAGGGCCAGGAAAGCTGCTTCAACCCGCTCCTCTTTCAGGACGGAGATTAGATTCCCGTCAGGATCCACCTTAACTACCTCAAATCCTGCACTCTTGAGCTCCCGGGCCACATTCTCGCCCGAGCGCAGGGAGATCTCCCGCTCCGGGGATCTTCCCCCCATGAGGACCGCAACCCTCATCGTCTCACCATCTTCCGACCCTGATGATCTCAGGGACAATTTCAATCTGATATTGCGTCATTATCCTTTTCCTCAGTTCCTCCACCAGCGCCCAGACTTCTTCGGCCCGCGCCCCGCCGGTGTTGACGATAAAATTACTGTGCCTGGTAGAGACCATGGCCCCGCCCTTCGCCAGGCCCGTTCCTCCAACCCCGTGCACCAGTTCCCAGGCGCGTTTTTCGCCGGGATTCCTGAAGACGCACCCGGCGCTCCGCATGTCCAGCGGCTGACCGGCGGCCCGCATCTCCCGCATGGACTTAAGTGCCTCCCGAATCTCCTTCGGATCCGCCGGGGTCAGCTTGAGAGTCGCCCCCAGGATCGCCCATCCGGGCTTCCGGCCGCCCTGGCGGTAACCGAAGCCCCATTTTTCGCCCGGGATTACCCGGAGTACACCCCGCTCATCCAGGATGCGGATGGACTTGACCTGTTCCGCGAGAGACCAGCCATAGGCCCCGGCATTCATGACCAGCCCACCACCGAGCGAACCCGGGATCCCGCCGCCGCACTCCAGGCCGGCAAGCCCTTTTTCCGCGGCCAAATCCGCCAGCCTGGACAGGGTTACCCCCGCTCCGGCAGAAACGAGTGGAGAGCGGAACCGCACCCGTGACAAACTCTTCTCTAATTTGATAACTACTCCCGCGATCCCTTCATCGGAGACGAGAATGTTGGTGCCTTTTCCCAGAATGAAAAAAGGGAGGGACTGCTCGCGGACAAAAAGAAGAGCGGCCCTGAGATCCCTGAGATTTTCCGGGACCAGAAAAAGATCCGCAGGCCCTCCGATTCCGAAGGAGGTGTGGCGGGACATGGGCTCTCTCTCTGCAATCAGGCCCTGGAAGGCCTGCCTCAGTTTTTCGATCTTCATCTCAGCGACGACTCCAGTTTCAGATACCAGTTGCCGTCCGACGCCTTGTGCCAGTAAAAGATGATATCCGGCTGACGAATTTCACCGGTATTTAAAATTTTAACCGTCGAATGGGTCTTAATCCTGGCCCGAAGGGAGGTGGAGTCTATATCCACTCCGCTGACCTCATAGCGCATGATATCCAGAAACTCCGGCTTGATTTGAAAGATCCGCTCGATCAATTCCGGGATATTAACTTTTTTCTGCTCCTCCGGAGAGTGATAGGAGGCCGCCGCGGAGAAATCCTTGAAGCGGATGTCCTCCAGAAAATGCAGGGTCTTATCCGTGAGAACTTTCCTGTCGGAGTTGAAGGGAAGCGGGATGGGGCTCGTTCCCAAAGAAAAATACAAATACAAAGCCAGCATCAGCACAAGAAGTACGAGGATAAAAAACCCGATTTTCTTCAAAGCCAGCCTCCAATTTCTATGTCATATGTTCTTTAGATCCGGGCCCAACCCCTGCAAAAAAAAGAAATAAGAAAGCGAATTTCTCAAGGAAAAAGCTCTTCCTGCTCGAAGAAGATAGCGGTAGTGGCTGGAAGTCCGGACAGGGAAGTGAAACGCAGATAACGCAGAATATGACGGGGAAAAACGCGGAGAGCGTGAAGTGTTCAACTTTAAACTACGGGGGAATTGAGAGAGGGAGAGTGACATGGAGTACCAAAAATTAAGCGGAGACATCCTCGCGCAACTTGAAAAAATATGCGGGCGGGAAAACGTAATTAGCGACAAAGAGCGGGTCTGCGACTATGCCCTGGACGAATCTCCCCGCCATGATTCATCTTGCGAGCCGGAGGCCGTCGTCAGGCCGCGCAGCCGGGAAGAAGTATCCCGCATCCTCCGCCTGGCCGACGAAAATAAAATTCCGGTGACGGCGCGGGGCGGCTCCACCGGCCTCTGCGGAGGCTGCGTTCCACTGCACGGCGGCATCGTCCTGTCCCTTGAGAAAATGGATAGAATCGTCGAGATCGACCGGAATAATTTCACAGCCGACATGGAGGCCGGCGTGCCCCTGCTCAAGTTCTACGAGGAATTGGAGAAGAACAATTTCTTCTTCCCGGCCCATCCCGGGAACGAATCGGCCATGGTGGGCGGGGTCATCGCGACGAACGCGGGGGGCTCCCGCGCCCTCAAGTACGGAGTCATCCGCAACTTCGTCCGGGGCCTTGAAGTCGTCCTGGCGGACGGAAGTATCCTTGAGCTCGGCGGAAAGTACCTGAAAAATTCGGCGGGTTACAGCCTGCTCAATCTCATGATCGGCTCCGAGGGGACCCTGGGCGTCATCACCCGGGCCGTCATCGCCTTCATGCCGCCGCCGGGCCACACGGCCACCCTGGTCATCCCCTATAATGACATCAAGTCCGCCATCCGCTCCGTCCCAGAGATCCTGAAAAACTGCGCCCGCCCCATGGCCATCGAGTTTGTAGAAACAGAGCCGCTCTTCATCACCGAAAAATACCTGGACAAATCATGGCCGACCCACCTGGGGAAGGCGCACCTCATGGTGATCCTGGACTCCTCCTGCGAAGAAGAGAGTCTCAGGCAGGCCGAAAAAATTTCAGAGATCTGCCTTAAGAACGGAGCCCTGAATGTCTTCGTGGCCGATACAGCCGCCAGGCAGAAGGATATTCTGGACATCCGCTCCAACATTTATGAGGCCATCAAGAAGCACACCGTCGAGATCCTGGACGTGGCCGTGCCTCCCGCCTCCATCGCGGATTTCGTGGACCGCCTCCACGAAATCGGAGACCGGCATCACCTCTGGCTCCCCACCTTCGGACACGCCGGGGACGGCAACGTCCACACTCACTGCATGGACGCCTTTTACCGGGATGGAGAAATGGTGCCCCTCCGGGAAGAGGAGTGGAAGGGGCGGATTGAGGAAGTTGTGGACGAGATCATCCGCCTGGGATTGTCCCTGGGCGGCACCTTCACCGGCGAGCACGGGGTGGGAATCTCCAAGAAAAAATATATGTCCCTCATGTACCCGGAAAAACATCTATCCGTCCTGCGAGGAATCAAGAGCGTCTTCGACCCCAACGGCATTATGAACCCGGGAAAAGTCTTCGATTAGAGAATCAGAGGAGCACCTTGACTTCCTGATCTAACCATGAATCCCCGGGCACTCTGATATACCCACCGCAACGTAAATGAAAATCCTGCTCCCGGCAACTCCGGCGGGGCTCAAGAATGCAGTCCCGTGCCTTTATTTTATGGAATCCACGGCATAGCGTTTGAGGGCCTCGACAAGAAGCACGGGTTCCTCGATGCTCACGAGCACGGCATAGCCCTCGCGTGTCGGAATGAAGGCGACCTTCCTGGGATCTGTTACTGCGGCCAGGGCCTTCTCTCCGTTTTTAAGCTTGAACCACCCTGCACTGTAGCCGGGCAAGCCGATGCCGTTGGTTCGCCACGCTAATCTCAGATCTTTTTCAGTCTTTAGATCTGCCGGGCGCGCTTCTTCCAGGATTAAAGAGGAGAGAGGAAGGATACGGCCATAGAACGGCACCTGTATCTTAAGTCCCTGAGCAGAGACCTCGACAAGTCCTTTTCGGGTGGAAAAACCTATCGTTAACAGGAGAAAAAGCAGGGCCGCTATGATTAGAATAATCGGCACCACAAACCAGTACATGGCATTCCCCGGCGGAATTATCGGAAACAGTTCTTTCATGACAACCTCCCTCGTAAATAACTCGTTTTTTTCAGCCCTGGCCGGAATCCTTTAGGAATCCGAAAGCCTCCGGGCCTTTTTTAGATTTTTCCAGAACGGCTTGAAAAGAAAACTCCGTTCATCCAACTCGCAAAGCTGCTTAAACAGAGGTTTTGTCACCGTAAAGGCCAGAATATCCGGCGGCAAAAACTGCCGCATGGCAATATCAGTCGCACCGACCAGCGCCTGAGGAATGTTCAGATCGTCAAACAGCGCCATAAGCTGCCTGCAGCCTGAACCAAATGGAATGATGGCCGGCACGGCGTCCCCGGGCGCACTGTTGTACTGAGCGCCATGCAGGAGCACGCTCATTTGATCCGGGTTCACATAGAAGGTAACGGTTTTCAGAAAATCATACTGTTCTTCACGAAGAGGGCCGATGAGAATATTGGAATGCTCCGGGGCACAGGCTTTCAGCTGATCCAGCCAGCAATTCATCAGTTCATGCGAGGATTTCAAGCCCTCGAAATCGGCGAGAAATTTGACGAATTCGTCCCGGGGCCAGGTCGAGATGCCGAACAGGTGATTTCCCGCTCCTCTACACCCATAATTGTCCCTGGTGAGGTGGAGGGTTTTCCCCTCAAGCCAGGCTTTATAAAATGAAAAAGTGCATATATTTTTCCCCGGCTCAGGGAACACCAGGGGCTCTAACGGCGCCGCGTCGGGCGCGTCGTAAACCCCGATGAGAGGAGTTGTGATACCTGTTCTTTCCAGTAATTTTTCCGGATTGGGCTGCATGATGTCCTCCTTAATCAGAAGTCAGAATCCAGAATTCAGGAGTCAGGAGTCAGAAGGTTAAGGTATTAATCATACCTCGTTAAATTCTAACTTTTTGGCCTTTTCCCTCTCCCCTGGAGCTCAAGCAGAGGACATCCCGGGTTACGGCTGTTTTGACGATACTCTTGCGGACGGGTCCTGCCGCGCAGCCGGCGAGTGTGCCGGCACTTGTCAGGCGCGGCCTTTACAGCTTTGCTGGTGAATGCCATGATGGCCACCCATATTTTCTATAGAAACTGAATATTGTATTTTCATAGATGTCCGCAAATTCTGCGGCCCGTTCAATAGTAGGGCATTTACAGGTAAAGATATGATCGAGTTGCACAGTTACTTCATACCATGTATCTTCATTAATGATTGTTTTTGAAATTTTAATATAGGTTTCTTTTCCGACTCCCCATTCAATGATATCTTCCCATTTATCGTTGAAGGAAAGATGATCTTTTATTTCAGAAATTTTTGATCTGATTAAATCTTTACGCTTACTCACTTTTCTTGCCACAAACAGGAAAATAAGCAGGGCCGTTGCGATCAGAATAATCTGCACCAGGAAACACCACAAGTCATTCACCGGCGGCAACAGTTCTTTCATGCTCAACCTCCCTTCTCCTCTGTGCGGCAAGACTCAGTGTTGCGGTGAAATTCCTGTGTTCCGTTCTCTTTAAAGCCTTTTTCAAGCATGATATCCACGATCGTGCCGTCCATATTCTCCATGCCAAGAGCCGTGATGCGGCCCAGGTTCCGGATGGTATCCTCCGCGGAAAGGCCGACAAAGCCTTCCATCCCCTGGATTCCGTAATGATTCATTCCCAGGTAAGCCGCCCGGATCGCCGCATCGGTGGAGCTCACCACTTTCAGAGCACATCCGCTTTTGGCGCCGTCGCACAGCATTCCTCCAAGATCGCTGACCAGGTTGTTGACGGCCAGGCCAAGGGCCGGGATGTCCTTACCGTTTTTTTGATAGACGATGCCGCAGGCAGCACCGACACCGGCGGCTATGGCGCATCCACAGATGGGGGCCAGCTCCCCGATAAAAACTTTCACGTAGGAATTCAAAAGGTGAGACAAGGCTATGCTTTTCAGAATGGTTTTCTCTGAAATCCCGAAATGTTTCCCCACGTTATAAGGCACCAGGGTCGCGACTATGCCCTGGTTTCCGCTCCCTCCGCTCGACATGGCCGGCAGGGCCATACCGTCCATACGCGCGTCTACGGCGCAGGCAGTCATAATCTTCGTGGAGGAGAAGACATCTTCAAGAAGGAAACCTTTTTCGAGCAGTTCCAGCAGGTAGTAGCCGACCTTTTTTATTTTCATTCCCTCCCGGGAGATGGCCAGATTCATCTCGAGACCCGATCTCAGGTAGGCCATATCTTCCTCGTCAATCTCATCGGCCAGGGTGACGAGATCGGCAAGAGTATGTGTTCTCAATTGTTCCCTGTACGTCGCCTCGTTTGAGGATGCCGGCTTGTTCCTGCAATCAAGAAGAACCTTCCCATCCAGTTCGCGGAAGACCACGTTCGTGTGTCCCCCGGAAAGGATGCATTCGCTGTGATGGTTTTTTGTTTCAAGACAGACCCTGACGAAAAAATCGGCGCAGTGGGGATGAATTTTCAGCGCGACATCCCGATTAGCGATGAGCCGCCTGGCCTCAACGAGATGAGCGGGGGTCACCTCCTTGAGAACTTCCATTTTTTTTTCAGGCCTGGCCACCAGGCACCCCAGCACCCCGGCGATGAGATTCCCCTTTTCCCCGGCTGTATTGGGGATATGGACCGCCAGGCCGTTTTTATAGGTTGCCTGATCCACGGCTATCGTAATTTTTTCAGGAGGCTCCTGGACATCCTGGGCCGCGACCGCAGCCGCATAGGCGACCGAACTCGGCTCCGTGCATCCCATGGCTGGAAAAACTTCGTGCCTGATGACTTCTTTGTAAATGTTCATAGTGTGAACTTCGGTGCTTTATTCCGGGACTCCTTGCAAATAAGAAAATTCCCGGCATTACCTGATCTTCCACCTTGTTGCCGGGGCAGCACCTCCGGCAATAGAGGTGCGGGGATCTATCCCGTTTTCTTCAGGCTGTCCGCCTTTTCCGTTAATTCCAACCAGAGGTCTTCTTCCTCTCGAATGAGTTTTTCCAGGTATTCGTAGCGCAGGTTGCGTTCGAGAGACCAGGATTGAGGATCCGTCGAAAAGGCCTGATGAATTTCTTCGAACTCATTCTTATGGTTATCAATGAGCGACTGGACATCCTGAATTTGCGAGTGAATCCGGGCTCTTTCAGCCTGAAGCTGCCTCGCCTGGCTGCGATCCGGTTTTTGGGGGGAGCGTGGTTTTATTTTAGGATTCGGTTTGGATTTGAGGCTTTTAGGCTCGCTCAATTCATCATGTATTTTTGTCTCCATGGCATAAACATACTCTTCATAATCGCCCGGATAGTGCTGAACCGAGCCGTTTTTCACCTCTACGATCTGAGTGGCCAGCATATTGACAAAAGTACGGTCATGACAGATAAAAAAAACAGTGCCATCAAAATCTTTGAGAGCCCGGCCTAAAGACTCAACCGTTTCAAAATCAAGGTGGTTGGTCGGTTCGTCGAGAAGGAGCACCTCACTTTTGCTCAGGAGAAGTCCAGCCAGGCAAAGCCTGGCCTTCTCGCCTCCGCTTAAAACTTCCACCTTTTTGAAGACATCATCCCCTCTGAAGAGGAAGCTGCCTGCCAGGTTGAGGATTTCCTGGCGGGTTATCGAGGGATCCGCGATATTTGAAAGATGGGTATACACGTCGTTTTCCGGATTAAGTGAGGATAAAACATGTTGAGCATAATAGCCGACTTCAAGGCCGAAGCCCCATTTGAAATGCCCGTCTTTTGCTTTCAAATCACCGGCAATGGTTCGCAGGAATGTTGTTTTTCCCTGACCGTTATCGCCCAGCACGGCAACGTGATCGCCCTGATTAAACTCCAGGGCGATCGAACCGGCCACGAGCTGTTCCGGGTAACCAATCGCAAGATCCTGGCAGCGAAAAACCGTCAAATTCCTTTTTTCAACCTGAGGTATCTTGATCCGTACATTGCCGAGCAGGTGATCGGTGTCTATGGTTTTTAACTTTTCAATTTTTTTAATCACGGATCTGGCCTGGCTGGCCTTGGTCGCTTTTGCGCCGAATCTGGTGACAAAAGCCTGCAGTTGCTTTTTTTTTGCCAGGATGTTTTTGTTGTAATTGGCCGTTTGCTGATCCTGCTCTTCCTTGAACATCAAATAGTCAACGACGGTTCCGGGATAGAGGGTGCATGAACCGTTTTCGATCTCCAGGGTCTGCCTGCATGTTTTTTTAAGAAATTCCCGGTCGTGTGAGACAATGAGAAACCCGCCGCGAAAGTCCTTTAAAAACTCTTCCAGCAGAATCAAAGTTTTCAGATCCAGGTAATTGGTGGGTTCATCAAGGATGAGAAAGTTCGGTTCCATCAGGAGCATCGAGGCCAGCTTCACGCGTGTTCTAAAACCACCTGAAAGGGTGCGGATCTCCTGCCCCAGCAGCCCGTTATTTAATTGAAAGCGGGCGGCCACCTTGGCGCATTGCCACTCTTCTTTTTTTGTGTAGCGCATGAGAAAAGCGATCAGGGTTTCATCTAAATTATAGGGATCCTGCTGTTCGAGATAAGCCAGACGCAGATCCGGACTTTTGTGCAGTGAGCCGCTGTCCTGCTCTTCATGGCCGGTGACGATCTTGCACAACGTTGACTTGCCGGCTCCGTTACGGCCGATGACGCCGATTTTCTGATTTGCCGAGATCGTCACGTTCAAATCCTGCAGGACGACCTGAGTTCCATAGGCTTTATTAATATCATCAAGCTGCAATAATGTTTTCAAAACTCATCCTTCTTAAAGACCATACAGCACATGCCGGCCTACTTCACGATATCGAACAAGGGGCCATATATCCCAGCGACCTGTTTAACGATGATATAGCCGGCATAGACGGCCATGATCAGATAAATGGCTACAGACAAGAGGACCGATAGTTTCTTCAGTCTCTCTTCGAATTCATTCTGAAGAAGCTCCGAAGCCTTCTTCAGAAGCTCCGGAAGTTTCCCGGCCGCTTCGCCGGAAGAGATGAAGGAGATGAGAAAGGGAGGCAACACCCTGGCTGAGGTGATTACCGCCAGGATGGATTGACCCTCGTCCAGCAGCGGCGTGACCTGCTCGACGGCACGGGCAATGGAAAGATTCCCGCATGAACGCGCCGCCAACTTAAGGGACGTAGCGGGATTGACGCCGCCCGAATAAAGATCCCCGAAAACCCGCATCAAACGCGACAGAGCGAAGGACTTAATCAGGCGGCCCAGGATTGGAACCCGGAGCAATATTCCGTCAACTATTCCGGCCAGGGCAGGGTTCCTGGAAACGATCCTGTATGCGCCATATATAATGAGGGCGGCGATATAAATTGAAGAAAGGGGCACGAGGGAATGCGCGAGATAGCTCCTGAGTCCTTTGGTAAAGAGAAGATAAAGCGGGGGAATAAAAAAAGAGGCATTGAAAAGAAGGAAAGGGTAGATCATCTTGGAAGAAAACTCGGCTTGAAGGGCCGACATTTTTTCAAGATGCGCCGCTATGTCCCCGAGGCGTACCTCCAGCATCCCCCCCGTTTCGCCTGCCCGGACCATCTCTATCTCATAGATGGAGAATACTCCCGTCGCGCTTTCCATGGCGGCGGCTATTGAATTTCCTGCCCTGATTCCCGGTTCAATCACTGCAACGATCTTAAGGGAGGATGGAGACATTTTTTTCAGCGTCTCCAGGATGCCAAGAATCGGCAAGCCTGCCTGCACCATGGTTGCCATCTGCCGGAAAAAAAGAGCCTTTTCTTTTAAACTCATCTTCATGCGCATAATTTTCAATATATATCTTCGCCGGCAGGAGAATTTTCCATTTACAATAAAAAAATAATCCCGGCGGTTACTTACTTGACGTGACTTTCAGGGCCCGAACCTGTCTTCCCTTTTACAGAAGATTCCATGCCCCAAATACACCCGGCGGCCGTCATTTTATCCTTTGTGCCGTGAAAGCCTGAGCCAGATAGGACCCGATGCCGTAATATCCTCTTCGTCCGGGGTCGAACACAAGCGGTCTGACTTTCAGGATGTCGGGTATTCCATCCGGCCCCAGCACATCTTCCTCCGCCTTGACGTCGAGTATCTCGCCGACAAAGAGGGTATGAAGGCCTATCTCAAGGGTATGAAGCAGTTTGCACTCCAGCACGATTGGGAATTCCCGGACAAAGGGGGCATTAACCACCTCGCTCCGGACGGGGGTTAGCCTTGTCACCTCGAACTTGTTTTCTTTTCTTCCGGAGACGAGGCCGGCGTAGTCGGCCTCCTTGAGGTGCTTTTCCTGAGGGATGGAGATGGTGAAGGCTTTCTGTTCCATGATGTTATCATAGGAGTATCGGGGCTTCTGGAGGGAGACGGCTATACATGGGGGTTGAGAGCAGCAGACTCCGCCCCAGGCTGCGGTCATCATGTTGGGCTTCCCATCCCCGTCATAAGTGCCGATGACCCACACCGGGGTCGGATACACAAGCGTTCTGGGTCCGAGTGATTTTTTCATTTCCAGGCCCCTTCCATTCGCGGAATACGAAGATTATGAACTCTGACAATCTGTACCGTCCCTGCCGCGTTCCATCATTTACACAGAGGGCAGAATTTGGAGGTATCATTCATCATGTTTAAGAGCGGATGATGCCCCGTCGCCAGAATGTAGAGACCCACCAGTAAAACGAGTCCGGCCGATACCCAGAGAAGCGCCGCCGCGAGCATCCCGAACTTTTTCAGCCCCGGGCTCTCAACCCTGGTACGCGCAAACAGGACAAAGAAACTGATCGTAAGCAGCACGGTAGCCGGGATAATGGTAAAAAGACCGAAAAATCTGAACATTTTAATCTTCCTCCTTTATCAACTGTTTCTCTTTTTGGAATGCCTTCTGCGACGATTCAACATTTTCCTTCAGCCATAAAATCCGCGAAACCCATGAGCTATTTATGCATTGAAGGAGAAGTCATGGAGTCGGTATGGCAGACAAAGCAGTTCCAGACCCATTTGTTGTCCCCCTGGAATTTTTGGGGAATGACTGCATCGGCGGCATTCGCGGAAACGTATTCCGCATGAGTGCTGTTATGGCAGGCCTCGCAATAAATTTTCCCGTTCATTTCCTCGGTCCACGAGTTATTGAAAACGGAATTTCTGAAAAGCGTGTTGTCGTTTTCCTTGTGTGAGTCTCCATGACAGTCGCCACATTTCGGCTCCTGAAGCCAGGGCTGGCGCCCCTGCTCTATGGAGGAGGCCATCTTGGTCAAATCGCCGTGGCAGTCCGTGCAGAGCATCCCTGCGCGCTTCATTATTCCCCTCAGGCATTCCGTTTTGGGGCCGGGATGGCAATTATAACATCCGCCCATTTTGTCATCGGGGGCCAAATGTGTCTTGTCCTTGTGAAAATCATGCATGGCCAGGGAGAGGCTTTTAACTCCTGGTTTTCCCGGGGCGCCAAGTGCGTTATCTGCATGGCACTCGGAACAGAGGTGAAGAGTCCCTTGGCTCCGATCACTGACAAGAGTGGTCGAGTTGTGTTGATCATGTTTTTGAAGAATATCAAGCTGTGGATTGGCCGCCTGGTGACAGTTTCCACAATTCAACTCGGTTGAGACGGGCACGACGACGCTGGCGGTTTGTAGGACGCTTCCGGTAGCGTTATCCTTGACCGTGATGGTGGCGGCACCGAATGGGTCCCACTGGCCGTCATCATCGTAGGGGGTGACCGGGATTCCCTGGGCGACAAAACCGAGGGCATTGCCATCCACCGCCATATCGCCTGCAAGCGGAGTTCCGGTGATACCGACATTGGGGGGGAGATTCTTCCAGCCGTATTTACCGGAAAATTCCCAGAAATTGGTGTTCTTCGTCGAATCTGTCTTGTTCGGGAAGGAGTAACTGACCGTAATACCGTCTGTTACGGGACCTTCGCCGCGTTTGATGACCTGGACATGGACGGTGTTAAACGGCGGCAGGATAAGGAAATAAGAGTAATCATCCTGGCAACAATGCATTCCCAGGTCATTCCAGGCCAGGATGACATAATCCATGTTCATGGCGGGAATATCCTGGCTCCCATACGATGGGGTAAGCGCCCAGTTCAAGGTCGTGTTGTTGGCGGCGCTCAAAACGCGGAAAGTGGTAAGATAACCGGGAGAAGACGCGCTCATCGTGAATCGGCCGTTCATGTTTCCAAGCAGGTAAGCACCGGCGACGTCGGTCATGGTCGAGTTAATACCGTTGCTGACGGTGACTCCTGGCAGCGGCATGCTGGTTCCAATATCCTTCACGACGCCTGAAACGGTTGTGGGAAGAGCGGGGCTGGGCGTCGGAAGTCCGGGGCTGCTGCCTCCTGAATTGCTGCAGGACAGGGTAAAGACTAAAGTCAACATTAGCATTATGAAGAGAAAGGTTCTGTGATGTTTCATAAACATTCTCTCCCCTCCACTATTGTTTTTTGCCGTTCCCTTGAGGCAGGACTTAATTTCACTTTTACACTTCAATACCAAAGTAATCAGCAAAGTTATTTTATCATATAATTATGAAGAGATTGTGAAGAAATTATGAAGATTTAAACGAATTTGCTAAATCCTCTTTAGATTCCTGATAATTTTGATTTCCTTGGTTAAACGCCAGGCGGGTTCTGTTTGGTTTGATAATATTGTGAGAGATAAACATCTGATACCTTGCCGTCTCTGCATTGCTTGCATACAACAACCGTATCTACAAATTTATCGTGCCATGCCTGACCATCTTTGTCCCAAATAGCCCATAAAAAACCAATATACATAAATAAAGCACTAATTATTTTACCCACGGTTTCACGGGTTAACATGATAAAAAATCCTGGATTTTTTCCACTAGTTTTATTTACCACACGCTCGCCTGATATCCACTTACCCAGGGTCATACCCTTTCCCATGAGGAATAGATTTAAAATAGTTTCTGCAAGTAAAAAGATGAGCATTATCCCAAATACAGCAACTGCACTGGATGATTTTGGTGCTCCCAAAACAAATAACGTTACGTGCTTATACGGTTTACTCAGCAAGGCGAATATGGTACGATCCTCCAATAAAAGGTTATTGGAGGGGGATGAAATATGGAGAAAAGATCGGAAAGATTTTGGCTTTTGTTAGGACGAATAGCGGTTTTAATTACTCTCTTTACTTTCCTAATAGCTCTGATAAATCTTATACTCAAACTTTTCAGTTTAAATTCCATGACGCTAGGAGGACTAATGAACCTATTAGCTATTAATTGGTGGACTATTCTTGCTGCCCTCTCTGTTTCTTACTTGCTCATAATGAACTTTGTTTTAGAAAATAAAGTTAGAAAATCTTTACAAAATGTTAAAAATTTGACGAAAGAGCTTGAATCTAAAATAAAATCAATAGCCGACCTTGGTTTGAAAATCAAGGAATTAAATACCGAAGCTGAGCGCGAAAAAACTGAAAGACTTAAGGCTGAGAGTATAGCCAAAGAAGCCGAAGAAGCTTTACAAGTAGCTAATAATGACGAATCCGAGCGCAAATCCAAGGAAGAACATGAAAAAATGATTGATTATATTTGCAACAAAATAGAAGAGGAATTAGATTCACAAGGATTCAATTATGGTTTACATGAAGACTCCCTCCGTGAAAGGATTCGGGAAAAATATAAAGATCTAGCTAAAAAGGATTTGACTGAAGAAGACGAGGCAATAATAATCAAAATAATGCAACCTCGCAGAGATCTATTTGGAAATTATGGTAGAATTCAGCATCCAGAAACTAATCCACGATTTAAAAATAGATGGGAAAGCTGAATAAAAATGCCAAGACCGGACTTCCCTAAAAACATCTTGGAGTTTCAACGGCAATTCTCGACAGAGGAAGCTTGCGAGGAGTATTTATTTGATTCTCGTTGGCCAAACGGATTCGTCTGTCCTGCTTGCGGAGATACGGAGTTCTATTTTATCTCGACAAGAGGTCTTTATCAATGCAAGGCAAACAAGCATCAAACCTCTCTGACAGCGGAAACTATAATGCATGGTTCAAGATTCCCTTTAACGCTGTGGTTTTGGGCCGCCTATCTTGTTACCACCGTAACGAATGGCATATCAGCCCTGCAATTGCAGAGACAATTAGGATTAAGCAGATACGCTACGGCTTACAACATTCTTCAGAAGTTAAGGGCTTCAATGGTTCGTCAAAATAGGGATAAAATCGGTCCCGTGGTGGAAGTGGATGAAACCTATATCGGAGGGCCAACGAGAGGAGGGAGAAGAGGCCGGGGAACTGAGAAAGAAATAGTCATAGTGGCCGTGGAGAGAAGAGGAAATCATGCTGGAAGAATACGGCTCAGGAACATCAAAAACGTTAAAGAATCTTCTCTTATGTCATTCATTCAAGACAGTGTAGAGGAAGGAAGTACCGTTATCACAGATAGCTTTTCTGGGTATCACAATCTTTCAAGCTATGGTTATTTTCATGAGTCCATAGTGCAAACAGAAAGTGATTCTGCCCTTCCTTTGGCCCATTTAATCTTCTCTAACTTAAAGGCTTGGCTTGAAGGGACATTCCACGGAGTCAGCCCAAAACATTTACAGGCATACCTCAATGAATTCGTTTTCAGATTCAACAGGAGAAGGACGCCAATGGCCGCTTTTCAAACCTTGTTAGGACTTGCCTCTAATGTAGAACAATGGCCGACAGAAGAAGGTCTTTATAGCGGGGAATGGCGTCATCCCAATCCTGGAAGACGGAGAAAGTCATGCTGAGCCAACCGTATAAGCACATAACGTTATTATAAATATAGGGATTAAGTTAGTTAAAGCTGATGCGCCCCATCTTCTGACCAGCCCTGCTTTTTTACCAACCTGGGGATTTTTGATAAAAACATCGCACCATTTGCAAAATACCCGGTCTTCCAATATTTCTTCGTTGCAACCTGGACATTTCATAGACCTTACCCTCCTTAGCATTGGTGCAGTGGGCAGGTTAAATCCATTGAATTTTCTACAGCGGCTCTTTACTGTCCTTTATGCGGCAAAACAAAAAAATTTCCCGGCAGTTACCTACTCTCCCACCCCGTTGCCAGGGCAGTACCATCGGCGGTAGAGGGCTTAACTTCCGTGTTCGGTATGGGAACGGGTGTGGCCCCTCTCCTATCTCCACCGGGAAAAATATTATGAGTTAATGTAGTTGTGTATCATCTGGCAAGATTCTCCAGGGAATAAGTTGTAAATCCTCGACCGATTAGTACCAGTTAGCTCCACGGATTACTCCGCTTCCACACCTGGCCTATCAACCTCGTAATCTACGAGGAGTCTTACCCCCGCCTTTCGGCGGGGTGAGATGCCTAATCTTGAGGCGAGTTTCGCGCTTAGATGCTTTCAGCGCTTCTCTCATCCGGACGTGACTACCCAGCTTATACCACTGGCGTGATAACTGGTTCACTAGCGGTCCGTCCATCCCGGTCCTCTCGTACTAGGGACAGGTCCTCTCAAGCATCTTACGCCCACAGCAGATAGGGACCGAACTGTCTCACGACGTTCTGAACCCAGCTCACGTACCGCTTTAATGGGCGAACAGCCCAACCCTTGGGACCGACTACAGCCCCAGGATGCGATGAGCCGACATCGAGGTGCCAAACCGGGCCGTCGATGTGGACTCTTGGGCCCGATAAGCCTGTTATCCCCGGGGTAGCTTTTGTCCGATAAGCGACGGCCCTTCCATGCAGTGCCGCCGGATCACTAAGTCCGACTTTCGTCTCTGCTCGAGATGTCCCTCTCGCAGTTAAGCCACCTTTTGCCTTTACACTCGACGGCTGATTCCCAACCAGCCTGAGGTGACCTTTGAGCGCCTCCGTTACTCTTTAGGAGGCAACCGCCCCAGTCAAACTGCCCGCCTGACTCTGTCTCGCTGCGTGCTAACCACAGCGGTTAGAATCCCAGTATCTTTAGCGTGGTATCCCACCGTCGGCTCCGGTACACCTGGAGATGCACCATCAAAGCCTCCCACATATCCTGTACGAAACATACCAAAACCCAAAATCAGGTTACAGTAAAGCTCCACGGGGTCTTTCCGTCTTGCTGTGGGTACCTTGCATCTTCACAAGGGTTGCAATTTCGCCGGGCCCCCTCTAGAGACAGCGCTCAAGTCGTTACTCCTTTCGTGCAGGTCGGAACTTACCCGACAAGGAATTTCGCTACCTTAGGACCGTTATAGTTACGGCCGCCGTTTACCGGGGCTTCGATTCAAGCCTTCGCCCTTGCGAGCTAAGCTCTCCTCTTAACCTTCCGGCACCGGGCAGGAGTCAGCCCCTATACGTCATCTTCCGATTTCGCAGAGACCTGTGTTTTTGTTAAACAGTCGCTTGAGCCTATTCACTGCGACCCGAACCAGCCATATAGCGTATCTCTGTATGACCGGTACGGGCACCCCTTCTCCCGAAGTTACGGGGTTATTTTGCCGAGTTCCTTAAGAGGGGTTCCCCCGCCGCCTTAGTATACTCTACCTGCCCACCTGTGTCGGTTTGCAGTACGGGCACTGAACACGCTCGCTAGAAGTTTTTCTTGGCAGTATAGGATGAACCACTTCGAGGAATACTCCCCTCGTCATAACCCCTCAGGTATAGGCCGCGTGGATTTACCTGCGCGACCACCCTACAGGCTTGACCCCGGACAACCTTTCCCGGGTAGGCCTACCTTCCTGCGTCCCTCCATTGCTCAGACGCTTGTTCAGTGGGGCCGGAATTTGAACCGGCTATCCATCGCCTACGGCTGTCGCCCTCGGCTTAGGTCCCGCCTTACCCTGGGAGGACAACCCTTCCCCAGGAATCCTTAGGCTTTCGGCGGAGAAGATTCTCACTTCTCTTTTCGCTACTTATACCGGCATTCTCACTTCTGCTTCGTCCAGGAGTCCTCACGATCTCCCTTCACACTACAACAGAACGCTCCCCTACCACGCCATGATCCCTCAGGACCACGACATCCGCAGCTTCGGTACCAGGCTTGAGCCCCGTTACATTTTCGGCGCAAAATGACTCGACCAGTGAGCTATTACGCACTCTTTCAAGGATGGCTGCTTCTAAGCCAACCTCCTGGTTGTCGGAGCCATCTCACTTCCTTTACCACTTAGCCTGAATTTAGGGACCTTAGCTGACGGTCTGGGCTGTTTCCCTCTCGACTATGAAGCTTATCCCCCACAGTCTGACTCCTTGGCTGTACCGTACGGTATTCGGAGTTTGATGGAGTTCGGTAATCTGGTAGGACCCCTAGCTCTGTCAGTGCTCTACCCCCGTACGTAAACACCAAAGGCTAGCCCTAAAGCTATTTCGGGGAGAACCAGCTATCACCAGGTTCGATTGGCTTTTCACCCCTATCCACACCTCATCCGACGTTTTTTCAACAACGACCGGTTCGAGCCTTCACGCAGTGTTACCCGCGTTTCACTCTGGACATGGATAGATCACCTGGCTTCGGGTCTACTGCAACAGACTAATCGCCCTGTTCAGACTCGCTTTCGCTCCGGCTCCGGCTAAACCGCCTTAACCTCGCCTGCTACAGTAACTCGCCGGTTCATTCTACAAAAGGCACGCCATCAGGCCTTGCCTGCATTGCTGCGGGCCATAGCCCTCTGACGGCTTGTAAGCACACGGTTTCAGGTTCTATTTCACTCCCCTCCCGGGGTTCTTTTCACGCTTTCCCTCACGGTACTACTCACTATCGGTTGGAAGGTCGTATTTAGCCTTAGAAGATGGTCCTCCCAAATTCCCATAGGGTTTCACGTGCCCCATGGTACTCAGGTGCCGACCTTGGAGTCTTCTCGGTTTCGTCTACGGGACTGTCACCCTCTGCGGTGGAGCTTTCCAGCTCACCTCGACTACCGAGAAGATTTCTTACTCCACGAGAGCCCTGCAAGGCTCCCACGGCCGGTCCTATAACCCCCGCAAAACAACGATTGCAGTCTGTCACGCCCTGCGGGTTTAGGCTGTTCCCCGTTCGCTCGCCACTACTAGGGGAATCTCTTTTGATTTCTGTTCCTCCAGCTACTGAGATGTTTCACTTCACTGGGTTGCCTGCGTGGCCCTATGAATTCAGACCACGCTCCGATGCCTTACTGCATCGGTGGTTCCCCCATTCGGGTTCCTCCGGTTCATCGCCCGTTTGCGGCTAGCCGAAGATTATCGCAGCTCACTGCGCCCTTCATCGTCACCTTCCACCTGGGCATCCACCGTGTGCCCTTCTTAACTTACAACTTATCCCCCTTGGAGAATCTTGCAAGATGTTTACCCACTTACATTCACTATTCAGTTTTCAATGAACACAGGCGGCTCTGCCGCCGCTCTCAGCGGCCCTTCCCGTCCGACACCCTCTGGGGGGTGCGTTGGCACGGGACGGGAGGCTGCAAGCTTTTACAAAAAGATGTGCTCCCTGATTTATGGATAGAGACGCCGGATTGTGCAAGTACCGACCTGGAGGACTGGCAGAAAGTTGGACTTTCTGCCGATTCTCCTTAGAAAGGAGGTGATCCAGCCGCACCTTCCGATACGGCTACCTTGTTACGACTTCGTCCCAATCACCAATTATACCTTCGGCATCTCCCCCCCTTGCGGGTTAGGCCGACGACTTCGGGTACCACTGGCTTTCATGACGTGACGGGCGGTGTGTACAAGGCCCGGGAACGTATTCACCACAGCGTAGCTGATCTGCGGTTACTAGCGATTCCGACTTCATGGAGGCGAATTTCAGCCTCCAATCCGAACTGAGACCGGTTTTAAGGGATTCGCACCAGATTGCTCTTTAGCAGCCCGTTGTACCGGCCATTGTAGCACGTGTGTAGCCCAGGACGTAAGGGCCATGCTGACTTGACGTCATCCCCACCTTCCTCCGGATTAACTCCGGCAGTCTCCTCAGAGTTCCCAGCTTAACCCGATGGCAACTAAGGATAAGGGTTGCGCTCGTTGCGGGACTTAACCCAACACCTCACGGCACGAGCTGACGACAGCCATGCAGCACCTGTCCAGAAGTCCGGTTGCCCGGACGCACACATCTCTGCGTACTTCCTCTGAATGTCAAACCCTGGTAAGGTTCTTCGCGTAGCGTCGAATTAAACCACATGCTCCACCGCTTGTGCGGGCCCCCGTCAATTCCTTTGAGTTTTAGCCTTGCGGCCGTACTCCCCAGGCGGGGCACTTATTGCGTTTGCTGCGGCACAGAAGGGGTCGATACCTCCTACACCTAGTGCCCATCGTTTACAGCCAGGACTACCGGGGTATCTAATCCCGTTTGCTCCCCTGGCTTTCGCTCCTCAGTGTCAGAATCAGGCCAGAAAGCCGCCTTCGCCACTGGTGTTCCTCCCGATCTCTACGCATTTCACCGCTACACCGGGAATTCCACTTTCCTCTCCTGTTCTCAAGAACTGCAGTATCGCTGGATGAGCCCCCAGTTGAGCCGGGGGATTTACTCCGCGACTTGCAGTCCCACCTACAAGCCCTTTACGCCCAATAAATCCGGACAACGCTCGCCCCCTACGTCTTACCGCGGCTGCTGGCACGTAGTTAGCCGAGGCTTCCTCAGAGGGTACCGTCTATCTCTTTCCCCCTGACAGGGCTTTACAACCCGAAGGCCGTCATCACCCACGCGGCGTCGCTGCGTCAGGGTTTCCCCCATTGCGCAAAATTCCTCACTGCTGCCTCCCGTAGGAGTCTGGCCCGTATCTCAGTGCCAGTGTGGCCGATCATCCTCTCAGACCGGCTACCCATCGGAGCCTTGGTGGGCCGTTACCCCGCCAACTAGCTAATAGGACGCGAACCGCCCCCCCCGCGCATTGCTACTTTGCCTGCATCGGGATGCCCCGACGCAGGGTCATTCGGTATTAGCAACCCTTTCGAGTTGTTATCCCCAGCAGGGGGACACGTTATCCGCGCTTTACTCACCCGTCTGCCACTAAATTCCAACAGGTATTACTACCCACTGGAACCCCGTTCGACTTGCATGTGTTAGGCACGCCGCCAGCGTTAGTCCTGAGCCAGGATCAAACTCTCCATAAAATATCACAACTGACCCTAAAGCCAGTCATTAACGGAGTCTAAAACCAACCCGCACATTCCGGCGTCACTTCTCTATCCACTTTTCAAAGAGCACAAGAGGAATCTCTGCTCGATCCTCGGGATTCAACCTGTTTTTTCCTGGCTTTAAGCCATTCTCAAAAGGTTTCACCCTGCCCTCCCCTGAGGGCGAAGTGAAGTATAACATAAGCACAGAGGCATGTCAATAAGACTTTGAGAGACTTTTAAGATAACGGCAAAACCGGCTTGTGAAAAGGAAAAAGGAATCTTTTTCCCTATATCCAATTATTATATGAGTGAAAGGTCGTTTGCCGAAATGAATAAAAAGAAAGTCATCGCCTTTATGGGAAGCCCCCGCCATGGCGGAAATTCGGATGTTCTGCTGGATGCGGCACTGGCAGGAGTGGAAGAGGCAGGCGGACTGCCGGAAAAGATCATCCTCAACGACCTTTCAATGAGACCCTGCCAGGGGTGTGAATCCTGCCATAAGACGGGCACCTGCCGCATCGAGGACGACTTCCAGGAACTCTACCGGCGCCTAAGGGACAATTCACTTTTCATCCTGGCCTCCCCGGTCTATTTTTCCGGGGTGAGCGCCCAGACCAAGATCCTGATTGACCGCTGCCAGTGCTGCTGGGCCGCCCGCTTCGTTTTAAACCGGCCCATCGCTCCAAAGAGTTCCGCCCGCCGCGGCCTAATTCTGGGCGTCGGCGCCATGGAGGGCAAAGAGCATTTCTCAGCCTTTCTGGCCGAGGCCCGGGCTTTCTTTGCCGTCAACAACATTCATAACAACGGCGAACTCCTGGTGGACAAAGTGGATGCCAAAGGCAAAATCCTTGATAAAAAAGAAGCTCTGGAGGAGGCCCGCTCCCTGGGCCGGAAGCTGGTTCTGGGAATCTAGGCAGGGGGGTGTCCCTACAGACATCGCCATTTATTGAATTCGATAAACATTTTTTCGATGGCCGATCCGTAGAACGAGAATAAGAAGTTTATCCTCTTTGAAGTGGTAGATGACTCGGTAATCGCCGACCCGAATCCGCCTTAAATTGTGAAACGGCCCCGAAAGCTGCCTGCCGGAAAGAGGCTTTTCTTTCAGACGCTCAATGGCTTCGACAATCTGTTCCTGCGATCGGCGAGGAAGTTTTGCCAAATCTCGGAGCGCCCTTCTGTCGAATTCAATCGAGACGGAGCTTTCTCTTGACTTCATCGAAACTCACATATTCGGCGTGCGGATCGTTCAGGCGTTCCATGGAAATTTCCAGGTCCTCCAATTCGTCCAGGTAATTCTCTATACCCTTTCGCACGATCCAACTTTTGGGCCGATCGAGAATTCTGGCGATTCTCTCCAGCCGCTTGCTGGTTTCCTGGTCTATCCTCAGTGCCAAAAGAGATTTGACGGCCATGATCTCAACCTCCTGAGGATAGTATAACATAGTATAACAATGTTTTCAAGTAGCTACGAACGGCTGAGTAGTAGCTATACCTACGGCGGGACCCTGCAATACACCAGTACACCAGGGTCAGACCTTGAATTTTGCTCGCTTGAACCGCGTAACTTTCCAGGAAAAAAATCTTCAATGAAATATGACCTGCACTGGAATATTTCTATTCGTGGTTGTCCCATCCCCCAGTTGGCCATTGCCATTGTATCCCCAGGCCCAGACCGTGCCATCGTTTTTCGAGGCCAGAGTATAACCGTACGCGCCACCGACGGCTGAAACACCGGTCAAGCCTGGAACCTGAACGGGGGAGTATTTGTCTATAGTTGTTCCATCTCCCAGTTGGCCATAGGAATTTCTTCCCCAAGCCCAGAATGTGCCATCGTTTTTTAAAACAACAGTATGCAGACCGCCGACATATTCTCCAAATGAAACCCTAGACAATCCTGAAATCTGAACGGGGAAGTATCTATCTATAGTTGTGCCATCTCCCAGTTGGCCATAGATGTTATATCCCCAGGCCCAGAGTGTGCCATCGTTTTTCAGGGCCAAAGTATGATAGCTCCCACAGGCAATTGATGAGACATCAGTAAAGCCTGGAACCTGCACGGGGGAGAGTCTGTTTGTGGTTGTGCCGTCACCCAATTGACCATAGACATTATATCCCCAAGCCCAGAGTGTGCCATCGTTTTTAAGGGCCAGAGTATGAAATCCTCCGCCTGAGATGGCTGAGACACCGGACAAGCCTGGAACTTGAACAGGAGAGTGTCTGTCTGAAGTTGTGCCGTCTCCCAGTTGGCCAAAGTCATTACGTCCCCAAGCCCAGACCGTGCCATCGTTTTTCAATGCCAGAATAGTATCCTCTTCGCTGACGATGGCTGAAACACCGGACAAGCTTGGGACTTGAACAGGAGAGTGTCTGTCTGAAGTTGTGCCGTCTGCAACTTGGCCATTGGCGTTGTATCCCCAAGCCCAAACCGTGCCATTATTTTTCAAGGCCACAGTATGCCATCCTCCGGTGGCTACGGCTGAAACACCTGTCAAGCCTGGAACTTGTACTGGAGAATGTCTATTTGCAGTTGTGCCGTCTCCCAGTTGACCATGGACGTTGTATCCCCAGGCCCAGACCGTGCCATCGCTTTTTAAGGCTACAGTATGATCCGCTCCACCAGCGATTACTGAAACACGAATTATTGGTGTAGGCGTTGGTGCCGGTGAGGGAGTGAGTGTAGGAGTCGGAGTGGGTGTGGGCGCGGGTGTTGGCATTTGCAAATTGATATTTGCCGGGACAGTTCCGCCGGCAGAAACATTCACGGTTGTCGAGTTGTTCTGGTAGCCGGAAGCTGTCGCTGTCACGGTCTGGATTCCGGTGGGAACATTCGTCAGGATGAAGTATCCGCCCGAGGCAGTCACAGCGCTTCTCCCGCCTGCTGCCACCGTGATGTTATCCAATCCGGATCCGGCAAATGTTACCTGCCCGGTTATGGTGCCGTTTGTAATAGGCGCAAGTGAAATATTGGCCGTAATCGTACTTCCTGAGACCACTGTGACCGGTTTAGAGCCGCTTAGATAGCCGGATGAAGATGCCATCACCGTCTGGCTTCCGGTCGGGACCGGCGAAATGGTATAATACCCGCTGGAATTGGTTGAGACGCTCTGCGTTCCCGCGGAAACACTGGCGTTGGCAATTCCGCTTCCAGTAGCGCTGTCCGTGACCCGCCCTGTGATGGTGCTTGGCGCTGTAGCCTGCACCGTAAAATTAAGGACGTTACTGGCCTGCCCGTTAATGGTCACCTTAACTCCCCCGCTCTGCGCCCCACTGGGAACCTCACAGATAATCTGCTCCGGAGTCCAGGAGGTGACATTTGTCACGGAAACTCCATTGAACTCTATAGTGCTGCTACTCTGGCTCCCCCCTAAAAACGACCCTGATATGGCAACTGATGAACCCGAGGTGGCGGACTCCGGGTAAATCTTGTTCAGGATTGGGTCAATTGCCGGCTCCAGCGAAACCGCATTCTCCTCTATCCCGCACTGGCCGTATTCTATCCTGAAATTCCCTCCCTCGCCCCAGGTCGTCCCCCAGGAATTCTTGCAAATCCAGCAGTGGTTGGTATCGTCCCATCCGACAATGGAAACCGCGTGGAAACCCATCTCCTCCCCGGTGACATGCCGATAGATCCCGCCCACATAGGCATAAAAATCCCGGTAAACTGTCATCGTGGCCACGACAGGCCCATCGTCCATGATCGCCTGCTTTATCGAAGAAGGATCTTTGGTCTTGGCGTACCAGCCCATAATCTTGTACCGCCCTAAATTGGCATCGTTACAACTAAAAACATTCGTCTGGGGGAGCGGACAAAATTCCTCGGCGACGCAACCATTGTCCCGCATGGTATTAAGAGCCGAAACCACATCCATGCCGTCGTTTGCGTTTCCCCCACCCTTGTTGAAAAGATACCAACCAGATAGATTGGGTTTTCCCTGGGAATAACACTGTATTACCTTCATCCTTGATTCCAGGGCGCCGGTTATGGCATAAGAGACCGAGGTGCGAAACATCCCCTGGTCCTTTACCGCCGTCATCCAGTTGGTCCCACTAAAAAATGCGTTGCGGGAATATTGCTGGGGAAGGCTGCGTTCAGCTTTTGAAGCCACCCGGTCCTTCGCCCTGAACTGGGGAAGGGCTCTCACACCGCAGAGGCACTTCTGCTGAGTCTCCGGAAGAAGAACCTGCTCAGTGGCCCCGGCATTCCAATTGGCTCCCTGAGATGTAATGGCATTTTGTATATCTGATACAGTAAACGAAGAAGATGTTGGTGTGGGCGTGGGGGATGTCCCCTTACTGGTAGAGCCCCCGCCGCCTCCGGAACAGCCGGGAAGAGTTGCAAAAGCAAGACATAGAATCAGTAGCAAAAGAAATACGCGAGATTGAGCAGGAGTTTTTTTCATGAGAAATTGCCCCTTCCCCAAATGCCGATAAAGGCAAAAAGATCCACTTCCTCATATTCGGGTGGGTGGGGTAGATTCCTCCCGGTGGCAGGTTTTGAAATG
>Ga0074199_1001119_pt1 | contig 27574 bp, 26 predicted proteins | sample EPASupsiteSAE347_FD_64528 | JGI IMG/M metagenome (GOLD analysis project Ga0074199, IMG submission 64528) | Bioremediated contaminated groundwater from EPA Superfund site, New Mexico - Sample SAE3-47 | ecosystem: Environmental > Aquatic > Deep subsurface > Groundwater > Contaminated ... | reverse complement strand
GAAATTTTCAATAACTTCCTTACGTTGTTTATACTCTAAGTAAGGTAACCTTTTATAACTAGCAATCGCCTTATCTGTCAATAAACCAATAATAACTTCACCATATTTAGCTGCTTCTTTTATTATATTTAAATGACCCGGATGTACCAAATCGGCACTCATACCAACATAAACTTTAGCTTTATTTTTCATCTTGAATTAATTTAAGTTTAAAAATCTAAGCTATATGCATTAGCATATTTCACATTTAACTATATGAGCTTGCCTATTATCTAAATCTGGCAATTTCATATAATTACCATACATGCCTTTTAAATAAGCATCTACATTAGCAGGACCATTAAAATATTTTCCTTCAAAAATAATTTTCCGAAGAGGAAAAACGTTACCTAAATCAATTGGCTTTGTAAAACCCGTACCCAACGGCAATATCTTAGTCTTGATATTAAATAAGTAAGCTAGAAATCTGAGCGACGGAAAAACTAAGCTATTTAATACTCTAAAAATTACTCTTTTAAGAAATAACAACAACCCAAACTTATCGTTTCTAATAAGAGTCAACGCGTAAGCAAATTTCTGGAAGTTAACCGCTACGCGACCCAAAAAATGATTCCCACTATCAAGATAAAAAATATCTATAAAAATCCCTCTGTATTTATAATTTTTATCCGCATTTTTCGATTCAGTTATATAAGAATTCTTATCTCTTAATTTAGCGATAGGAAAAATATAATTTCTATCCGTTTGATGAGTTTGTAAAACATATTTATCAGACATTTCAACCTGCAATACTTTTAGTAAGCTTCTATAATCGTCTTTTAGCATTTCAATATCAAGATCATCATCCCACGGAATGAAACCACCATGCCGGACGGCTCCCAACAATGTTCCAGCCGCCAGCCAATACGAAATATTATGCTTTTGACAAATATGATCGACAAACTCCAGCATCTCGAGCATCCTTAACTGTATTTTTCGCAGATCAGACCCTTCGGTATTATGTCCGCTAGGATTCCCCATTATCTCCACCTATAAAACGATGATAATGTTCTCGAATACGCCTATAGAGCTTCATTGCAAGAAAACCTAAGAGTGGATATTTCATGATAGTCCTCTTAACTTTACTTTCTATTGCTACTTTCTTGAAACAATTCCGGCATAGCACTGTTTTTATCCGGAAATGGCCGAATGCAAAATTAGAGCCCAGAACGAAATTATTATAAGTTATAACAGATTGACAATGAGGACATTCGATAGTTACGCTTCTTAATGTATTCTTAAGAGGCAATACGTACATGCTGTATTTTAAATACTTCTGTACCGTCAATTGAAGTTTTAAGAAATCAAAAGAAGACAATGACGTCATATTTACCGGATCAAAAAGATGCGTGTGAGCAAATTCAAGTCTATCTTTTATCAATCCCTTTTCTAAACAATCTTTATATATTGCACTGCCCGGAAACGGATGCACAAAATCCAAACCAATACCAGCATCAACATGATCCTTCCAAAAATCAAGGGTATCCTTAGCCGTTTGAAAAGTCTCAGCCTTGTCTCCAAAGATAAAGTTTCCCTGTAAAGAAATTCTCCGATCAAGCGTAGCGTGAATCGCATAATGTATTTGTTCCGGGCTGATATTTTTTTTCATGCTCTTAAGGACGCTGGGGCTGTAGCTCTCAAAACCATAGCTAACCGCAAAGAGTCCGGATTCTTTCATAACATCCAGCAATTTTCCATCCAAGCGATCCACGCGCATCTGACAAAACCATTTGACTTCCCACGGTAATGTAGCTTTAAACTTCTTAACCCTCATACAAAACTCAAGCGCTCTTTGTTGATTATAAGAAAAAAGGTCATCAATTATCTCCACAATATTAATCCGGTACTCCGGAATTACCTTTTGAAGTTCGGCCATAACCGAATCCATCGACCTCTGTCGATATGGACCAGTATGGTAACAAAAGGTGCAGAAATAGGGGCACGACCGCGATGCTACCAAATGATAGTTTCTGGGATAATCAAAGATAGAGTATAAATGATGATCCGACGGCTTAGTAGCGTCAAGCCTATCTTTTATCCCAAAACTGTCATAATCCGGATAAGACAACGAATCCAAATCCTTAGGTGGTTTTCTTTCGCCGGTGAAAACAAATTTATCTCCATCTAAAAACGCCACCCCCCTAACAGATAACAAATCACCATCCTCTTGTAAACATTTCAGAAGTTCAACAATGCATTCATCCCCTTCCCCAATCACCGCATAGTCAGGATTTAAAGCCCGAGTCATCAACTCGGGCTCGCTACTAATAATGTTGCCTCCCATTATTAATCTAATGTGACTCTCTTTAGCGAATCGCGCAACGGCCCCTATTTGTTCGAAATGTTGAGACATCCCTCCTGTACCGATAAAATCATATTGCTTGTGTAACCTTGCACGTAAACTGTCAATTGCATCAAAATAACAACAATCCACCTCATGGCCTGCGCATTTAAGAGAAGCAGATATGTATGCCAATCCAATAGGAAATGGGTCTTTTTGACCCGTAGGCGCTACAAGCAGTAATCTCATATACTCCTCTTTTCTCGATAATGCTTTGAATTCATACTTATGTGTTATGCTAATCGCATCTCATGAATAAACAATGTATTGACAACTCTGGGCATCTTTGTTCTTATTTCTCTCTCTGAGTATTTTCGGTTTCAATTTGCGCTACCTCCCGGAACACTAAAGGGATATTCTGATGACAATAAATCCTAAGTATCAACCACTGAAGTTTAATCAACACTTGAAGCAATCTTAATATCCCCCTTCCAAACAAAGTCCGCGGAGGCACCAAACTATTCAATTCATGTAAATAGTTAGTCTGCCAAAGAACAAATGCTCCCCTAAAACAGGAATAGGTAAATCTACCTCTTCTCTTATCTATGAACGACTTCGGGAAAACTTGACGATACCTAGGTTCTTGCATCAAACGCAAGGCACGCGCATAATATTTTATCGCGACTCTAGGCTGAGCCGCAACATCTATCCCCACACTATTAGGCATAATACGATAGGCAACTAAAGGTTCAGGAATATAGCAGATGCCGTATTTCAATGCAACAAAATGAACGGTAAACCAATCGGTTAAGAGTTCGAGTCCAGGAATATAGCACCCTATATCAGACAAGGCGGAACGTCGGAATAGAACCGGCACGGTACCGGAAAGAAACCATGGCTGCTTGGAAAGCCGTGAAAGTACCTCAGTCGCAGACATAAAACGCGGCGATCGAATATTAACATCGGATTCGTGGCTATGAAAAGACATAGATTTCGTAGGATTGCTTAAAGCATCGATGTCTTTTGGATAGTTCACACACATCCCTGCCGCTGGATACTTCTCTAACAGGTTTACGGACTTTTCAAAAAAACCCGGCAGCACTTTATCATCTGCCGACATCAGATAAACATAATCTCCTTTGGCTTCGGCAAATGCGATATTCACTGAATCATAGCAACCCTTATTAGAAAAATTTTTGATGAGTCGAACTATTCTATGGCGCGTAATATAATTCTCGATAACATCAATACTATTATCGGTAGAAGCATCGTCAATAATAATAATCTCGATCGGCGGAACGGTTTGCGCAATCAAAGATTCAAGCGCTTCAATTATATAGTTAGCATGATTATAGTTAGGCATGCACACAGAAATAGAAGGTCTATTCATAGTAATTAGGCTCCTTCAAACTTATGCCACTCTGTACGACAACGATACCATATTAAAAATACAATTGGCACAAAGATTATATTCACAATCAAATAACCAAATGCCATACCCATAGCTGAATAATATTTCCCAAGAAAGAAAGTTGAACAACCTACCAATACGGCATATATCAAAGAGGGAAACATCAATGGTTCTTTTTTATGGGCGCGCAAATAGGTAGAAAAAGGCACCGTTGTCACTGATAAGAATTGAGCCAATAGCAACAAACCCGTAGGCAAAGGAGGGAGAATACGCGAAGCAAAACGTGCCGCTATACTATAATCTACGATATTTAATAAAAACACAATTAACCAAACTATTAAAGCGGTAAAAGCAGAAACCCCGATAACAATTTTTGTTACCTTCCAGAGTTGTTTATCAAGATTATCATATCTTTTTTGCGCGATGAGTATTCCAAACTGAGGAGCACGAGGAGTAAGCCAAGAAGCCGAAAGCGCACCCATAATACCTACAATATTCCACGTCATCCCCATTTGACCGGCAACTAAAGACCCATGGTATTTGAATAAAACAGGTACAAAAAAGGAAAATATAAAATACCCTCCGATCCATCCTACCCCTATCCTCCATTGCATAGGTAACATATCAATGCGCCAGTTTATTTTAGGCCCATTAGGTTTTGACAATAGCAAAGTCTTTAAAAAAATCCAATAGCGACGCTTTAGAAAAAATACCGAGCATAAAAATGTAGTCATGCCTGAAATGGATGCTGTCCAAAGATCAGCACCAACTAGTATTGCTATCCATATGCTTATACTTGTTAAAATAGTTTGAAAAAAACGGAAGGTATAAAGCTGCGCTACCTGGTTACAGCCTTCCAGCAATGACCAAACAGGCACTAAACATATAGTTAATCCTGTTATAAAACACAATAAAAACCAAGGAGAAACCCAATGAATATTGGTATTAGGTGAGGTAGAAAAGAAAATATATCCTCCTATCCCAAGGCCTATGGCAGTTAATATGCCTCCGAATAAATACCATTTACACGCAAAACCGGCTAGGCTAACAAGGCGTGAAAGAGAATTTCTATCACCAACAATATGTCCAGATTTATCAATATTTAACTTAGACCATTCATGACTAGCGAACTGAATGATAACCGTACCAAGCCCTAATTCCACAAATACCTGGAGAGCTAGAATTGTGGCAAAGGTATAATAATAACCTTGGAGTTCTGGAGTGAATTTTATAGCAATAAGGATAGCGGCAACCGGCTCTGAACACAATCTCCAACCTCTTCTTAAAAGTCCGAAGAAAACGGCGCGGTCTATTTCGGCATGCCGAGCAAACAACCGAAGTCTAACCTTAATATACGGAAATAATGTATGTCTACCTACAATCATAGAATCATTCATAAGATTTTAATACCTGATTCCTTTTGTTTAACTAATCCGCTTTTATCATATCTTCATCAAAAGTAGCTATTTGTAAAAAACCTAAACCCTATACCGAATCAAAGTAGCGGATTATAAACATTCCGTCGGATGTTCTCAGAGATTATTGAGATTTTATCACGAATTAGTATCTGCGGATACCAACCAGTTAATTTTAAAGCCTTACTAATGTCAAAAGCAAAACCATAGTCCCCTCCGGGCAATGCCTCTATCTTTGCTCTCGGATTAGCTTTATGCACAAATTCCAGTAACGAAATCATATTCTGATTTCCACCACCGGCGTGAATTTTCTGACCATAAACTTTTTTTTCGCAAAGCAGTTCCATAAGCCGCCCCAGATCGTCTATATGGAGGGGATCTCTAAACTGCAAACCTCCCTGCGTAAGAGTGAACGGTTTATTCTGAACCGCAGCCCTAATAAGGGAAACAACCCAATTGCCTGCCGGGTGATCATAATCGGTATAGCACGTGGTCAAGCGAATCACATTGCTATAAGGATGAGATTCAGATATGAATTCAGCCATAATTTTCGACTTGCCGTAAAAATTAAACGGAGCGTAAGGCGCTTCCTCCTTAACAAGGAACTTGGGTCGATATCCTGCTTCAGTTTTGATAACGTCATTAATCGTGTAAACCGGCCCCAAAACTTCTCTTGTTGACATCTGAATCCAGGCAATTTCGCTTCCTTTAAGTATTTTAGCTAAATGCCGGGCGCCTTCAACATTAACCTGATCGGTAGGAGCGCCTGCTTGAAAATTACTTGACTTCCTATCGGCGACAACCGACAAGTTTATAAGTAGCTCAATCCCCTTATGCGCAAGAAAAGCCGCGTCAAGTTTAAAAAGATCCTCTTTCTTGTCCCACCCAATGATTTCATGACGACGTAAGAGAAACGAATAAAGACCTCTGCCCAGATACCCTTCATGTCCGATCAATAATATTTTCATAGTTTTTACATGCCTCCGCCGTCGATTCCGACAATGCTCCCTGCCATAAAAGAGGCAAAATCAGAGCACAAAAAAGCAACGACAGGACTAATGTCCTCGGCCGTGCCTAAACGTCGAATCGGTAGATGGTTTTTAAAATAATCCTCGATAGCTGCCGGATTCTCTTTCTGCATCTTTGCAAAATAACGTCCCTCTGAATAAATAGCCCCAGGTGCTACAGCAGAAATAATAACATTATCCTTGGACACCTCGCGGTTAACAGCTTTTACATAGCCGTCCAGTGCACATTTAGCCGAGACGTACGCGGGATAACCGTTATAGGTAACAGTCGAAAGCGTGGAAAGATGAACAATCCTGCCCCAACGCCGTTTAACCATTCCAGGGATGAAGGCGCGATTTAGTTCATGGCCTATCCCAACATTGAATTGCCAAACCTTCTTCCAATCCTCTGATGGAGCAAATGTCGAAACTCCGCAAGAACCACCCAAATTGTGAACCATGATGTCCGGCTCGCCCAGGTCGGAAGTAATAGCATTAATTAAATGAGCCACTCCATCCTCCGCCATTAAATCAATAGCATAACAATAGTGTTTTTGTTTGGTTGTAGCAATCTCCTTGCGCACTGCTTCAAGCTGTTCCTGTGATCGTGCGACGAGAATGACGCGGGCTCCTTCATGTGCCAAGCCGCCGGCAATGGCACGCCCAATCCCCCGGCTAGCACCTGTTACTAAGGCGAGGCGATTTTTTATGTGTAAATCCATTTCCCCTCCAAATTATTGTTAATATATCAACTTGTTACAATCTTAAAATCCGGCAGTATCGTAATGAACTTTCCACCATTATCCAAATACTCCTTGTTCCTTTTTATTATAGAATCGTTATACATCCAAGCTAAGATAAACGTGTAATCAATATGCTGCTTGACCAATTCTACAGGTGACAGGACAGGTAAATGCTTCCCCGGACTATACAATCCCTGTCTTCGGGCATTGTCGTCAGCAAGAAATGACAGCTGGCTTTGGTCAAGATCGAAGTTAAACAAAGCCGTCGTCACTCCGACACTTGCTCCATAGGCAGCAACTTTTTCGCCTCTCGCAAGAATATCTCTGCTAGCATTATGTATTTGATTTTTGATCGTATGCAGCCGCCGGCCAAAATCAGCAAATATCTTTCCCTCATGAATACCTGCAGACTTTTCAATACTCAAAAGTTCATTAACTTCATCTGACCGCCTTCTCATTCCGCTCTTAAGCTGTACATAACATCTTATTGAGCCTCCTTTTGGAGTTATCCTATCCACATCAAACAATTCCATACCCATACTATTGAAAAACACCACTAAAGGTTTTATCGAGAAATAGCTCAAATGTTCATGGTAGATATTATCAAAAATAGTTTTGGAAAGAAGATCCAAGACATATCCCGTCTCAAATATGAATACGCTTTCCTCTCTCATAATACGCTTAACATTATCAATAAAATCAGGCAAATTATCAATATTCGCGAAAGTATTGTTTGCGGTAACTATAGCGGCTTTCCCGTAATCTTTAACGATATTTTCAGCTACTTTTTCGCTAAAGAACCCGTTTATCGTCGGCACATTGGCAAGTGTTGCATCTTTGGCTATGCGTGAAGCAGGTTCGACCCCCAGAACTCCCATCCCTTTAGACTGATACAATTTTAAGTAGGAACCGTCATTGCTGCCAATATCGACTATCAACGATCCCTTTTCGAGCTTGAACTTCGTCATAATTATTGATACGCTTTTATTAAAATGTTCTACGAGCCCCAAGCTGTCGCTGGTTTTATAAATATATCTTCCATAAATTTCTGTTGCATCCAGCACTTCCGGCAACTGTGCCAAACCGCAATCACTACATAAATATAAATCTACCGGATAGGTTTTCTCCTTCATCAAAAGCTCATCAGAGGAAATATAATGATCGCCCAAAGGCGTCGGCAGCATATGAAGAACCATATCGATTTTCTTGCTACCGCAAAGCCTGCAATTGTTTCTTTTATAACTTGCCATTTTTTGTAATCCTTAACTGTCTTGTTAAGAAAACGCTGTTATTTGTGATTGAATCTTGTTAAAAGAAGGCTCTCCTGGCCTATAAGACTTATGCCGCCATCAAGTATTATCTTCTGCCCTGTAAGCAGCGCTGACTTTTCAGAGCATAAAAAATCAACTAGGTTAGCTATATCCTCCGTAGTTACCATCCTGCCTAACGGTATATTATCGGTATACAGACTTTTTAACGCAGGATTTTTTTCATAGAATTCCCTAGATTCTTCTTTGACCAGAGTACCCGGTATTATTGCATTAAACCTGACGCCTTTCGAAGCCAAGATTACAGAATAATAATTAACCAAGGTTTCCATACCCGCTTTTGCCATATGATAACTGAGCGGCTGCTGGCAAATCACCATCCGGCTGGCAATAGAACTTATCATTACAACAGATTTATCATCCCTAGATAATCTTTCTGGCTTTTCAGCAAGATAATCGATGATATTTTTAGTGGCCGTAAGGCTTATTCGAATTTCGTTATCCCAATCATTTTCTTTTCCACGGAATCTCTGACAAAACACGACATAATTCACAGGTCCGTTTTTATCTATTATACTATCCAATAGCGGAGATATTCCGTCTTTTACAAGATCCGCTTGCATATATAACACAGGATTATCAGACACAGAAGTGCCATCAATAGGATTTGTCCTTGCGATAACTGAGACCCGATGCCCCTCATTTGCTAACATGCGAGCTATCGCCCTACCTGTTCCCTTAGTGCCGCCCACAATTAATGAATGTTTCATTAGAGATTAACCTCACTATTTCTCTCATCATGTATCTTTGATGAGTTCTTATGGCTAAAAACTTTAAGCTGTTCTATATATTCTCCTGTTAGATGATCTTCATCGGGAGACCATGGAGCAAAAATAGTGTCCTCTCGATTAAAAGGCCCTTGAGTTGTCTCAATTATTATCGCATAGTCAGACATGATTAATACGGTATGAAACTGCGGCTTGCTGAGCCTATAAAAAAATTCACGGTCTAAACCTTGCGAACCAAGTTTTATCACATCAACCATGCTTCCATCTTCATCGAACAATATAATATCAACTGAACCTTCTATAAGGCTAAACGATTCGGATTTACCGGTGTGTTTATGCGGGCGTATATAGCTTTTCTTATCAATCATTATGAGCATTTCTTGGAGCATATCCCCCGGCCCTTTATGAGCGCATATTCGTATTCTTCCAGTCTTTGAGCTATGCATGTTTGATTTTAAAAAATTAACATGGGACCGCGAGAACCGGACGATCTCATCACCGGCATAATACACCTCTTCGCTCTTTTTTAATAAGTGCAAATCAGACGCATCGAGAAATACCGGTAACGGTATACTGCTGTTTTTGAATATCGAATAGAAATTACCGCCGTCTTTAACGAATTGCTTATTGCTTTCGATGCATTTTCCTTCATTGCGTGGATTTATACTAAGCAAAATAGTATCTACACAAGAACCGGAAAAATCTTTCAATACGGAAGAGTTTACTATCTCAAGTTTCGAACCGGGCATATAAAAACCTTTTTTCGCCGGATTATCATCAATGAAGAATTTAACATACTTATCAATCCCAAAATAATTAACAAAAGCACATCCTAAGTGTCCTGCTCCCATCATTGCAATACCATTAGTACTGCTATAACGCAAAAAGTCATTTATGCTTTCTTTTATATTTACGAAAGATTCCTTAAACATTATACCGAGCTTCAAATCCGAGAGTATCTCAACATTATTAACGCCTTCGATACAATTCCTCTTAACAGAAACAGACTCAGACCCACCTATGTAATTTCTAGCTATCAGCACAAGACAATTTTCCATAGGATATGGATAGTTTATGCTGGTTTGTATTATCCAGTTATGCAGCTCGAATGCTCTTCTCAAAGTGTTTTCTGTAAAATATGCCGTATGCTCTTCCCATATCGCGGGATAATCAAAGTTGCGAAGGGATTTTTCAAAATCAGGCACCTCAATAATAATATACCCCGAAGGCTTAATAAGTCCCTTCATGGCGCGTATGAACCCATTCAAATCATAGCTATGCTCAAGGATATGTCGAGCAACCAACACATCGACTTTCCCATACTTCTTTACTATTGACTCCACGCAGTTGTCAAGATTGTCCCGGATTAATTCAAGACTCAGCTCAGAGATATCCAAAACCCCGCCTTCATTGCCATTCTTACCGAGTCTTTCAAGAAATGTTTTATCCTTATAGCTTAATCCAAGTAATTTTGCGCCTTTATTTATTCCGGGGAGTTCAAGAACCTTTGCCGCGAGATCATCCAAATGCGCCTCAGGCTCAAAATAATTAATCCAGGAATATATCGGTTTAATATATTCAACGGGGATATACTCCGCTAATTGTAAAAGTGCACAATCCCTGCATTGACATAATATGAGATCAAAAGTCTTCTCCTCATCATGGGACTGTTTCAAGAATTTATTGGATACAGGCTGCATTCCTAAGTTCACAAGGACATCCATATTCTCGCTCTTGCAAGAACAACAAGAATAAGAAACGCCCTTCCCTCTTAATTTGCTGCTATGTTTTGATTTAACGTTGTTCATTTCGATGTCATTGCTAAAATTTTTTATTCAAAATAAATAAACTCGAAATCACCATTATATCCGAATTCATTAAACAGCCACTTCCATTCCTCCGGAGTAAAAAAACACTCACCCGTCAAAACCCAACATTGCAAATTAAACAGCTCTTCTTCATTTCTATACCCTTCCACCACAACATATTTGTTTTTTCCAACGCGTTCAATTTCCTTAAGTGTCGTTTTAAGATCATTCACAAATAAATTATGCAATGTATTTATTGATACCACTAAATCGAATTCGCTATCTTTAAATGGATATTTATCTTGCGCTTTATGAATATACAGCTTGGTTTTTATTTCTTCTTTTGCATTCTTTATTGCATATTCTGAAATGTCAAAACCTGTCACTTGAGAGTGCGGTAAAAGCCGGGTAAATTCATACATCAAAAAACCTTTCCCACAACCTACATCTAAAATTTTTGCGTCGGCAGGAAGTTGATATTGCTGGATTAATTTTTTCGCAACTATCTCCCACCTGCCATCATACTTAAAACCGCCATAACCATGCCGTCTATCGCCATCCCAAAAATCTCTGCCAAATTTCTTGGCAATTTTCATACACTCTATCTTATTGTCAATCATCCGGCCGATATAATCCCTTGAAGTTTTTTTATGCAGTGCCGTAATAATTCCCAATAATTGCCCCACATTCACTCCTTTTAATTAGCGTTCAGTTCTGATGCATTTTTTAGAGCAATTCTTGCCTTGTTAAGCTGTTCGCTTTTTTGTTTATCTTTATTTATTAAACCTTTGGAAAAATCTCTTCGTCTGCTTCCGACCGGTTGAAAATCATTAAGCAAAATACAGCACCATTTGATTTGATACACCGGCAATAAACTAGCCATCCTGTCCGCATAAAATTTCGGTTCCGTCAAATTATCAACCACCGCATTAACAACCATATCGTAATACACCATAGGGACAGGAACCTTTGGCTGGCAAAAAAAATCACAAACCATCTTTGCAGGATCATCCCAACCTGCATATTCAAAATCAATAAAACGTATACCGCCGTCAGCAGACAAAAGAGCGTTATGGAATCCGAAATCTGACGGAGAAAGACATCGATCGGACTCGGAAATTGCCGCGTCCAAGTCGATATCTAGTTTTAGAAATCTTTTCTTAATACAAAAAACAACATCTTTCCATACTTCAGCAAGTTTATTATTTATAAAATCAGATGCATCATTATCTATACTCGAACTCACTTCGATAGACTTCAGCCTTTCAATCCGGTTATTAACACATTCCAGATGATCATTAATACTGAAACACGCTTCTGATGCATATGGGAGTTTCCCGGCTTCAATGCTTTTCTTCCATTTGTTCAATTCTGAATATAAACCCAGAGCGGTTGTTACAAATTGTTCTTTTATTTCTTTAACTTCTAAATGCCTGCCCTCGACAAATTCATAAAGAGCCATATTATTATCTTTGTCACAAACAAACGGCTGCGGCAAAGAACGAATCCCTTTGTCCCATGCGAATTCACAAAAAGAATATTCCGTTTTTAGCCGATCCCTCGGATCATTCGCATCCCAGAAATATTCCTTAAGTAAAAATTTGCTATTCTCTGAATCTACGCGAAACACTTTATTATTTGCTCCTCCGGCAAGTTGATAAATGTTAAAGTTCCCTTTTTTACCTATTTTCGCGAGTAACGATGCTGCCACATCTTCTAATTGAACCGGTGCCATTAATCTACTTCCCCCCGTCATTGAAGAACCTTGTAATTGATATCCAAGAAGTCATCCGCTTGAATATTCCAGAGTTTTCATAAATATCGTGAAAATCGAACAAAATACGCTCAACTCCGTTCGGAAAATCACTTTCTTCAAGAAATTCCGGCAAATCATCGATAAAATGTGTACATCCGGTATTTACAATACGATTTATTTTCTCATCATTTGTAAGTTCAAAGAAAACTGAAGAAAAATCTAAACCGAATTTCTCGTCATATAATCCCTGAGACTCGATCCATTTTCTTGCAGATTCGTGCAAATCACATTTTTCGCCAATAAAAGGATATCGTGTTTTATGACTTATAATATATGTCCTAATATTTTGCAACTTGCAATACTCAAAAAACTTTTTTACTCCTGGAAAAGAAGATGCTTCTTTAATATAAACTCCGTAAATCAAACCTTGTAATTCTGTCCACGCATCTTCGTGACCTATCTTCCTAAGATAATCACGAACATTGCTTTTATTTACCCCGACTTCGGCAGGAATTAAATTACGCTCTAAAGCAACTTTATGGAACAGTTTATCGTAGCAAGCAATTGTATTATCAAAATCAACACCTATTATCATATAGATCTCTATTCTATCGACATATCTATAAGCGGACGTATAACTTTCCCCGCCTCTAAATCAGCAATTGCTTCGTTAATTTGACGTAAACTATATGGCTTCGATAGCAAAGGTTCCAAGTTCAACCTGCCGGAGCGAACAAGCCTACAATAACGGGGATAATCACGATCAGGCAAGTTATCCCCGCCCCACGTTCCCAACAAACGTTTCCCCTGATTAAATTGACCCGGATCAAGTTCTAATTTCTCTCCGTATCTGGCATTGCCAGCAATCACAACCGTCCCACCCTGTTTTCTAATACTCTGTATTGCTTGCAACATCACATTCGGCCTGCCGCTGGATTCAATAGCAAAATCCAACCCACACGGACATATACGAGTGATCTCTTTAAAAACATCTGTAGCTTTCGAATTAATAATATGCGTGGCACCCATTTTTTTTGCAATATCAAGTTTTTCATCATTTATATCAACCGCTATAATCGGAACACATCCAGAAACAAAAGATGCGGCAACCGAGCAAAGACCAACACCTCCTACGCCAAAGATAGCAATACTTTGTCCCGGAATAGGTTTTGCCGTGTTAATCACCATCCCGGAGCCTGTAGGAACTGCGCAACCTAACAATGCCAATTCATTTATAGGAATGTCCTCGGTAACAACAGTCAAACGATTTTCACTAATAACAGAATACCGGCTGAATGTAGTAATAGCACCGGAATTTACGATTTTATTTTTCCATTTATAAGTTGTCCCCGAGACATCAGCACCGGAACCTTTTATCCAAGATAATATAACTTTATCACCCTTCTTCACCTTTGTAACACCCGTTCCTATTTCATAAACCGTACCGCTCCCTTCATGGCCTAAGCAATGCGGCAAAAATTTATCCTCCCCACGATAACCCCGGCATTCCAATATTTGTGTATGACAAATCCCGCTAAAAGCGATTTCAACTAAAACTTGTCCGGGTTTTAATTCAGGGATTTCTATGTTATCCACAAATAGAGGTTTACCTGTTTCCACTAAAATTGCTGACAATGAATTCATCTCTCAACACTATCCTTTCCAGAGTAACAACTCATCACCTTTTCAGCTATTGCTTCAGGAGTAAGACCATAGCATTTACGTGCATAGTCTTGATTCCGCGCATCATAAAAAAACTCATCTGTCACACCAATATTCAAAAGACGCGCTTTAAATTTCTCTTGTTTCACAAACCATTCCGCTATACTGCTACCAAAACCTCCTACAACGCTATGCTCTTCTACGGTAACAACTACTTTAAACTCAGAAAATACTCGGCCAAGGATGTCAACATCTAAGGGCTTAACTGTATGATAGCTTATAATTTCCGTAGAAATATTTCTTTTTTTTAATTCTTCTCCCGCCTGTAGAACAACGGGCATAATAGTCCCTACGCTCAAAATACACACATCGATCCCTTTAGTTATAATAATACCTTTGCCTATATTAAAATCCGCCTCTTCCTTATGAATAATAGGCTCCCCCTTTTTTCCAAGACGGATATACACCGGCCTATTATATTGAACAGCCTTACGCAATGCCATTTTTGCCTCATAACTATCGCACGGACAAATCACTGTCATATTGGGCAACGCCCTTAGAAATGCAATATCATCACAAGAATGGTGTGTGGCGCCAAGTTCCGCATAAGACAATCCGCTGCCAATACCGACAATTAAAACCGGCAAATTATGATAACAAACATCTATCTTTATCTGTTCTAAACAGCGTATAGTAGTAAACGGAGTAATAGTATAGGTGATCGGCCTCATTCCACATAAAGCCATGCCGGCTGCCATACTCATCATGTTCGCTTCCGCAACTCCGCAATTATAAAAACGTTTTGGAAAATGCTTTTTAAATTCGTCGAACAACCGGTTGCCTATATCTCCCGACAGTAAAACAATCCTATTATCAGTCGCGGCCAAAGAGGTAAGTTCTGCTGCAAATGCATTCCTCATTCTCCGAGCTCCTTAAGCGCCTTATTTACTTCTTCTTCTTTTGGTATACGATAGTGCCAATTATTATCATCTTCCATAAAAGATATACCCTTACCCTTTACCGTATGTGCGATAACCGCAATCGGTTTCCCGGTACCATCGGGAACATTTTTTAAGACTTTAGTCAAAGCGCTCATATCATGTCCATCTATTTCATATACGCTCCAACCAAAAGCTTCCCATTTTTGTTTTAAAGGTGCAAGCGCCATAACTTCATTACTTCTACCCGTGGCCTGCCATTTGTTATAATCAACAATGGCAACAAGATTGTCTGTTTTTTGTGCGGGAGCAAACATCGCAGCTTCCCAAACCGAACCTTCATTGCATTCGCCATCACTAATAACTACATAAACACGATAAGATTGCTGTTGAATACGCCCAGCCAAAACCATCCCTAATCCCAATGATAATCCATGCCCCAGAGAACCAGTCGCTACTTCAAGCCCGGGGATGCATTTAGGGGCAGGATGTTCAGGCAGACAACAACCGTGCTTTGCATATTTTCCCAATACCGATTCCGGAAAAAAACCTTTACATGATAACACAGCGTATAAAGTTGCTGCGGCATGCCCCTTACTGAGGATAAAACGATCACGCTTTATCCATCCCGGATCTTTAGGGTTAATATTTAACGCTCCCCAGTACGCTGAAACTAGAATATCCACACATGAAAGAGCAGAACCCAAATGCGCCGCACCTGTTTGAGAAGACATTACTACAAGTTTTTTTCTTATTAAATTAGCGACCCGTTCAAGCTCTGTAATATCCATTTTAAAATCTCTTTGATTTTTTTTCAAATTATTTTGAATTAAAGATTTTTTTCATTGTTTTAATATTATAGCAATTTTCTTCATCTTTAAGCACTCCCGACTTAAATCTCTCTAAAATCTCTATTATGGCATCGCCAACGGAATACTTTGGATTAAACCCTGTGGCTAATAATTTCCGAGAGCAAAGTCGGTAAGAACGCGGATCGTTAGATTCACTGACTATGATTTCAGCCGGAATATGCGAAACCACTTTATTGGCAATATCAATAATAGATAGATTTTCGAAACCCGCATTAAATACACCACTCAATTTAGTTCCTTTTTCGAAAAAATGCAAATAAACTCTTATCATATCCTTCAAATGAATATTGGGACGAGTCTGCTTACCGCCTAACACAGTAATCTTACCCTTAACCAAAGCCTGCATGGTTAACATATTTACTGAAAGGTCTAAGCGCATCCGCGGAGAATAGCCACAAACCGTTGCAGGGCGGATAATTTGAATGCATATTTTGTCCTGATAACTCATCAAAACCCGCTCACTTATCATCTTAGTCTTATTATAATCCGATATGGGAACCAGCGGAAGATCCTCTGTAACTTCCGGTTCATCTTTAATGCCATAAACACTGCCAGAACTGGCAAGAATGAACTGTTTAACTCTATATTGTATAGCTCGCTCCACCAAACGCATTGTTGCTAAGGCATTAACCTCCCATGCCAACTTAGAATTCAATTCACCGCAGGGATCATTGGCAATATTAGCCAGATGTATAATCGCGTCTATGCCATCCATGGGAACATTATCCACATTGCGAATATCTTCTTTAATAACTCTTAGTTTCTTATGCTCCAGCAGATAATTACCGAACCACTGTATATCCACAACGGTAACATTATGGCCTTCGGCTAAAAGCGCTTGAGTTAAAACTGTTCCCACAAATCCGCAGCCTCCCAAAACAAGTATATTCATATAACCTCTCTGGTATAATCCTCACCCTAGATATCCTAGGGCGATTTGGTTAATAATATGTTAAAATGTTTTTATGTTTAACCCGCGTTCTTTTTTAGTAGGGATGACAGCTTCCAAGCTCCTTTATGGTCCACCAAAGAATTATGGCGGAACCATTCTATAAAGACTGCTGCTTCCTGTTTGTTTAACTGGAACCATTTATTTAGGATGATATGGGGTGAGGTTGATACCTCTGCCACCATTTATATTCCAGGATATGGTATATGTTAAATAAAGCAAGAAGATCTGTCCCGACTATTTAAAAGAGCAAAATTACTAATCCCGAAAGGAGAATTTATGTTTTATCTCGGTATCGATGTCGCGCTAAACACCCACCGCCTAGTGATGCTTGATGACCACGGCGAACGAGTATCAAGCGGTATCTCCTTCCAGAACAACACTGCTGATTTTGAAAAAGTATTAGCTAAACTCAAAGAACTGTCTATCAATCCTGATAACTCTATCGCCGGACTTGAAGCTACCGGCAACAACTGGGAGAATCTTTACTGCTTCTTAACCGGTAATAAATTTAAAACTACTCTCTTAAATCCGCATCAAACCAATAAATTCCGCGAAGCCCTGCGCAAAAAGGCTAAAACCGATGATATTGACGCCTTTGTCATTGTTGGACTCTTAAGATCCAATGAATTCGTTTCCAGCTATGTGCCGGAAGATAAAATCCAGACTTTAAGAGAATTAACCAAGCTTAGATACGAATTTATCAAAGACCACAAAAATTACCAAAGGCAGGTACTGGCCCTGCTTAATCTCATTTTCCCGGAATACAGAAAAACTGCCTTAAGGAATCCTTTTGCTATAGCCTCTATTGCGATATTCAAGGCCTTCCCTACGGCAAAACATTTGTCTATTGCCAAGCCTAAGCATATCGAGAAGATAGTCCGCTCCATTAAAGGCAATAACTTTAATGTCAAAGAAATTGAGAATTTAATCTCAATAGCAAAAACTTCAGTTTATTCCGGACGCTGTCAGGAATCACGCGCCTTAACCCTTAATATACTGATAACTCAAGTTGAGAACTTTGATAAATCTATCCGTCAGTTAGAAGAGCAGGTTAACCAAATACTCTCTCCCACATCAAACGATGATGTTAACAGCTTCCCAGGAAGCAACCTTTTAACCATACCCGGTGTCGGGCCTAAAACATTAGCCGCTATATTATCCTGCGTAGGAGAATCAGGCCAGGCATTCTCTGACGGCGTTAAGCTTATCGGTCATATCGGATTCTTCCCGCAAATCTATGAATCCGGTGAGACTAAAAGAACTAACAAGTTGTCTAATAAAGGGCCCGCCTATTTAAGACACGCTCTTTATATGGCTTCGGTTGCCTGCATAAAGCACAATCTTCAATTACGCAGCCTCTATCATATGAAGATATCCCAAGGCAAAAAACCAAAACAAGCGCTTATTTGCGTGGCTAAGAAATTAGCCCATTTATGCCTAAGTATGCTTCACAGCGGACAAGAGTATAATCCTGCCCGAGTATTTTGTTACGCCTAGTTTTAAAAGAACGATTGCTCTTTGAAAATCTATTAAAATTTATCTTTACTCTTTATAGGATGTCTTTCTTGCGTTATTATTATTTACCCTCTACTATAATAGACGCAAGAAAAGGCTGAATCTAACCATTTATTTCTCAATACTACCCCCTCTAACCGTCTCCCTAACCCCCTCTTCCAGCGTAAATGGCGGGTTCCAGCCGAGAAGATTCCTGATTTTGCTACTGTCGACAAGGAGAGAATCGATTAATTTCTCTAACTCTCCATTCTTTCCCGCAATTTTACACAGCGCTTTTAGAATACTGGGATGTAAAGAAAACAAAACCGCTCGCTTACCCATCGAGCGGGCAATCATCCTTATTAAATCCGGCGTAGAGACATCTTGCCCATCACTTACCAGAAAAGTTTCGCCGGCTGCTTTAGGGTGTTGAACACAAGTAACGATAGCGTCAATTAAATTACCCAAATAGATAAAACTACGCTGATTATTGATTCCCTTAAAGGGTAAAGGTAAGCCAAAGCTGGTAAGCTTAATTAAATTTTTAAAATTGGCCTTAACTCCCGGACCATAAACCAAGGGAGGCCTTAGAATCACTACCTCAAGGCCGGTCTCTCTAATTATATCAATCAATGCTTTTTCGGCTTCCAACTTGCTAATGCCATAGCTATCTTCTGGAGCAGGTATATCGGTTTCGGAATATGGCTTCTCCCGACCCTCGCCATTGACTTTAACTGAACTGATAAAGATAAACCTCCTAACTCCCGCTTCGGCGCATGATTTTGCAAGATGCTCTGTTCCTAATACATTTACCTTACGGAATGACTCGATAGGATTAGCTGCCGAATCTTTTAAAACATGGGCGCGGCCGGCCAAATGAACAACCGCATCAACCCCATTTAGAGCCTGCCGCCAATCTGTCGCTCCATTTACATCTCCTACCTGACAACGCTCATCAATTCCAACAGGACAAATTGAGTTATCACGCATAGCAGCCCGCACGTAATGACCCTTCCCCTTTAAATAATTACATAAATTACGGCCGATAAACCCGGTTGAACCAGTCACAAGTATTATTGACATGGTTGTTTTATGCTTAATTTGCGGAAAAATCCGATTATCCTGCGCGCAGCCATCCCATCCCCATACGGATTACAGGCTTTTGACATACGAGAATACACCTTTTTATTATCAAGAAGACATACGGTTTCTTTTATAATATTAACCTTATTTGCCCCAACCAATTTCACCACCCCGGCATCAACTCCTTCCGGCCTCTCAGTAGTATCTCTCATAACTAAAACCGGCTTGCCCAAAGAAGGCGCCTCTTCCTGAATACCCCCGGAATCAGTCAGTATTAAATAGGACTTATCCATCAAATAAATAAACGGTTCATACTCCAACGGCTCAATAAGTTTGACATTGGCTACTTTGCCAAGTATTCTTTTTACCGGTTTCTGCACGTTCGGATTAAGGTGAACCGGATAAATTATAAAGACATCTTGCCGATTCAAAGCCATCTCCTTTAATGCAGAACAAATATTCTTGAAACCTTCTCCAAAACTTTCTCTCCTGTGGCCGGTTACCAAAATAATTTTCTTTCCCGCCATCGGAACATCCAAAGCAAAACGTTTCTTGAAATAACCCTTCCAGATATTCTCAGAAGATAAACTCCTCTGCCTTTTCTTAATCTCCAATAGCGCATCCACTACCGTATTCCCTGTAACTACAATCTTATTAGAACTGATTCCTTCTTTTAAAAGATTCTCCTTTGCCCACCTTGTTGGGGCAAAATTTATGTCGGAAATCACGCTTAATAAATGCCTATTAACCTCTTCAGGAAAAGGACAATATTTATTATAAGTGCGTAAACCTGCTTCAATATGCGCTACAGGAATACGGCAATAGAACGCAGCTAAGGCAGACATAACCGCAGAAGTCGTATCCCCCTGCGCTATTACAAAATCAGGCTTCTCTTTCTCCAAAACCGCCTTTAGTGTAACTAAACAATTAGCGGAAATTTCGAATAAACTCTGCCCCGGTTGCATAATCTTTAGGTCGTAATCGGGACGGATACCAAATACACGCAGAACCTGGTCTAACATCTGCCTGTGTTGGGCAGTAACACAAACAATAGGCTTAAATTTACCCTTGGCTTTTTTCAGCTCTTTTATTACAGGAGCCATTTTTATCGCTTCAGGCCGAGTCCCAAAAATTAGCATCAGTTTCATCTTAAATTCTCCATCCAGTTTTCAAATTCATCAAGAAGCACCTTGCGGTTAAAATGTCTTTCAGAATATGCCCTGCCATTCTTGCCCATAGTATCCCGCTCTGATTCGCTGAGGCTAAACATCTTTAGCGCGCCTTGCGCCAACGATTCAGGGTTCTCGGCAAAACAGGATATTCCGGCTCCCGATTCCTCGATAATTTTGGCCCCTTCCCCATTAAGGCAAGCCAATACCGGCCTGCCGCAAGCCATATATGACTGTATTTTAGCCGGAATTGTAAGCGAAAAAATAGGGTTATCTTTTAGCGTAACCAATAAAACATCCGCCAAGGCAAAGTAACGGGGCATTTCTTCCACGGGATGTTTACCTAAAAGGTGAAAATTATTCCCCAGCTTACGAGACCTTATTTCCTCCTCTACCCATTTTCTCATTCTACCGTCACCCAAAATAATCCAATGTATCTGTTGATAATTTTTCAATCTGTCAGCGGCCTCCACCATTGTCTTAAAACCTTGCGCCGCGCCTATATTCCCCGCGAACATAATACGGAATCCCGAAGGAAGCTCACGCTCCTTATCCAAAGCCTTTGCAGCAGGAAGAACCCGATAGCTGTCTTCCGCCCATTGCGGCCAATAATCTATTTTTGCAAGCGGCCATATCGCTTTAACCCGTTCGGTAAAACCCGGGGAAGAAACCAGAATTTGATCGCAATTCCTATATATGAACCTGACAATCCTGCCTACCTGATTTAACACAAATGTAGAATTGAATGCTCCTACCGCAGATAGGGTTTCCGGCCATAGATCTAAAACATACAAAATCAATGGTATTTTGTATATCTTTTTTACGATAATCGCCGGAATCGCCATAAGAACCGGCGAGATGCCATAAACAAAAACAATATCGTATTTCTTACGGAGAAGAAACGGAACGAATAAGCTACCGGAAATAACGAAAGAAAGATAGTTTAAGATTAAACATAACTTACCGCCCTTGCCGCGGGGGATAATCGGCACCCGGATTATTTCTGCCCCCCGGTAATTCTGACGGGTATTCTTGAAAAAACCATATCCTGAGAAGAATTTACCGGATGGATAATTTGGCATCCCGGTTAAAACTGTTACCTGATGCCCTCTCTCTATTAATCCCGCGCTTAAATCATTAACCCTGAAATTCTCCGGCCAGAAATATTGCGAAACTATTAAAATCCTCATATATGCTTTTTCATTTTACTACGCCCGGATTGGCGCTGCTTGTTCCAGGGTTGAATCTAGCCGAAGATTTGATATTTTCCAAGTTATCCCTCATCCAACCGATTGTAATCTTTAGCCCCTCATCAAAATCTATAGTTGGTTTAAAGCCAATAAGTTTATAAGCTTTCTCGGTGCTCGCCAAGAGACGGTCTTTTGTATCCCATTTCCTCTTGGAACCGACTATAATCTCAGATTTGCTTTGAGAATACTCGACTATCTTATTCGCCAAGACGCCGATTTCAATCTCCCTGCCCCCTGAAAGATTATAGGCTTCTCCGACCGCTTCTTTGTAAAAACCTGAACGCAGCAATGCATCAACTAAATCAAAAACCCAGGAAAAATCGCGCGTAGCCTTAGGATTACCGGTTATAACCAGCGGTTTATTCAACAACGCCCAATAAATAAAATTGGGAATTACATTCCGATATTGCCCAGGCACCTCTCCCGGGCCATAGCTATTAAAAAACCTTGCTTTTACCACAGGTAAATCATACTGGTGTAGAAAAAAATTGCAGTAAAGCTCCCCGAGCATTTTCGTGATCTGATAAGGAGTTGTATGATTCAATGAAACCTGATCTTCCGTAAGCGGAATTTTTCCATGACTGCCGTAAATAGAACACCCTGAACTGGCATAGATAAAACGCTCGACTTTTCCCGACATACTTGCAAATTGCAACGCGCGCAAAATTCCCAAACCATTAACTTCCAGATCCCTCTCGGGATAATCAAGAGAGTTTTGATTGGCAAAAAGAGCGGCTAAATGGAATACAACGTTCGGTTTCAAGTTAAAAACCCTCTTTAACTCATTCTGATCAACCACATTACCCTGAATAAACAACACATTTTTCCTGTTAGGAACGTTCCAGATTTCAGCGCTGGATAAATCGTCCAAGACAATAACTTTATCCGCATCCAAATCGCTTAACGCTTTAGTAAGATTGCAGCCAATTGCCCCGGCGCCGCCGGTTATCAAAATGATTTTCCCTTTATAATAGTCTTTATAATCGCTCATATTTCCCTCTCTCCCATAATTATTTGCCATAAACCTTACGCATCCAGGCTACATACCGGCGAATACCCTCTTTGATATCTATACGGGGATTATGGCCTAAATCTTTACGGCTTTTCGAGAAATCCACTACTTTAACGCGAGTGGTAAAGTTTTCTTCACCTTTATATTGCGCTAAATCCCGGTTCGCCCCTGTTTCTTTCAGTATAATATCGGCGAGATCCTCAATACTAATCGTCCATTCTTCCTTCCCGCCGACATTATAAACTTCCCCGGGTATAAAATTATCAACGATATTGGCAAAAGTCCTGCAGGTATCTTCGACATAATCGAAGATACGCGTATGCCCGCGATAAACAGTAAATTTCAATCCATACAGGCAACTATATACCATAATCGGAATTACCCCCCTATAGCGGCTGTAATATTCATAAGGCCCATAGCAACCAACCGGCCTGACCCGCACAGTTTCCGTCTTAAACATCGCCGCCGAATTTAAACATTGCAACTCTCCGGCCCATTTTGATATCGCATAGTCGTTCATCTGCTTTATGGGCACCTTGTCCATCACATCCTCGCTCATCAATTTATCGTAATCACCATACACTTCTGCGCTGCTAAAAAATATCATGCGAAATTTATGAATCTCCTGAAGGCGAAGCATATTCTTAGTACCGACGACATTCGTCCGCCAAAGATTCTCATAATGATCTTCGCCGTTCCAGCGGCCATATTCAGCCGCCAAATGATACACATAGTCAAATCTATGATTACGGAAAATCCAGTCCATCTGCTGATAAACTCCGGTGTCAGCTTTAAAGTGCTTGGGATCCGGCCCCTGAAGGATATCGCAAGTCCAAACATCATGCCCGCGGCCGCGCAACTCGTTTACCAAATTTGTTCCGATAAAACCCACTCCACCAGTAACTAAAATTTTTGACATAGCCCTTACGCTCCTTAATTAATCATTATCTATTTAATTTCGCCTGTTTGGCGCATATACCGGATAGTCCGTCTAATTCCAGCCTTAAAATCATATAACAAAGGACCGGCGATATCCATAATCGGTTGAAGATTAAACACATATTCCGTACGGATATTTTTAAGCCTAAAACTGGTCAGAGGAAATTTCTTCCATCCTATAATCTTAAGAATATCGCCGATTTTTGCCGCTAGTTTAACAATCCAAAGCGGTAAATGACGAATCTTTCTTGCGCCTAATACCAATTGAATTTCATTAGCAAAATCATATAAGTCTACCGGCGGAGTATCACCTAAATAAAAAACTCTCCTATTAACTTCTCCGACTGGAGCTAAAAGTAATTTATGAATTTGATAAACCATATTCTCCACATAACCCATAGATCTTTTGTAATGCCCGGAGCCAATATGAAAATACCAATTCCGAGAAACTGACTGGAAAAAATTCCTGTAAGGCTCTTCTGCATAAGGCCCCCAGACAGAAATCGGGCGGATAATTGTCCAGGCATAAGGTAAATCTTTTGCCGAACGGACAATCTGCTCTCCACAAACCTTGCTTTGCCCGTATAATGTAGTAGGCTTATATTCAGTATCATCTTTAGGCACATAGCCCATCCTGCAAACAAGCAACGATGAAGTAAATATTGCCCGTTCAACAGAAGGAGTTTCTCTTAAAATCCGAACTAAGCTCTCCACTCCATCTATGTTTGCCGCAAAGTCGCTTAATTGTTTTTCATCTAATCCGGTTTTTGCCGCAAGATGAACAACGTGAGTAGGTTTAAAATCTTTTATTATTCTCTCAAGTCGCCGAGCATCCAATATGTTACATTCACGCCAAAAGTCTCGGTGGGCTACGTTTCGTGGAGGTTTATTATCTATATTCACAAACTCATTCCTACCGTCTTGCAATAATAATTCTATATAATTAGTCCCTATAAACCCCGATCCACCAGTAACAAGTAACTTCATGATTTCCTAATCTCCTAATTTTTATAAGCCCTAAATAGTTCTTCTACAGTTTTCTTAGCGCAAACATCCCAGGAAAATTCACTAGCCCGATTTATCGCCTGCTCAGCCGTTTTCCCTCTTTGATTAGAATCCCAATTTAATACGGATTTAATTGCTTTCGCTAAAGACTGACTATCTTTAGGCGTATAGTAAACCGCCGCATCTTTAAAGATTTCTGGTAAACAAGGATTATCCGCAGAAATACAAATACACCCATATGACATCGCTTCCAAAGCTATTTGGCCAAAAGATTCAACCCTGCTGCTCATGACAAAAACCTTACAGTTCTTATAACACCAAGACATTTCATCCTCTTTTAGATTACCCAACCAACAAACCTTATCTTGGAGCCCATATTTCTCAATCCACCTCTTTAATCTATTTTGATATGCCACCATATTAGGACTTACGTCTCCTGCAATTGCCAACTTTACCGACTCTTTCTCCTCGCCATTCAAATAACGCATTGCCAAAAGAACATCTTCTAGCCCACGCGCAGGTCTAATTGAACCAGCGGTAAAAATAAACTTTCCATTCCAATCAATAGGGATACCCAGTGGTTTAATTGCATCGCAATTACTGAAACCATCAATACCATGATAAATCAACCCTATTTTGCTTTCAGGAATACTCCACTTTTTTATCAAAAATTCTTTAACAAATCCAGAAATAGCAATTACTCTATCTGCTTTTTTTATGGCCCGCTTCGCCTGGCAAGCACGAAAAAAGTTTTTAACTCGCTCGGGTATAGGATTACTCTCATTAACATCTGTAAACGGCTCCATATTCTGCAGCATATTAACAACGGGTATATTATTGAAATGGAAACAACGCGCCACAGGGATAAAAATCACATCAGGAGAAAACATTTGCAACTCACCTAACAAACTAGGGTCGGAATAATGTAATACTGGCATAAAGGGTTTACATTTCACCAATCTGACATTTGGTAAATGCTCAAACCAGCCTTGAATACCAAGAGACTCCGGAGAAACACAAATGATGGCCTCAACGCTATCATGCTTTGCTATTCGCAACATAACATTTCGCAGATATTTGCGATACCCTTCACTTATTCCTCCAGCAGTCAAATTAAGAATTGCAATTCTCATAGCCTCTTACGATAGTACTCTTCAATGAGCATGTCTTTTTCTATCCTATTGGGATAATTGATTAGAACTGCTTTGTAAACACCTTTAAATAAAAATAAACTGCCAGCAGCAACACCTATAATTCTATATTTATCAATCAAGCAGCCTATATCATTGAGTGAACCAGCTCCACCAAGCACAGTTAATGGCACATTGATAGATTTAAGGATTCTATCAACTAAAGCAAAATCAAACCCTTTCATAAGACCATCATTATCTATAGAATTAATCACTATCTCGCCTGCGCCAAGTTTTTCCATTTGCAGTGCCAATTCAAACGGGCACATTCCTGTAGCTCTATATCCATTGTGTATCCAAACCTCATATCGACCGTTTAAGGAATTTCGTTTAACGTCTAAAACAACCACCACACTTTGATTCCCGACACATTCGGATGCCTCAGCTACAAGATTAGGATTTTCTATTGCCGCAGAACTTATAGCTACTTTTTCTACACCCAGTTGAATAATTCTTTGTATTTGTTCGCTGCTAGTAACACCGCCTCCATAGCATAGAGGCATCCGACACTCTTCTGCCAGATGTTCAATCATATTATAATCAGGCTCTCTTTTTTCAATAGTAGCATCAATATCCAACACTATAAGCTCATCAACTTCTTTTTCGTTAAATATCTTCACGGCATTAATAGGATCACCAACGTATTTCGGATTCTTAAAGTTGATAGTCTTAAAAAGCGCTTTATCTTTAATCAATAAACATGGGATAATGCGTGGATCTAACATATTTATAGTTTTCCAAAATTCTCGAGCAACCGAATGCCCCATTGATGGCTTTTTTCGGGATGGAACTGAACGCCGTATATATTTCCAGAATTCACTACGCAAGCAAATTCTCCGCCATAATCAGTCACAGCTACGATGTCTTCATTCTTATGGCAATGAAAATAGTATGAGTGTAAGAAATAAAAACGCGAGTCTACATCGAGTCCCTGTAATAAAGCATTCGTCCTTACCTGCTTGATATCGTTCCAACCCATATGCGGCACACGCATAGATGACTTTAAAGAAGATAGTCGGAATTTTATTACTTCGCCATCGATCCATCCTAGGCCGGGTAAACTGCCTTCTTCGCTAGAACAAGCAAGCATTTGCATCCCCACACAAACGCCCAAAACTGGCGTATGACGTTCAAATACCATTTCACAAAGAAGCTTTCGCATACCCGAGTTTTCAAACTTCTGCATCGCGTTGTCAAAAGAACCAACGCCCGGTAATATCACCTTGTCAGCTCTTTTTAAATCTTCAACTTGTTTAATAATTATAGCTGGGATATTTAATCTTTTATACACATTAGCCAACGCCTTAACGTTTCCCAACCCATAATCAATTATCGCTATCATATCATTAATCGTTTTTTGTATTTGTTATTTTGGAAAACAACGCTAACTTTTTTTAAAATAAGGGTTAGTTAAAACAACTGATTTCCCTCTTCGCATGATATTCCTACTAGCTGACTCTAAAATATGAACAAAAAATATGCAATTAATCCA
>Ga0074199_1001118_pt1 | contig 27579 bp, 20 predicted proteins | sample EPASupsiteSAE347_FD_64528 | JGI IMG/M metagenome (GOLD analysis project Ga0074199, IMG submission 64528) | Bioremediated contaminated groundwater from EPA Superfund site, New Mexico - Sample SAE3-47 | ecosystem: Environmental > Aquatic > Deep subsurface > Groundwater > Contaminated ... | reverse complement strand
AATCGTTCCTACGACCGCGTATAATAAAATGCCGAGGGGTTTAGCGGAAAAATCTTCAATAAAAACTTTGGCGAAAACAGGATCAGCTTGGATAATGGAAATCGCCGACTGACATAAGAATATGACGATGGCGGTTCCGATGATTCCAAGCCCGTCTGTGTGGTATTTTCCGATGTTTTGCGCGGAAGACATCAAAAAAAACAATGATTCGTATCGAAGCCGGCCAGCGATAAAATCAAAAGGAATTTTTCACCGCGGCGCAGAGACGCGAAGAAAACACCTCTAATAGCCATTCTCTGTGCCTCGGCGTCTCCGCGTTTTTTTTCTTGCCCCAACTTGGTTGGTTTTATGCGTTTCATTGAAAAAAATCAAGGAATAGGGACTAGAAAGGGATCCATAGCTTGACCGTCAAATTGAATTTCTCGTTTTTTTGCATTTTTACCATTAGGCAAAAATGCCATTCTCAATTTGTCGTCATTACTGCGATAAACATATAAATAGCCGTTGTCCAGCATAAGCACCGGACCGAAAAAGTTCGTATCGTTGAGCGCCACAACTTTCTTTTCTTTTCCTTCCGGTGTCATCGACATCGGAGTGCGGTCGATTTTTCCTTCGATCGCCGCAAAGGTTATCGTTGAATTAATCATGGAAGAGTCCTTATTGAAATAGGGAATCGATGCCATATAACCCTTGGCTTGTCCGGTTCCATTGTAATAAGATTCACCTCCGGCGAGGCGAACGGATTTTTGAGTGGAGAGATCGATCCTGTGGATTGTGGAGGCGGTTACGCGAGGTGCTTCCTTGCCGGAATACTCGATTTCAACGAAGACCAGCGAGTCGGAGGCAATCCACCGGGGTCGATCGAGAACTATCATGGGTCCGTCTTCAGAAATGGGTTTGAATTTCTTACTTTCCAATATCGTCGTTTGTTTTTTATTGGCCGGATCGATAATGACCAAGCGGGTGTCTTCCATTACATTTTCCGGATCAGGAGCGTAATTAACGGCTATGGTTTTTCCGTCGGGAGAGAAACATGGATGCGCGTAGGCACCCATTCCGGCACTGATATTTATCCATTCTTTTGTCGGAGCGGTAAGGTCAAGCAGGTAAATGGAGTCGGCCCCGTCTTTGTCGGAGATGAATGCGACTTGCTTACCGTCGGGAGAAACAGTCGGTTGTGATTCCTTGGATTTCAAATTCGTTAGGGGAGTGGTTTTCATGGAGCCGGGATCCAAGAGATACAAATCGAAATTTTCCGCTTTCTCGCCGGAAAAAACAACCGATTGCGCAACCAGAGGACCACCCCGGGGGAGAATTAATAATGCGACGGCAAAGAGAAAGCAAATATTTTTCATGATAAAGAAACCTCCCGGCCTCAATTGAATATCTATAGTACCACACTCGACAACCCGCCACAATATTTCAAGCACGCCAGGGCAAACGCATTAAAATTTGGAGATCCGGTTCATTCCCTGTCGTAGGGGCGGTGCTTGCTCCGCCCGGGAATCTGAGAAACCTGCAATCCATGCTCTTTCCCGAAAGTTAAGTGCGTTTGCCCTGTCAAGCACGCTTGAAAGAAGCGTATTTCTTGATTCCAGTCGACTTCCTTTGATTAACAATCACGATTCTGATATATTCTTATATATCACCGATTGCTATTTATTTCAGAAACCCCGGGTAAAAATTAATGTTATGAATTCATTATTTTTGCCATCCGTGGTAGCTTCATTTGTAATGATTTTTGTTTTTTCGGTTAATGCATTCTTACATAGGATGAGGATCAAATATTAAAAATTGGAGGTGCGGATATGTCCGAATCGATCAACGTTACTTTTAAGGGAACCCCCTTAACCTTGCTAGGGAAACAATTGAGCGTGGGTGATAAGGCACCCGATTTCATTTTGTCGGCGAATGATCTGTCGGAGTTCAAGCTTTCCGATACAAAGGGGGTTCGTATTATTACAACGGTTCCGTCCTTGGATACCCCGGTTTGCGATGCTCAAGTACGCAGATTCAATCAAGAAGCGGCCAAACTTGCGAATGTCTCCATTTATGCCGTTTCAGCGGATCTTCCGTTCGCTCAAGCTCGCTGGTGTGGTGGAGCAGGAATCGACAAGGTTAAAACGCTTTCAGACCACAGAACGATGTTGTTTGCGGACGCTTGGGGAGTTCATGTTAAAGAATTGCGGCTTTTGGCGCGCGCGGTTTTTGTTATAGACCCCAGAGGGGTTATAACATACAAGGAGCTTGTACAAGAAATTACCGGCTTGCCGAATTTCGATGCCGCTCTCAACGCGGTCAAAAGCGTGAAATGATTTTTTTTGAAAGGAAGTCGGAAAAAATGGAATCAAAAAATAGTGACGGATCGCACAAATCTGGTTTGAACAAGGAATTATCATCTAAAGCTGCCTCGAAACATGAGAATACCTCCCCTAAAACAATTTCTCACGACATGAAATGGATTGTTCCGGGGATCGTCACCTTACTATTGGGCATTGGATTAAGTATCGCATATTTTCTTTCCTCGACGCCGATCGACTCGGTGAAGTCAGTTGAAACGGCTGCCAATGATGTTTCAACGGGCAATCATTATGCCGATATCATCGGAAAGGAAGGCGAAATATTGATCCCGGGAATGTCTTCCGAAGCCTTATCTCAAATTCCCAAAACAATCTCCGCGCAGGCGGATATCATACTTCATCGAATTTCCTCGCAACTGCAAGTGACATTTTCCGACAAACGAGTTCTTGAAATCCGCGGAAAAGGTCGACTGACTCTCAATCCGGAAGGTTTTCTGACCCGGGAAGCGTCTTTTATTTCGTCGTTTCGTAAGGGGAAAAGAGGTTTTGAAGTTAAAGTTCCCGGGGCTCTATTGGGAATTCGTGGAACGGCAATAAAGATGTTTGTCGAAAAGACTGGTTCCGGCACCATAGACCTGTTGGAAGGTAAAGTTGAAGTGAAGCCCGATTCATCGAATACCGCCTCTTTCATTATGGAGGCAGGGCAGTCATTGGATTTGGCGAACGGCGATGTTCAAGTCAGGAAAACCTCGGAGGAAAGATCCGTTGTTAATGAAAAGCCGACGCTACCATCGGTAGATCCGGAAAATTCTTCCACGGATTTGCCGGATCAATCCCTGCCCTACAATCCCGATCAAATGAGCAGCGGCAGCGCTTCAGATCAAATCCCGATTGATTCAAACATAATACCGTCTTTGCCTGATTCGCAATAATTCGGACTCAAAATCGACACTGTCGCAATTCCAATGATTTAAGATTCCATCAACCGTTCGTCTAAAGATTATCGAGAGTTCGAACGGTTCTCCTGAAAATACTTTCGCATCATGGTTCGATGCCGAACCATGATGCGAAAGTGATATTGTGTCTTCTTTTTCATGCAATTCCTCCAGCTTTGCGGACGAAGCGGGAAAAAAACATCTGAGATAAAAAAATACTTCTTGCTTTGAAGGTGTTTTTTTATACTTTCTTCTTTTTAGTTATTGAATCCCGTATTTCGTAAGTCGACTTTTTCACCGGATAACGCTCATGGAGTATTAAAATGAACTTAAACGTATCAAAAATCTTAAGCGGTTTTTCCCAAGCGGAGGACACACCATGAAATGGAAAATCTTTTTGGTAATCGGAGTAGGCGTAGTATTACTGTCGGTGGTATTGATAGGTTGCTCCGGATCTAACGGCGAGCAGAGAGCAAGCGATTGGGTCGGCCTTACCGGCGATCAGATTAAAGGTTCGTCGGCCAACGTTATGCTGTTTGTTTCCGGGAAAAGCGTTAAAACCGGGCAATCACTTCCCGTGGCGGTCCTTGTTCTCGATCAACACGGGACCAGCGTGATTGATGGGACCAAGGTGCAATTTTTCTCTCAACTGGGGGGAAAATTCGGTGACGCGGAATTGAGCGCAACAAGCGGTTGGTGTCAAGCCAACTATGCGGCGGGAACAACCCCGGGAACCGATGTAATTACCGCATTGGCTTTGGGAGTAACCGCTACCGCCACCGTTTGGGTTGTTCCTCAGGCCGTACCGGTATTGAAAGTCCGTGTAACGACGGCCGTCGATCAGGTAAGGCCAAGCGAAACCAGTCCGGTTGCAGTCTTTGTTGCGGATGAAGGTGGCGCGGCCGTCAAGACGACGGTTCGAATGCACTCCGCCAACGGAGGCGCTTTTAATCCGGCCGAAGGCGAATCAACCGACGGTTTTTTTACCACCATGTTTACGGCAAGCAGCACCGTAGGCGTGGAAACCATCACGGCGATGGCGATGGGAACAACCGGTTCAACGACACTGTCTGTTTATCCATGAAATCCGAGCATGTTAATTACTTTCAAAGATCTCGTGTAATCAAGGGGGATATGGCATGAAAGCGATGGCTGGAATTACTTTGGTCCTAATGTTGACATTATCATTACTGTTGGGATGCGGCGACGATAACGGTCCGATATCTAGCAGCACGGTTGGGGGAACCGGTTACAAGGTCGTGTTGTCGGCGTCAAATTCAAGCGTTCGAAGCGGCGGAACGGTCGCTTTAACCGCCGTGGCTTATGATCAGGATGGAAAGGTCATTCTTGTCGACGATGACGGTATCACCTTTCAGGCGAACGCAGGCGGCGTTACTTTCGACAGTTCCGCGAAGATGAAAATTACCGGTGGAGCCGCTACGACGGTTATGAAATATGAAGACACCTCATCCACCGATAATCCTGATTTTTCACAGGCGTGTTTAGTTTCGGCTTCTTATAGAGGAGCTTTAACTTCCATAGAAATTGTATTAGTGGCAAAAGCCTTTTAAATAGCGTAAACGAAACCGGTACGAAAGAGAGATAAGTCTATGGAACGAAAAATCGTGCAGTTGTTCTCGGTATTAATTATTCTCATCATTATTCAACCTCTTTTATTAATTCCCGCTTTTTCAACGGAAGCAGCCGACGCCAAATCGGGCAACGGCGGGCAAGACGTGAAGGATGAAGGCGGGAAGAATTTCGCGGCGGCTACATCAAATTCCGCCGTGTCATCGGAACCGAGCGCGGAAACCAAATCCGCCGACTCGGCTGCCAAACCTGCGGAAGCGAAAGCTGTAGCGGAGGAACCCAAAACCGCTGATGGCGGTTCTTCTCCCGCCGCCGTCAAACCAGCCGATGGATCTGATAAGCCTCATGTTGCGACGGGTTCCTACGATTTCTCGGAAGAAACCTTGCAGTCGACGCGTTCCATGATCAGTAAAAGTAAAGCGTGTACGACTTTTTTCCTGATGTATTCGCGATCGGAAGACATTCAAAAAACTTTAGCTGCGGTATTTGAAGCTGAAATGAGCGGCGGTGATGTGAAAATTTCCGAAAATTCGGTTACCAATTCCATCATTGTTAAACTCAAAGATGCGGCCAACGATCAATTGATCAAGGACATCGAACACGTAATACGCAGCTTGGATTGCAGACAAGGCCAAGTTTTGATCGATGTTTTGGTGGTTGAACTTTCGATTTCCGACGAGGATGCTTTTGATTTCGAATTGAAGTTGCTCTCGGAAAATGCGCTCGGTATTAAGGATGCCATTAATTCAACCGCCATAGATCAAGGGTCAATAGATAAAAGGGATCCGACATTGCTTGCTACGGGTTTCAAATCCTTCATTACTTCTCAGAATAAGTTGAAAATGTTCATCAATGCCGCTCAAACAAAAGGGAAGGTTCATGTCGTTTCGTCTCCCCACATTGTTGCCGCCAACCATAGGCAAGCGGTATTCAAGATCGGCGAGAAAGTTCCCCTTATTCAATCGATTCGACCCTCCGACGCCGGACCTATTAAAACCTTCGATGTCAAGGAAGTGGGGCTCGAACTGACTGTTACGCCTCATATAAATCGCGGCGGTCAAATTGACATGGAAATCAAGCAAATCATCAACGCCATCAGTCAATACGATTTTACGCAAGGAACGGCAAGAATGACGAACCGCGAAGCGCAAACCAACGTTACTATTCTTGATGGTGAAACCGTTGTTTTGGGCGGTTTTATTGAAGACAAACGCCGAAAAACCGAGAAGAAAATTCCCCTTCTTAGCCAGATTCCTTTACTCGGGAAAGCATTTGAAAATCGCTCGAATTTGAATGATAAGACGGAATTGATGGTTTTCATTTCACCGAAAGTCATGGATACCAATGAAGATTCCCAAAAGGTTACCAACCAGCAGAAATCTCGCCTGCAGATGAAGGATGAGGTTACGCAAATACTTAAGGATCGCGCCAAAACTCCTCCGGATATTACTCCCAACCAAGAGATCATTGTTGATCGCAGATCGTATGATTGGCTGTATGACTTCAACAAGGAAGCCGACAAAGACTGGATCGATGTTGTCGTCTGGCAAGTGCCATCCAAGCTCGATCCTAACAGTTTGAAGTTGACCAGAAAGGGAAGTTGTCCGTTCGGTTTCGGAGCCTCTAAGCGCTTATCCCCGCCGTATATCAAAACTTATCTCGAACCGTGCGACGGCGTCATTCTCAAAAAGGATTTCAATATTGATGATCCGATACGATACAAAAACCTCGCGATAAAGGTCGCCAGTAATAACGCAGCCGTAGTTTACATCAATGGTCGACTTGTAGACGAAGACCCGGCGATCAAATTACGAGACGGACACGACTACGAATATTGGAATCGCACTCGCGACGACATTCCCGGCGCCATTCTACATAAAGGCATCAACAATCTGGTCGTACTTTTGGGTAACGACAAAAGCACAACCGATGCATATTTCGATATGATGTTGATAGGAAGCAGGTAATTATGAGGGAAATTGAAAGTCACATGACGTAAAACCGGTTTCTTTTGATTAAAGCGTTCATGATATATAATATCCTGAGCGCTTTTTTGTTTCTTGGAAATCTTTTCCCGCTTTACTGTCTGAGTCATTTTAATTAATATCAATGGAATTGGTTCAAAATCCTGATGGGATGGAAAATGAATGTTGAATATTAAATGTCGTGTAAAAATCTTGGGGTTGTTCCTTGCTTTTGTTTTATTGACCGCCGTTGAATCGAGCGGAATCGGTATGAACGCAGGTTCGGTGATAAAAGATGTGCGTGTTACGGTCGGGAGCATCGAGCAAAAATATATGCTTTTTCAAAGTTTGTTGAACCCGCATCAGTGGTTTTGCGCCTTAATGAACCCGCGTTTGGTCGAACAGGTAATCGACGGGCAATTGGAACCGGATATGACTTTGTTGAAGTTTCAGCGACAAGATCCGTTGCATCCCGGCCAATTGATAGAGGGAGCCAACCTTCAATTCGCCTTTGAAATCGGACCGACCGATAAAGCGCTTGAAATGTTGAAGAACAAAATCCCCAGAAAGGATAGCAAACCGGTCAAACTTGCTCCCCTTCCGTTAAGCGGGATAGACCTCACTATTTATCATCCGCGCGGCGGGAAAGTTGCCGTCGTTGCCAGCCCGACCCGCGGTATTGCCTCGGCGTTTGCCACGAAAAACGTATCCTTCTCTATCGCTCTTCATAAAGCCGATGCCGACATTTTCGACGGCCTCATAAGCGGGCCTACCGGTATAAAATATGCATTGAAGTACAACTATGCAATATTGGATGCCCCGAAGGCCATCAGCGTCAAGGTCGATGTGGATAAACTCAAGCAGGCATCAATGGGAAAGCCGAATCGCAAGGAGATTGAGAAATCATTTCAAGTGGAGGGCGCCGGAAGTTTATCGCTCGACAGCCGCTTGCAGAAAATCATTCAACTGCGGGCTCAGAAAAATGCTCGATCGAAGAGCGTCGCGAAAAAGCCCGTAACCAAAGAGGAGAATTTGCTCAAGGGAAAATACGACGGCGCAGGTCCCAAAAAGCAAAACAGCGATTTGATGAAAAAACAGTTGGAAGTGATCCAACTGACGAGAAGAGTACAATCAAGCCAAGCGACAATGGCCGAAGGATTCCTGGGCTTAGGGAAATATTCCGACGAAGTTCGGGAGAAGCACGTCGTAATCGAACAAGACACGGATGGTTGGAAAAGGGCATATCTGGTTCTGCCGTCCATCGGCGATACCGGCGATATAAAAATCGAAAAAGTCGTTCTTGCAATCGCTTTGACATGGAAAAAAATGGAATTCGACAAAAAAGTATATACGTGGACTCCCGACAAACGCTGGCGTGATGAAAATAATGCTCCGGTTCTGTTCGCCCAATTTTCCTTAAAGCATTTGTTGGCGGCCGATGTTGATCCCCTTCCCGAGGCGAGGTTTCAAATCGAGAAGTCGATTTCCATTCAAGGCGGCGACGAACTCAAGGGAATGGAAGAAATAGAAGTGATGTCGGGTGATACCCCGTTGTCGAATCCAACCGAAATCGCCGACATGATTTCTCTCGATTTCAGTTCGATAAACTGGGATGTTACGGAAAATGACACGACTCGTCTCTTGAAAATCGAAGTTAAACTGTCGGATGGGACGCGGAGATTTTCAAAGATCTTGAAACCGGATCTTGCTTCCGATGGGCGTGTGACCCTTCCCGAAAATGTTTCCTGGATGACGAACCCCGGAGCTTTTGATAAGCCGGGAGGTGTTAAGGCATGGGTTTATTTCACAACTTCCGACGGCAAGCGAATTTCCTGGGAATACAACGACAAAGATCTCAGAGATCAATTCCCCGACAAGACGATTGTTTTTTTTGACGAGGATTGGCGCAATCGAGATTAACAAAACCAACTAAACCCGAGAAAAAAACTTAACTGATGATTGTTGAGGTTAAGCCTAGAAAAAAGCAAAGGTTAGCAAAATGAAAAGGGGGATGAGAATCAAACCGGAATATAGCATGTAGCCAAAGAAAGATGGCATTTTAAAACCGGATTCTTCGGCAATGGTTTTCACCATGAAATTGGGTCCGTTTCCGATATAAGTTAAGGCACCCATAAAAACAGCACCGGCACTAATCGCGAGTAAAAACTGATTTGGAATTCCGACCACTTCCGGAATCAAACCCGGATTGGATTTTACCAAACCCTGAGCAAGAGAAATGCTTGTAAGATACGTTGGGGCGTTGTCGAGGAAAGCTGAAAGGCCGCCGGTAACCCAAAAGAATTGCCAGGGTTTGGAAATCCCAAAAGCGGAACCGTTTTCCTTAAGGATTGTCAATGCGGGAACCATTGTAACAAAAATACCTGCAAAAAGGATGGCTACTTCATTGATCGGATGAAAAGTAAATCCATTTTGTTTTCTGGTTTCCATTGAAGTAAAAAAATAAGAAAGCACAGCCATCGTTATCATTACCAATTCTCTAAGTGGTGAATGAAGAAACGCACCGACCATAATACCACCCAAAAGGATAAAATTGCCTTTTCCAAAAACATCGACCGGCTCACTTTGGGTCCGATCGTTTATAAGAGCTGCTTCGGTTTCCTTTTTATACTGAGCGAAATCGTAAAAATAAAAAATCAAGAGTAACGGAGAAATACAAGAAAGCCAGATCCCAAAAAGATTTAATGTCCAAAAAAAAGGAACCCCCCTTAAAAAACCTAAGAATAAAGGCGGATCGCCAAGAGGCGTAAGACAGCCGCCTATATTGCTTACAAGAAAAATGAAAAAAATGGGGATATGGGCTGTTCTCTTTCTTTGGGAATTAATTCTTAAAAGGGGCCGAATAAGAATCATACTAGCACCGGTAGTGCCGATAAAATTAGCTAATACGCTGCCTAAGAAAAGAATAGCTGTGTTGTTGCAAGGGGTTCCATTAAAATCGCCTTTTAAAAGCACGCCGCCAGAAACGATATATAACGAGGCCAAGAGGATGATAAAAGAAAAATACTCCTCAATAGCAGGTAATAAATCTTTACCTAAGCCATTCCAAAGGAAATAAGTAAAAATCGGCAAAGCAAAGAGAAAACTTCCCATTGCTTTTTTGAAATTTTGTTCCCAAAGGTGGGGTGCAATTAAAGGCGCAATACCAATAGTTAAAAGCAAACCAACGAACGGGAGAATTGTATAAGTCGGCATTGTTTTCATCTCCTAAAATTTGCATTACTCTTAGAGCCTGTAAGAAATTAACCGGATCGTCTGGTTGTTTTCTTACAGGCTCTTTGGCCGGAAATCCCATAAATTCGTTATACTTATTTGCTGACAAGGCTTTAGTCGGAAGTTCATGGAACGAAGCATGTCTTCGTTCCATCTTTGGTTAATTGGCATCACACTGGTATGAGCAAAATGGTTATTGAAACCGATGACATTAATCCAATAACTTTTTTAGAAAAGTTCGGGCGGCGGCAACGTCTGGTAAGCGATATGGTGCTATGCTTGGTTTTGAACCAACATGAATGCAAATCCCACCGGGGGGAAGAGAGGAAAACATATCTTCATCCGTTCGATCGTCACCCATTGCAAGAATGCAAGGGAACCCCCGGTATTCAGAAAGTAGTTTAGGAATGATCGAACCCTTATGAATCCCTTTTAAGCGAATCTCGATTACCTTTTCACCATGAATTACCTCAAGCGGATCTTTGTCAAACTCCTTTTCAAGATTGTCTGAAATGTGTTGAATAAATTGTGCGGCAAATTCCGGCTCAACTTTTCGATAGTGCCAGGCAATGCTGGCGCTCTTTTCCTCGATTAAAGAACCTGGAGTTAACATTGTTATTTTATCTAAGATTTTTTTTACTTCCATTTTCCATTCAGAAGAAGGCAGATTTTGGGAATTCCATGGATCGATCGGTTTAAATCGGGACCAAAAACCATGTTCTGCGTGTAAACCTATTGGAAGATTGCCAAACCACCGCTCAAGGCTTTCCTTGGAACGACCGCTTACAATATGAACGCGGGTGTCGTGGCGTTTGGAAAGAGCGAGTACAAGTTCCAAAATTTCCGGGTCCGGCACCGCCAAGTCAGGTGTTTCCGCAAAGGAAATCAAAGTGCCGTCATAATCTAAGAGTAAAACTAATTGGGGAATTTGTCGTATCCGGTCCAGAATGTTTTTTTGTTCCACATCGGATGAAAAAGAGGAGGTGCCAGCCCCCTTGCCGGGTGAACAAGAAACCAAAGCTTCGATAAATGTTTCCGCCCAACGATGAGAATCGAAAGCCTGAACCCGACGCCTCAGATCCCGCATTCGGGTTTGTCGCTCATCTTGCGACATAGTAAGGGCTTTGTTAATGAAAAGCGAGAATCTATCAACATCATAGGGGTTGAAAATAAGAGATTCAACAAGCTCTACGGAAGCACCTGCGAACTCACTCAGAAGCAAAACCCCGTCTTCATCAATACGAGACGCGACAAATTCCTTGGCAACCAGATTCATTCCGTCTCTTAGTGGGGAAACAAGCATGAGGTCGGTGGCTAGATACAAGGCCACAAGCTGTTTTTCCGAAAGGGATTTATACAAGTAATGAATCGGGACGGAAATTACCGAGCCATATGCACCATTAATTCTACCGACCAGACCATCCAGGGTTTGTCGTAATTGATCATAAGCGTCAACTTTGCCTCGGGATGGCACAACTACTTGAATAAAGCGAATTTTACCATGCCATTTGGGTTCCCTCTCTAAAAAGCGTTCAACTGCCAATAAGCGGCGGACAATGCCCTTTGTGTAATCGAGTCTGTCAACCCCTAACAACAGTTTTCTGCCGGGGTTTTCACTTTTTATTAACTCGACTTCCTTTACTACATCATCGTCTTTGGCTAAGCGGTCAAAGAAACCAACATCTATTCCAATCGGGAAAGCGCCTAGTTTTATTTCGCGATTCGCATAGAATACATGGTTCCCTTGTGGCGCGATATCCAAAAGATGAAGGAGAGAGGTGCTAAAATGTCTTACATAGGAATAGGTATGGAAGCCAATAAGATCGGCACCCAACATGCCTTCAAGTATTTCCAGGCGCCAAGGCAAAATACGGAAAACTTCGGAAGAAGGAAATGGAATATGGAGGAAGAAACCTATCTTTGCTTCAGGAAGAAGTTTTCGAAGCATTCCCGGTAAAAGGGATAACTGATAATCATGAATCCAAATTACGTTCCCCGGCTTGTATTGCTTAATTACCTGGGTTGCAAACTTTTGATTGACCTCGACAAACGCTTTCCAGTTTACCCAGGCATCCAGGTCAACTTTATCTGACAGATAATGATAAAGCGGCCAGAGCACCCCATTTGAAAACCCTTCATAGAATTGTTTTATTTCATCATGCGTGAGATAAACTGGTGATAAGCGATGCTGAGAAAGGTTTTCTTCCAGTTTTGCCAGCTGTTTTTCATCAAACTTTTTCACGTCGCCAGGCCAACCAATCCAAATCGAATCACCTTGTTCGTGTGGGCCCTTTAAGGCGGTTGCCAACCCCCCGGAAGAATTGTGAATGTGCATTTGACCATGTTCGAGTTTCGCAACCACAGGGAGACGGTTTGAGACAATCAGCAGACCATCCATTCAGGACTCCTTATTTGTACCAAATAAGTCTTTTCCGGCATTGTTCGCTTGTATTGGGTTACCAACCCAAGATAAATTTACAAATGAGCAATCCGCCTAAGGCAATTACAACAAATAAAAGTTTGCTTTTTGTTTCGGCAATTGGATCATACTGATTGGTCGGCTGCTTTTTTTCTTGATCCATTTTAGGTTGTTCCTTTCTCATGAGAAAAATCGGCAAACAAAAACCGCTATCTGATTTTCAACATCAGATAGCGGCCCGACTATCCAAACAACCTTCGGAAAGAACCCTTCCGAACCCTTTATTTTCAAATTATATCAGAAAGCAATTTTCATCATAAAGTATTCTACTTTTTATCAGAAACAAAAACAAGTCATTAGACTATTCCAGGACAATCGCACGAAAAATCGACAAATTCCATTCAGTTCACGGTGGATTACGCTTCGGCGATGGCTTGCTAATCCACCCTACAATCTGACAAGGCCTTATGCTATCTGTTATTTAATCGCTCTTCGTTATATCGTCTGACGATCGGTCAAGGATCTGCAAACCCTTTCTTGACCCGGTAGCGATATCTTATGAAATACTTGCCGATTTTCTCCGGAAGTTCATATCCGTGATTTCCCCCATTTGGTCGCACTTTGATTAAGTAATACTTTTGGTGTATTTATAAATAGGTATTAACTAATTTTCAATGGGATGAATCTTCATGGCTCAATTTCCGGGGGATGCAGTTCCCGATTCGGAAGGATTTCAAAGACCTTTCATGAAAAGCGATCTTTACAAATCCTTTGCGGTGCCGATCTTTATCTTTATTTTCGGCGTGGTCATATCGTGCTTTTGGAAATATTCCAGAAACAAGGGGAATATTCTCAATGAGATTGACAAAAGACTTTTATACACGGCGCAGAGCATCAAACTGGTTCTCTCCGAAGATTTTCATGACCGTGCCAACACCGAAAAGGGAATATCCAAAGCGGAATTTCGCGACAACGCCAAGCAGCTGAACAAATTCGCGGAACTCTGCGGCGTCGATGTTTTCTTCACAGCCGTTAATCGCCAGGAACGCATGTTTTTAACGGCGATCAATCTTTCCGATAAGGAGTTGGCTGAGGAGGAAATTTACGATTATTGGCATCCGCTCGACCAAACAATAGACAAACATGTAACGGCGCATGCCCAGCCGGGTGTTCCGATTTCCTTCATGTACTCGGAACGAGGAAACGAATATCGCGGCGCATTGCTTGTCGAAACATCTTCGGCGGGTAATCGTTACATAGCGGTGGCCTCTATACGCATAAATCACATCAACCAAGTTCTTTTTCGGGAAATATTGTTTTCCGTTTTTGACGGTGTCATGTATTTTTTAATCTCTTTTCCCTTGGTCTTGGCCGTCGTTAAATTTAATACGAAGCAAATGAATCAGTTGGAAAAGGCGCGTATTGATTCGGAAAAACTGCAATTGCAGATGCTGCGATATCAGCTCAATCCGCACTTTCTTTTCAATACGTTGAATTCCATTAATTCCCTGATTCCTGATGATCCGGCATCGGCGGGTAAAATGATTCTCTTGTTGTCGGAATTCTGTCGCGGCAGCCTTTCCCACCGAGAAGCCGAATTCATCAGCTTAAGGACCGAACTAGAAGTGGCTCAAAGTTATCTTGAAATCGCCCGATTAAGATGGGGTGATAGATTGAAATTCAACATTGATTGCGAACCCAATCTGCTTGAGAGATGCATTCCCGGTTTTCTTTTTCAACCTCTCATTGAAAATGCTATAAAATACGGGCAGTTGTCCGACGCGGATCCCTTGATAATCAATATTGCGGTTAAAACAATCGATGATAAATTACTTTTGGAAGTCGCGAATACCGGTCGCTGGTTTCCGCCCGATTCAACGAGAAAGTCGGTTTCCACGCGAGTGGGTCTGGAAAATTTACAGAAAAGATTGTATCAATATTTCGGCGAAGGCCGGCATTTTGAGTCAACCGAAGACAACGGTTGGGTCTTCGCAAGAATTTTTCTTCCCCAACAAACGCCGGAGGTGCCATTAACATGACGGAAACCTTAAAAGCATTGATCGTTGACGATGAACCGCCGGCAAGAAACCAAATGCGCCGACTTTTGGCGGATTTTCCCGAGATTGCCATTCAAGGTGAAGCGAGCAGATTTTCTGAAGCCAAGGCTTTGATCGATAAAATAAATTTTGATGTAGTCTTTCTTGATGTGCAATTATTCGGGCAAAACGGTTTCGATCTGTTGCCTCTTCTGAAACCAAGCACCCAAGTCGTATTTGTAACGGCTTTTGATGAGTTCGCGATAAGGGCTTTCGAGGTCAATGCTCTCGATTACCTTGTAAAACCCGTCAGGCCGGAACGCCTTGCCGTAGCAGTTCAACGGTTGAAGCAGTTTCAATGGAGCAACCCGGTTTCCCTCCCTGAAAAAAAGCTTACCGAGGAAGATCTGATATTTCTAAATGAAGGCGGTCAAAAACGATTTGTCCAATTGACTTCGATATGTTATATAACCGCCGAAGGCGAATATTCCGAAGTACATTTTTTTGAGGGAGCGTCGAGCTTGATCAGAAAACCTTTGAAAAATTGGGAAACTGATCTGCCGCCCGAAACATTCATACGGATTCATCGAAACGCCATCATCAATTTGAATTTCATTGAAAAAGTCGAAAGACTGCCAGGCGGACGAGCGAACGTTTTCATGAAAAAAACCTCGCGTCCTTTCGAAACCAGTCGAAGATTGACTCCTGAATTTGAAAAGCGCGTAAAATGATCGTTAATTACAACCGACGATTTCCATCCGATGCTTTTTTTACCGTCTGCTGATTTGTCGCTAAATAACTGGTTCTTTATGGTATATGATTGAGTGGGGTGGTTATCAATTATAATTAAGATATCGGGAATGACAGTGATGCAATGAAACTATCGTCGACGACATTTCTGGTTCTGATTTTCACGACTATTGTCGCTGTTGGGAATGCTTTTCCACTGCATTCCTTTCAAATAAGGCGGTCGGATATTTTATTGGATGCGCTTCATCCTCCGGCCCCCAATCCTGTTGTCGATGTTTCCGTCGCTTTCTTTGACAAAAAAGGAAATCCGGTAACCGTCGATAATCAACTTGCGAATTTTATCTTCACCGATCTGGATAAATTCCTTCTTTCGCTGGCCGATACCGTCAAAAAATCGGAAAAAAAAGAAACGGATGAATGCAAAAAACGTCTGGATGCCGATAAAACAAAGTCGGACGAACGTAAATCAGCGCTTCTCAAGACGCTCATCGCCGCTTTGAATAAGGAGTTTGAAAAAGGTTTTCTCGAACCGATCAGTAATACCGTTCAAACTCATGTCGAGCATCTCTGGGAAGAAAAAGCCTCAAAAACCGAGAAAAGCAACGTAATCGTAAATACTTGCGTTGAAGTCGATCAATTCTATATTCCACGGAAATCAGGCATGTTGTCGGGTTTATTCGGTCCCAAAGACGGCAGAGATAAGGCCATCGCCGGCGTGAAGAAATTTTCTCAACCTCATCTTTCCGAAGACATATCATTTTTTATTTCATCCTCCCCGGCATTCGAAGAAAATCATCGTTACATTGACGAACCCTCGTGTGATTTTCCCGTCTGCTTAAAATTTTCCAAAGGCCTTGATTCGGAAATCTATCCGATGGTTTTCTCCAGGGCGCTTTCGAAGATCAGGGAAATTGATTTGAAACCGGTTAAAGAAAAAGTGCGAAAGTGCGACGATGAAATCGCGAAAGCTGTGAAAACAGGTAAAGCGAAAGAAATTGATGGGCTGATTAAGAAAACGAATCAGGAATTGGCGACTTTTTTCAAAACGACTCAGGATAAAATTGCGGGGCATCTAACGGAAACGGTTCGGAAATTTTTATCGGGCAAAGGTCAAGAATTCGAAGGAAAACTTGACTTTTCCATTTTTTTCAACCGTCCCGGAAATATCGGCGCGGCATATGATTTCAATCCTACGGCAAAATTTCCGTATCAGATATCCGACTTTAAACTCCTGACCGTAGATTGTATTGCGGTTTTGAAGTCGGCGAATTCCGCGATGGGCAGTTTGAAAATAAAAAAGGAAGCTTTGGATAAATCGATCGCCGATTACTTCACATCATTTCAAAACGCCGTGAAAGCAAACAAAACGCCGGGACAATTCCTTGCCGATGATTTCCAGACACGTGTTTTTGATGGTGTTTCGCGGCAATTAAAGGAATTCATACCGGCTTGCGAGACCATCCGGAATAACCTGAGAAACTTGCAACGCGCGGTTTCGGAATATCTGCTTACCATATCGAGTGAAAATGAACCTCTTTTCATCAAAGGGAAAAGCTTTCTCGATCGGGTTTCCGATACCTGCGCCGGTTTTTTCGAAGTGGAATATCTTCATATGCGTCTTTATCGTCATCGCGAGAATCTTGTCGTTGCCGGTCTGCATCCGGAAACCGACACTGTCGAGATGATGAAGGAATTGGAATCTCAACTGGAAGGGATTACACATTTTTTTATTCCTTCCGAGGAATTATTTGAAAAAGCAATGCCGGCGGCTAATGAATTCAACAAGGTTGCGGGCAACTAGATAGTTCGTAAAATTTTGTTTTTTTACGTGACTTGGCATTTACACGTTTGAAATCGATGACGGCTTTGGATATAATGACCTCAAATTTGTAGAAGGTATTTTCCATGGCTGATAAAAACGCCACATATGCTCAACGGTATTATGAAGCCGCTCTTGATTTTTTCGAGCAGGGGCAATACGAGAAAGCGCTTGAACACATCAAGAAAGCGATAGATAAATCTCCTCAAAACCCTGATTATTTATCGACCAAAGGGGTTTTTCTGCATAAAATGAACGATCTTTCCCAGGCTATCGAGTCTTATATGGAAGCTTTGCAAACCTCTCCCAATCATGTGTTCTCTCGATACAACCTCGGATTGATCTTCATGAAGCTGGGAAAAACGACTGAGGCGATTCAACAGTGGGAATCGGTGATAAGGTTAAATCCGAAGGATGTAGACGCGACTTTCAACATCGCCGTCGCGTTGTCTCAAATCGGAAGACGAACGGAGTCGATACCGTTTTACGAAAAGGTTATCCAGCTTCATCCGCATCATGTGCAGGCTCACCAGAATTTGGGAATTATTTATCGTGATGAACATGACTTCGCGAAGGCCAAATATCACCTTCTGAAATTGAAGGAAGCCGATTCCACTTATTCCGAAGTTGTTAATAGTGAAATTTTGAAATGCGAGGAGCAGGAATTTCTCAATAAAATGGCGAATTCGGGGAAAATCGCCGCGGATTTCGGATTAACAAAAGATACCTCATTGAGTTTCCAAGTATCTGAAGCTCTAAAAGCCATTCTGATGGAAGATTTCGATCGATCGTTGAAAATCGCCGATGAAATACTCGCTCAAGATCCGGCGGAAATGCAGACAAGAGTGATTAAAGGCCAGGCGTTACACGGTTTGGGAAGAACCAATGACGCGATAGCGGAATTCATGGCGGTGATCGCGGAAAATCCCGGTTGTGCCGATGCATTTTTCCAATTGGGAACAATCTTTCTAGGATTGGACGAATTTGAAAAAGCTCTCGAAAACTTCGAACAGATTAAGAGAATCGATCCTGAGTTTCCCTTGATCGAGGAAAACATTTCAAGCATCAACATGAAGCTTCTGAAAAGGTCGGGCAAATCCTGATGAGCAGGAAGTTGTTCCGCTTTGGTATCCGTTTTAAATTGACTCTGACGATCTTGGTTCTGGCGCTGTTGCCGGTAGGATTTCTCGGATGGCAGGCATTTAACGAGCAAAAACGGGTGATCGTCGATGAAGTTACTCGCGGTCATCGTGAGCTTTCCAATATGTTGGCGCACGGCATATATGAGAATTTGGAATATACGCGCAAACTTCTGGCTTCGATTGTCGAACTTGATGTCATCAAGTCGCAAAACCCGGTAATCGCGGAGGATTTTTTCAAGGCGTTGATAAAATACTATCCGTTTTTTAAATATATATACCTTGTAAACAGTGAAAAGAAGATCATCGCATCCACGGACCCCGGCGTGTCTCTCCCGGTCGACTGGCGTTTTACCAACGCGATAAAGCGAAGTTATCAAGGTTCGCTGTCCGACGTATACAAAACCCCCGAAGGCAATTTGTACATGACTCTCGAATCCGTTATAAAAAGTCAGGAAAAGGGAGTCGTAGGAGTTCTGGTTTCCGAAGTCGATTTGACTTATATTCGCGAGCTTCTGAAAGATGCGTTGAAACGGTCCAAATCGCAAGGTCTGGTAGTTGACGAAGCCGGAGTGGTAATCGCGAAGTCATCGCCTGATGTACAAACTTTCGGTATTTCCTCGACTGAAACGCTCGATAATGATGTCGCCGGCGTAAGGGAAGTCGCCGCCGAAAGATATCTGGTGACGGCCGTTTCACTTAAAAAGTTCAATTTCTATCAGGCGCCCAACTGGACGATTATCCTGCAAATTCCGGAAAAGGAAGCTTTTCAAGCCGCATATAATCTGCGGTTGCGCACACAATATCTGCTGTTGCTGACGGCCGTTTTCTCGCTTGTCTTAGCCGTTCTCATCGCGAATTCCTTCATTTCTCCCCTGCTGAATCTCATAGAAGGGGCGCGCTATATCGGGCAGGCCGATTTTTCCCATGAGATCGTTCCCGCTTCGCAAGACGAGATCGGAGAATTGACCGTTACTTTTGACGAGATGCGTGTCAATCTTAGAAACACCAAAGCCGACCTGGATTATCGAATTCTTCAGCTCTCCACTCTTTATGAGGTCGGAAAAGCGATAAGCTCCGTTCTCGATTTTTCCCAACTGCAGCACATGATTCTCGAAACCGTCGTTAAAGTCATGAAAGCCGAAAAGGGATCACTGATGCTTCTCGATGACGCGGAAAAGATCCTGACCATCGGTGTTGCATTCGGAATTTCGGATGAAATAAAAAAGGAAGCCAAAGTCGGCATCGGAGAGTCGGTTGCCGGATGGGTTGTGGAAACCGGAAATTCCCTATTCGTCGAAGACGTGGAAAGCGATCATGCATTTCTTGCCATAAAAAAGGAGAATATCACTCGCGGCACTTTGATCAGTGTTCCGCTGAAAGCAAAGGATAAAATTTTAGGTGTAGTGAATGTGTCGCGATCGGTTCCCAGGTCGTTCGGGAAAAAGGATTTCGAGCTTTTCGGCAATCTTGCCAATCAAGCGGCTATAGCCATAGAAAATGCCCGGCTTTATCGTTATGCCGTTACCGACGAGATGACGAGACTATACAATCACCGTTATTTTCAGCAACGCCTTGACGAAGAACTGCAAAGAGCCGATCGCTACGAAAGCAAGTTGACTCTGATAATTCTGGATGTCGATCATTTCAAGAGATTCAATGATACTTACGGCCATCCCGAAGGCGATAGGGTTCTTAAAACCGTTAGTCGTCAATTAGAAAAGAGTATTCGTGAAGTCGATATCGTGGCGCGTTACGGCGGCGAAGAATTCGTCGTCATTTGCCCCGAGAAAGATGGTGAAGGCGGAATGATCCCGGCCAACCGCATTCGAACGATGATCGAAGGTTATGATTTCCGAATCGGCGGAGTACATGTTCCGATAACGGTTTCCTTGGGCGTGGCTTGCTATCCCGACCATGCCCGCAATAAAGCGGAGCTGATCATTTGCTCGGATACGGCATTATATTATTCCAAGGAATCCGGGAGAAATCGGGCGTCTCTGTACAACCCCGCGATGCGAACGGATGCGATGCTTGAAAAAAAGGAACAAAAGACAAAAGACAAATGAACCGCCTATTGTCGCGGTTTATATTGCTCGAAAGCCTTTTTATCAAAAGCCCGTCGATAAGCCTCTTCCGGAGCTATTTTTCGCAGTTTAACCAGATCCATCAACGCCTGATCCATGGTTTGCATGCCGAGTTGCTTGTTGGTTTGCATGATCGAAGTGAGTTGAAAAGTCTTGTTTTCCCGAATCAAGTTCGCGACGGCCGGAACGTTGACCAAAACTTCGATGGCTACCACGCGGCTCATTCCGTCAATGGTGGGAATCAATTGTTGCGCGACGATTCCCACAAGCGCATCGGCGAGTTGGGTTCTTATCTGATCTTGCTGGTGGGCCGGAAAGACGTCGACGACACGATCGACGGATTGCGCCGCCGAAGGAGTATGCAGTGTGGCGAAAACCAAATGGCCCGTTTCGGCTGCGGTTACCGCCAATGAAATCGTGTCGTAATCGCGCATTTCTCCGACGAGTATGACGTCCGGGTCTTCACGTAATGCCGCTCTCAGAGCATTGGCGAAAGATTTGGTATTGACTCCGACTTCACGCTGATTGACTATGCATCGTTTATGCTGGTGTACGAATTCTATCGGATCTTCAATCGTTAAGATATGGTCCTGGCGTTCGTTGTTGACCAAATCCACCATGGCGGCCAAGGTCGTGGATTTTCCCGAGCCGGTAGGGCCTGTAACCAGGATCAAGCCTTTGCTTCTTCTCGATAGTTCGGTCAAGATCGCTGGAAATTTCAATTCCGCAAGGGTTTTAATTCTGGTCGGAATGACCCGAAATACCCCTCCGATGCCGAGTCGGTTGATGAAAATATTACATCGGAATCTTGAAACTTGCGGCAACTCATAAGCGATATCGAGTTCCAGGTCCCTTTCAAATCGTTCCCGCTGATCGTTATTCAAAAACTCGAATATGAGGCGTTTGGTGTCTTTCGTGGAAAGTGCCGGGAGATCGGTGGGCCAAAGTTTTCCCTGCAATCTCATCATCGGCGCCGATCCTACTGTCAGGTGAAGATCCGATCCGCCCTTTTCATAAACAAGGCCTAAAAGATCGTTTATCGTGTATTCTTCAGCCGAACTGCTGCTCGAAGCAAGTTTTTTCCCGACCGACGATAGTTGTGGGCCGGAAGCTTTCTGAGGGTAAGCGGCCGGTTGTTGAGTATTAGGAGGAGCATTTGGCGTTTGACTCGCCGGGTGAGGCCCGGACGAATTTTGAGTCACCGAATGATGAAGCGCGGGAAATCCGGTAACGGCGGGAGGGTGTTGTCCGGGTTGGGCTGGGCCGGGCGGTCTAAGTTGGGATGGCCCGGGCGGCTTAGTTTGAGGAGGATGCGGCGGTGTACCCGCAGGCGGCTGCCCCGGTGCCCCGGTTGGTGTGTTCGGCTTGTTTTCGGGCGGCTTTTCTTCGCTGCTTCCAAAGAGCTTTCCGAAAAAAGTATCGTTTTCGCTCATTCCATATTGCCGTCAGGGAAATAATCGGAGGAATTCGTCGACGCTGGTTTCACCGGAGGAAAGAAGTCGCAAAGCCTTATCCTCGAGTGTCGGGATTTCTTGTTTTCGCGCAAATTGGTAAAATTGCTGATAATTCTGTCGACTGATCATCATTTGCCGTAAGGTGGAGCTGTTGGGAATGAATTCATTTATCAGCGCTCGTCCGGAATATCCGGTTAGTTGGCAGCCTTCGCATCCGGTTGCCGTAAAACAAACCGGTTTTTCGCCGACAGCCGCGACTCTTTCCGCAAATTCAGGAGGAAATTGTGCCGGCGACTTGCATTGAGAACAGAGCGTTCTCACCAATCGTTGCGACAAAAAGCCGCAAAGCGAAGTGGCTACCACGACGGGATCTTGTACGAAACCCAACAAACGTGTAATGCTGCTGGGTGCATCATATGCCATGAATGATGTCAGAACGGTTTTCCCGCCGAGCCCGGCGAATGAAATGTCTTCAACGATCGGAAGATCGCCGAGATGGTCAAGGTAGATGACATCGGCATCGAGGAGTAGAGCCAAGTCAAGACCTTCTTTTATTGACCCGACACCGTTTTGTCCGACTTGAATTTGCGTAATATTCGACAAAGTGCATTGTACGGGGTCTTCGATTGCGACGATTTTCGTCCTTTCGAGGTTGAAGCTGTTCAAAATATGATAATGCGTGGTTGTCCTACCCGATTCACGCGGCCCCGTAATATACAGTACGCCGTAGTTTTTCTTTACGTTGCCGGCAATTTGATCCAAAAAGCTTTTGCTGCTTTTCAAAATTTGACTGCCGAGATTGGAAAAATCATTTATTTTCAATATGACCATTTCTCCGTGAACGGTCGGATAGAACATCGATTGAAGATTTATCCAGCGGCCGGAAACGGTTACCTTGAAGTGTCCCACGCTCATCCCCGGTGATGTTCTCGGAGCCGCCGATATTTGAGAAAAAATTTTCAACTTGGAAATTACTTCTTGGTGAATTTTCAGAGGAATTTCAAGTTTCTTCGTCAAGCTAGAACAAGTTCGAAATCTGATCAAAACACCCTTTTCCGATGGTTCGAAGTGAATGCGGTCCACTTTGTTGATTATTGCTTGTCCGATTATGTAATTGATTACTTTATCGGGAGATTCCATTCCTTTGGGAATGCCGCGTTCCATTGTTTGCTTGTCGGCGGGCGCCATATCACCTTCGACTTTTTCCTGCCCTTCCAAGGGGCCGTAAATCGCGGCGTAAGTTTGCTCGAAATCATATCGGGTGCAGATGGAAACGGAGATTGAAAGCTGCGTTTTTGCTCCCAAATTTTCGATGGCTTCCGATTCCAGGGGGTCTACCATGCATATGCTCAATTGATTCCCGCTTTGATAAAGTGGAATCATGCGGTATTCCTTGGCATATTCCGCCGGAATTAATTTTACGACGGCGGGTTCGACGATATTGGCATTAAGGTGAATAAACGAAATATTCAACTGTTTCCCGAGGGCCCAGATTATGTCGTCTTCGGTAACCAGCCCCTGATCGATCAACGCGGCTCCAAGCTTCAGATTCTTTTCCCGTTGGTAAGATAAAGCTTGTTGAAGCTGCTCTGCCGTGATCAAATCACAATCGATAAGAATGTCGCCCAAGCGTTTTTTCTGAATCGTCATAACAACTGCTCATCTTACCTGATTAGGTTCCATTGGAGCAAGCAAAATGAATATTAAAGATAAAAACAAAAATTACTTTACCCGTTGATCGAGTATCCGTAAATATTGCCTAATAAACAAACCACCGGCGGATGTTTCCGCCGGTGGTAAGGGAAATTGTGTTATTTCTTGTTGGTGTTGATCATTTCCTTCAGATCTTTGCCCGGATTGAATTTCGCCACATTACAGGCGGGAATTCTAATGGGTTTTTTGGTTTGGGGGTTGATCCCCGTGCGGCTCTGGCGAGTCGTGACCCTGAAGGAGCCGAATCCGACCAGGCGGACCTCTTCCTTCTTCCTCAAAGTGGTTTTGATGATGTCGATCGTTGCTTCGAGGGCTTGAGTAGCCTGGGTTTGGGACAAATTAGTGTTTTTGGCGATTTCCCTAACTAGTTCGATTTTTTTCACCGCTGTGGATCCTCCTGAAAATTAAGATTGAGAACCAATAGGAAAATCGTAGCAGACGGAAAAGTGCTTGTCAATGGGGTTTGGAAAAAAAAATATTTTTTCTTGCTTATCTCAGCCGATTTCGGAGATCATCCAACCTTAACATCAGCTTTTGTTGCTGTTCTTGGAGAATACCGAGAGAGGTTTTCAAGGTCAGCATGTTCTCTTGAAGGCTCTGAAGTGAAACAGCCGCCGAGATTGTTCCTTCTCGGCGTTTGGCGGATTCCTTCATCGAGTTTTGCGACATACCCGAAAAAGCATGCCATCCGGACGTATTTCGCTTATCTACGCCATCCGTGGACGATACCATTCCGTTGACGGGCAGGTCTGGAGGAGATGCGCGTTTAATGTCCGAGCGCGATACCGAATCGTTTTGTCTTAAGCTGCTTAATTGAGAAATTTGCTGTACGACACTTTCCAATTTGGATTTGATGTTTACGATTCTTTCCTGGATTTGAAACAATTCTTCCTGATATTGAAGGATTTCATCCCTGAGGGCGCGTTCATCTTGGATGCCCAGCGGACCGGGGCCGGATTGGCCGAATAACCGTCCATGACCTTCCCGTTGCATTTGTTGGGGCAAATAAAAGCCCGGAGGTTGCTGGAAGGTTTTGCCGGGAAACGATTCGGTCGCTTGTTGATTTCCCGTCTCAAGGTTATCGCCGTCGTAAGCGGTCGGAGGTCTTTCCCGCTTCAATCCGAATAATTCATTTCGCTCCCGCACTCGCTGGTCTTCCAATGCTTGGAAGAAACTCATGCGCCGACGAACGTTGCTTTCTTCCCCGGATTCATTTTCCTCTTGTACTTCCTTGGGGATTTCTTTCAGCACGGGTTTAAGTTCACCGGTAAGCGTCGGGCGTATCGGAGGAAGGCCGGGTCTTTCAGGTCCGATTTTTATGGGTGTGACTTTCAAACGATTGCTTTCCGCTTTCATTTGATCTTCATATTTTTGCGGATCGAACTTTTGAATCTGATCCGAGGTGAAGTGTTTCTCCTTGACGGTTGTCATCATTCCCGCTTGAAGAACCATTTGTCGATGGCGTTGATCGTCGCGTGCTTTAACCGACACTATGCCGTCAAAAACCCGAACCCGGGTTTGTCCGAATTTATCGACGCCGACATCAAAAGTGGTTCCCAATACGCTGCAGACCGTCGTGGGAGTCTCAACCTTGAAAGCCTTCACTTGTCTGCTGAGATTGAACCAAGCTTCACCGACCTGAAGGATGAGCGATCCGTCCAACAAGGTTAATTTTGAAGCCGATTTTATTCGAAAGACGCTGCCGTCCGAAAAATGCAAATCACCCATGCTTTCGCCTTCGGTTTGGATCATGTCGCTTGGTTTTATAACAACGGGTTCCGGGCCGAGTTCCAACCAGTTCGAACCTGCGGTTCGGGATAATGCCGCGCGACCTCTAAGAAGTTGAAATGTTATTTCATTTTCATGAAGGGCTGAAGCGCTTCCCGCGCTGATTATCAGTAGAATGCCGATGAACAAGATGGTTCTTTTCATCAATGAACCTCCCCCGACGGGTGAATGTAATTTCGATCGATTATACCCTAATTCAGATCAAGTCGAAAATTCAATACGTTTGAACGCTGGAGTGGTAGACTATTTTTCGCCGGTTATTGGCGATAGGAGCGATAATGCTTGCGTGGGATCGATAAAAACCGTTTTTTGTCTGACATAGGATACCCTGCCGCAGCCCCCGCCGGGAATTCTTCGAACATTGGCCACATCCGTCCAGTCGACCGCCGCTTTTCCGCTGTTCTTCGCGAAACTGAAATGCGCGGCCAATACCGCTCCGATAATGATGTCGTTGTCGTTGGGAATGCCGCCGGCCTTCTTGGCTATAACATGAGCTCCGGGCATATCGTTGGCATGAAGCCAGACGTCGCCCTTTTTCCCGATTTTGAATGTTATGATATCATTTTGTCTGCCGTTTCGGCCGACGTAGAATTTGCAGCCGTCGATTTCCAATAAGGGTTTTAACGATTTTCCCTCTTTGACGTTCCGCAATTGCGATTTTTTTGGTTTCCCGGCTTTATCGAGACTATAAGCGAGCCCGAGAAGATCGGCGGCCTTTTCAGCTGTTTGACAGAACCACATTTGCTCTTTCAGCCACGATATTTCGCTCTCAATCTCTTTTGCCCTCTTGCATGCCTCATCTTTCCCTCTCAATGCTTTTTTGTAGCGATGGAAATAGCGTTGCGCATTCTGTGCCGGGGTTTTCAACGGTTCCAGCGCCACGGTCACTTCATCGCCGTTTGTCCAATCGATAAGATGAGCTTCGGCAACCCGCGGTTTAATTTCATGGATATGGCAAAGAATCAGCTCGCCGAGATGCCGTAGTCGGCCGCAGTCCTCGTAATTGGAAATCAACTCTTGCTGCGTTCGCAGGCATTTTTCCTTGAAAGCAAGAGTTTTGGAATATGTGGCATTAACGCGTGACCGGAGTTCTTCCAAAAGCCGGGAGGAAATAATATGCCGATCGGTCCACTCCATGGCTTCGTTGACCGTGCCGAATCGCATTGTTTCCGCCGTAGGTTCCAGATGTTTCAACAACGCGGGCGTGATCGACGCAACTTTTCCTTTGGAATGGTAGAGATTGATGGAACCGGGGCCCGATAGTTCTTGCATCAATTGTTGAAAAATCACGATCGGTTTAGTTTCAGATGAAACTTTGAGTCGGAAGGAAATCTCCCGGCACAAAGTCGGGGATAATCCGAGGATTTTTTCACGCCAGGAAGCAGGGGGGCCCGAGAAAATTTCACCGATTTTCTCGAAATCGATATTCGACGGCGGTACTGCTTGCGAATCAACAGGCGGCGGAGTGTATGAAGCTTTGGGGCGATTGTTGTTCGTCGCGCGAAATTGGTCAACCACCGAAAATTGATCGTCGCATAACAGAAGATTGGAAATTCTTCCGGTCAGTTCAATAATAAGATAATAGCTGCTTTTTTCGCCGAAAAATCGGTCTTTAACCACCCATGAAAGTCGGCAGATGCGATCGAAGGCTTTTCCCGGGATGCTTTCATAAAGGCTGATATCTTTTAATCTGGCATTACATAGATGTCGATTCAGCGTTCTGACGAAGTTTGATTCCTTTGGCGATTCTTCGATATTGGGTGAAAACCAAAAACCTTGATTTTCATGACTCAACAGAATTCGACAGCATTGCCATCCCGAAGAAGTTTTCAGAACAAGACCGACGCCGCTTTGAGGTAGATCGATGGCGCGATCGAGGATGGCCGGTCGGTCGGCCGAATTTTTCAGTTCTTCAATATGACGCTTTAATGTAAAAAATTCCATAAACAATATTTTTTAACAAGTACATCCCGTAAAGGCTCGGAAAAATTAACGGAAATATGTCTTTATGTTCGAGAAATGAAGCTCCTGAAGACAACTATATACCAACCGGACCCGTTGATCAAGACTCATTCAATAAAGAGGCATCATCACAAGAATGGCGGGTTGATGGAAATTGTATCTCCAAAGATGATAAAATAAAGATCTTCGGTGATTGTTTTTTACATTGCTAACACAAACAACTCACTTTTCGCGTGAATTTCGCGGAGCATTTTCAATTTCCGTCAAAGATGTATAAACATCAAGGTTTAGGCTAAGAAAGCCCATGAGTTTTTCCAAAAACGGGGGGAGGTTGGTTAGGTGGTAGGAAATGGCGTTCCGGGTTTCCATGCGAATCAAGGAAATTTTCTCCT
>Ga0074199_1001117_pt1 | contig 27580 bp, 21 predicted proteins | sample EPASupsiteSAE347_FD_64528 | JGI IMG/M metagenome (GOLD analysis project Ga0074199, IMG submission 64528) | Bioremediated contaminated groundwater from EPA Superfund site, New Mexico - Sample SAE3-47 | ecosystem: Environmental > Aquatic > Deep subsurface > Groundwater > Contaminated ... | reverse complement strand
CTCACCAAGCTTGGCGAGTTGCGAGCTTGGCGGGGACGCAACCCCGCCCTACCGTTCAAGTGTCCCGCCTTATGTGGATAGCCGTTATCTCTTATTCATTACTCATCAACTCATCAGGTGCCTTTTCCCTGGCCAGGAGAACCTTTACTTGACTTCAGCATGCACATTTCCTAAGTTATAAGCGATTAATAACTCAGCATTGTCCGGCCGGCGAGTTGCCTTTTCTCTCGGTTATGGCGAGACGTCAAAGTCCCTCTCCCAAGTCCGGCAATGTTCAACACCATTCCGAGGGAGTACACACATTGTCAAGGAGCAAAGCATGAGAAGAGTAGAAGATGGCAACTACGTAAAAGTGCACTATACCGGCAAGTTCGATAACGGCGAGGTCTTCGATTCCAGCAGTGGTTGCCAACCCCTGGAAGTCCACATGGGGGCAAAAGAAGTAATCCCCGGTTTTGAAAATGCTCTGCTGGGGATGGCCGTTCAAGAGAAAAGGACCTTCACCATCGAACCCTCCGAGGGCTACGGAGAGCGTGATGATCGGCTCGAGCAGCGATTCCAGCGCTCCGATTTTCCACAGGATTTCAACCCCGAGATCGGTCAGGTACTGGTCCTGCAAGACTCCGAACAGGGACAGTTCCCCGCGGTCGTCAAGGAACTGGAAAGAGATAGCGTCCTCCTGGATCTAAACCACCCCCTCGCTGGAAAAACCCTCATCTTCGAAGTGGAAGTTGCGGAGATCAATGATGAGGCCACGGCAGCAGCAGCCTGCGGCTGTGGATGCACCTCGTGCTCCTGAAGCTGGATTGCATCGACGCATTCCCGGTCTGTCAATAGAAAAGCCGGCGCATGACAAAGCGCCGGCTTTTCTTATTTGGGCATGGTTCAAAAACCTCATGTTACCCGGAGAAGACAGCTCTTTTGAGAGGGGGAGGAAGCCGGACCGGGGGGGACCGTCCGGCTCCCGTAGCAAAGGGATGAGGGGTACGAACTATGGTTGAGAAACTACGACAGGACTCAAAGAAGCGATATGGGGCAAACCCGGTATTTGAGGGAAGGTAATCACCCTATTTTCATGGTCGCCTCGCGTGCAGTGTCGCTACATTCCTTCATTCCCGTTTCAACGCCTCTTCCCTCCGGCACCAACGCACGTGCCGCCCTTCACTTCATCGCCTCATCGACCGGCAAGCATGGCAGGGAAATATTGAACTCCGCTCCGTTCCCGTCGAAAGAGGAGAGTGATATTTCCCCTTGATGTTCTTCGATGATGCTGCGAACGATGAAAAGCCCCAAGCCTGTCCCCTTGTCCTTGCTCTTCGTGGTAAAGAAGGGATCGAAAACCCTCACTGCTTTTTCATCCGGAATGCCGGGACCATTGTCCCGAATGCGGATCGACACCCGATCTTTCTCGGCAGTCGCGGTTATGGCAAGCTTTATGGGCTTTTTCAAAACAGCATCCAGGGCGTTGTTGAGGAGATTGACGAAAACCTGGGAAATCCTCTGGGAATCACAAAAGATCCGAGCATCCGAAGGAACCGACACTTCCACTTCGACGTCATATTTCAGGCGATAGGCCACCAGATGAAGAGCATCATCGACGATGTCCGCAAGAGAGCAGTTCTCCCTCTGGACGTCGCTTTGCCTCGCATAGGCTCTGAGGCGGTTGGCAATGAGGGAGATTCGCCGGCTGCCCTCGTAGATGTTTTTTAGCATCTCATCCACCTTGTCCGCCGTTTTGCCGACCCACCCGGTTTCGTCTTCCGAGGAATGCCGCATCATGATTGGCTTGCCCGTCTCCCAGAAGAGCTGTAGAAGCTCGGTGTTGCCACTGACGAGAGCATTCGGGTTGTTGATTTCGTGAACAATGGCTGCCGCGAAGGTGCCCAGCGTGGCCAGCCGGTCTGAGTGAATCAACTGGCGGGTTCTCTCCTCGACCATCTGCTCCAGGCGCGTGGCGTATTCACGGAGAGTCATATGCGTCTTGACGCGCACCAGGACCTCCTGTACTTCGAAGGGCTTGGTGATGTAATCGACGGCCCCGGAGTGGAAGCCTTTTGTCTTCTCCGTGATCTCATCCATTGCCGTAATGAAAATGATGGGAATGTCCTTCGTGCGCTTGTCCCCTTTCAAGCGGGCACAGACTTCATAACCATCCATATCGGGCATGACAATGTCCAGAAGGATCAGATGGGGGAGGATCTTTTCCAGGTAACGGAGTGCCTTCAGCCCGCTTGTGGCAATGCCCAGTTCATAGTCATTCTTCAGGGCTTCGACCAGAACGTCGATGTTCGCCCTGGCATCATCTACGATGAGTATCCTTTTCCTCGGTACATTACCGGCCATGGGACCATTCATCTCCTGACCATGTTGTTGAAGGGTTTAAGGGGCATGAGCATTCGATGCCGGTCATTGTCCTTCGAAAGGGATGCCCAGCGCTTGCGCGATGTCCACTACGGCCTCACGAGCTTCGTCGAAATCATAGTTGCCAATGTGCTTTTCAAGAGTGAGCACCTGTCCGCCCAGCCCTGAAGTGCGCAAATAGTCTCTGAGGCAGGCCAGGCACTCACCTGCACCGACGGGGTTGAACCTGTCGATGAAGTCCGTCAGCTCCTTCAATGCCGACGTGGCTTCTTCCCTTTCCCGAACACCCATTCGGCCGTTGCCGCTGTCGCCGTCGGTTGGGATGGCGGCGAGTGTCATGCCGGCGGACCGGTCCTTTTCAGGCTCCGGAGCCTGCTCCACTTCCCGGGCACGGACAAGCTCTTCGGCGCATTTCAAAGCCTCCTCCAGAGCCCGGTTGAATTCGTCCAACAAGGCTGGATTCGTTTCCCCTTCCCTGATCCCCCGTTCGAGAACATCCGCGGCCCGGTGCAAATCCTTCGCGGAGATGTTTCCGGCGATTCCCTTGAGGGTATGAAGCAGGAGCAGGGCCGGCTTCAGATCATTGACGGAAAGAAGGGTACGAACGTCAGCTCCGGCACCGGAATGAGATTGGAAGAAATCATGGAGCATCTCTCCAAAGAGCCGCCTGTTGCCGCCAACCCGCCGCAATCCTTCCACGACATCGATGCCCGGCACCTGTGCAGGCAGGCTTCTTTCCTCTTCGACCGGCACTTCTTCCGCCCTTGCGGCCGTCGGCTCATGAAGGGCTGCAATGCTTTCTTTAGGAGCGATCCATCGCGCCAGGGCAGTGAGGAGCTCTCCGGGATCGATAGGCTTGGGAACATAGTCGTCCATGCCCGCTTCGAGGCATAATTCCCGGTCTCCCTTCATGGCATGTGCCGTCATGGCTATGATGGGCAACCGTTTGAATCTCGAATCGCTCCGAATGAGCCTGGTTGCTTCGAAGCCGTCGATCTCAGGCATCTGAACGTCCATGAGCACGGCATCATAGGGCGTTTTCCTGACGGCAAAGATAGCTTCTTTTCCATTGTTGGCAATATCGACAGTGGTGCCCGCGTTGCTCAGTATTTCCCCGGCGACCTTCTGGTTGATGATGTTGTCCTCCACCAGAAGAACCCGTACATTCCTGAAGCATTCCAGATCCATCGGCTCCTCGCCGGACGTGCCGTCATCATCCCGCAGGCCTCCGTTCCCCGCACCTTCATGGTCAAGGACTTCCGTGAGGGTCTCCATGAGGGCAGACAACCTGGCAGGCTTGTTCAAGAAGGCATCGATCCCTGCCGCCCGCGCTCTTCTCATTTCTTCATCGCCTCCGAAAGCAGTCAGCATGATAATGGGAATATCCTGAAAGCGTGGATCTTTCTTGACCATCTCCGATACGGCCATTCCATCCAGGCCGGGCATTTGCCAATCCGTCAAAATCAAATGGAAGCGCTCTTCCCCGATCAGGCTTTCCTGAAGCTTCTCCATGGCTTCTTCACCCGAACCGGCCTCTTCGGCCTTCAGGCCAAAAGAGTGCATCAGGTCCAACAGGAGAGCCCGGCCGACTTCGTTGTCATCGACAATGAGGGCCCGGCGGCCCACGAGCTCAGGTGGAAGATTGAAGGCTCGCTCCCTGTCTTTGGGCTGTCTCTCGAAGTCCATGGTGAAATGAAACGTGGCTCCTCTGCCCGGCTCGCTTTCCACCCAGATCCTTCCCCCCATCATGCCCACCAGCCGTTTGCCTATGGCCAGCCCGAGTCCCGCTCCTTCGTACCTGCGGGTGGTGGAGCTGTCGATCTGCGTGAAAGTGTCGAACAGTCTTCCCGCTTTCTCGGGGGATATCCCGATGCCCGTATCCCGGACGGAAAAATGGAGCTTCACTCCGGTTTGTGAAGCTCCCATGCCGGCCACCTTGAGCACTATCTCACCGTGCTCGGTGAATTTCACCGCGTTGCCTACCAGGTTGACAAGGACTTGGCGCAGCCGCAGGGGATCACCAACCAGGGCGCAGGGTACATCGTCCTCGACGGCGATGATCATCTCGATTCCCTTTTCGGCGGCTTTCTCACGAAACAGGCCGGGGAGCTCGTCAAGCAGGTCATGCAGATGAAAGTCCGAAGCTTCGATCTCGAGCCTTCCCGCCTCTATCTTGGAAAAATCCAGAATACCGTTCAGTAGCCCCAAGAGAGAGCGGGCGGAGGACTGGATGACTCCCACCTGGTCCTTCTGCTTGAAGGTGAGCTCACTGTTGAGCATCAGACCGGCCATCCCGATGATCGCGTTCATGGGAGTGCGGATTTCATGGCTCATGTTGGCCAGAAACTCGCTCTTGGCCCGGTTGGCGACTTCCGCCTTTTCCTTGGCTTCGATAAGCTGCCGGTTGGCATCGCATAGTGCGGCGGTGCGCTCCGTCACCTGTTCCTCGAGATGTTCGCGATGTCGTTCCAGTTCCTGGTCCCGGCTCTGAATCTCCGCCAGCATTGTATTGAACGTTCTGATGAGCAGCCCAAGCTCGTCATCCCCATGCTCAACCGCCCGGATCGAATAATCCTTTGCTTCTGAAACAGCCTTGGCCGTTTCGACCAGATGGAGAACCGGCCTCGACAGTACCCGCTGGAAGACGCCCGACAGCAACAGGGCCACAAAGGTTGAGGCAAGCGTCACGGAAACGGCAACGCCCATGTGCCGCTTCAAGCGCATGTAATACTGCTCCAAACCGGCCTTGATGACCAGGGCTCCGGCAGGCTTGCCGTCCAGCAGGATGGGGTGCGACAGGTACAGGCTGTCGCCCTCGAAACGGTACTCAGACGACCGAAGCCTGTTTGAAAGCGGGTCGGCGCATGACTCCTCGGGCGGAGCGCCGTCTCCGGAAAAACCGGCAAAGAAGCCACCGTCCTTGACGTAGATACAGGCCGATGAAATATGAGCATCTGCTCTCAACGCAGAAAGCGCCTCCGCGGTGGCTCCGGAATTTTTGGAGCGGAGGGCGGCTTCAGAACCTGCTTCGATGATTTGTGATAGAACCGTGAGACCATGGATCATCATTTCCCGCGAGGAGTGCACTTCGCTCACGGTAAACACCGCACTCGCCAGTAGCAGGACAATAGCGCTGGTACCCATAATGATCGACATCTGCTTTGATTTGATGGAAACATTACGAAAAATTCGAGAAGGTGATAATGCTGCCATTGTCCACAATCCTCAATGACGGGTAATCTTGGATAAGGATCTTCTCTAAAAAGAGACAGGCTCATCGAGCCCTCAGTTGTCAGGCTTCCTGCTGGACAGATCATCCCCTGTACATGAGACGGAAGTCCGGCCATCCATTAACTGTGTAATTCTTACTCAAATCACTTATCAAACGCTGAACGAGTTGCTCTACCGTATGGAGATGGGAAGATATATAGCACCATGAATGTAGTTATTCTAGAATTTTCTTTAAAGATATTTTTCGGGCACATTCCTCCATACCAAACCTACTGCCCCTACCGTGGCTCCTACTTGAATCCGCTCGTTGGAATACAGCTTTTCCCCTTGAGGAATACGCAGTAGACCGGATTCAATCTTCGCCGAATCCTGATATGGTGCTATCTCAGATAAACATACCGAATTTACCTCGCTCACCTCGCTCCCTTCTACCCTCGGAAAGCCAGGGCCGGTCCCCTCCGCCTGGCTTTCATTCTTTCTTACGCTTCATCGATGAGCCAATCCATTCGTTGACAATCTGTTTCTTTCGTTTTATGCAATGATCTTGAGGTGGACCGGGAATCGCTCCGTTCAAATTTCCCTTGAGGAATCGAGAAGAGCCATTTCTCCATGATACGCCAATTTTCAATTTTCAGAGGCTACATACCATGCGCTCCAAAGAATCGTTGGCTCTTGCAGAAAGCATCATCGCCGGAGCCGTTCCTGACGCAAGAGCTTGCACGGCCCTTGCGGATGTTCCCGATGGGGAGGTATTTCACCTTCTTGCGGGCGCGGACCTGATCCGTGAGCATTTTTTCGGCGGAGCAATTCACATCTGCACCATCTGCAATGGCAAATCCGGGCGGTGCAGTGAAGACTGCACCTTCTGCTCTCAATCCGTATTTTCCAAAACCGATGTCCCGGTTTACCCTCTCCTCTCGGGAGAAGAGCTGCGAAAGGGCGCCCGATATGCCGCGGAGAGCCCGGTCAACCGTTACTCGATTGTGACGAGCGGCAAAGGGCTTTCCAGGGGAGAAGTTGCAGCCGTTGCCGAAGCCATAGCCTCCATGGAGCACGGGAAGGTCGGGTATTGCGGATCCCTGGGCATCCTCGGCAGGGACGATTTCGAAATCCTCAGGAAAGCCGGCATGACCAGATATCATCACAATCTGGAGACTTCTCGAAGCCATTTTGACCGGATCTGCTCCACGCACTCATACCAGGAGCGTATCGACACCATACGCGCCGCCCGAGAGGCCGGGCTTTCGATCTGCAGCGGCGGGATCTTCGGAATCGGAGAAACGGACGAACAAGTGCTCGAGCTGGCTCTCACTTTGAAGGAGCTCGAGGTTGACGCCGTTCCCGTCAATTTCCTGATCCCCATCAAAGGAACGAGCATGGAAGGCCGCAGGGAGCTCACACCGCTTCGTTGCCTGAAGATCATCGCTCTCTTCCGCTACGTCTTGCCCGACAAGGATATTCTGGTGTGCGGGGGCAGGGAGGCCAATTTGCAGGAGCTGCATCCCCTGATTTTTTTCGCGGGAGCAAGCGGCATCATGACGGGAAACTATCTGACAACCACCGGCCGCGCCATCGATCATGATATGCGGATGCTCGATCACCTGAATTTCACCGCGCGGAAGCAATAGGAGATGGCGGGCATGTAGAAGCTTGGAAGAGCGTGAATGGAGCAAAGAATGCTTGAATTATAGTGGTGATATGATCTAATAGATAAATCGATATCTCCGGACGGGCGGGGTTCGATTTTGTTCTTGTTTGAGTCGAAGGACTTTTTCGGTGAATGCAGTACCACTTCATTTCCATCTTGGCACCGCGAATCGGCCGGCGGGCTCACCTTCACGGCACGAAGCCGCACCAGCAGCGATGGATGCTGCGTCATGGGAGATCGATAACAATACCATTTACATAGGAAGAAAAGCACATCGGCGCGCCGGACGAATCGCCTCGACGAATTCTGCCGGAAGCGAAGCCTCACGGTAGCGCCGAACAAGATAGCGCTGATGCCTATATCTTTTCAGCGCTCACAACCAACCAAACAGGAGGAGCAATGTCCGCTCGACTTTTTATCGGGAATCTTCCCTATGATGCAACCGAAGCCGAACTGAAGGATTTTTTCGCCCCAGTCGGTCCGCTGACTTTCGTCCACCTGCCCACAGACAGGGAAACGGGTCGGCCCAGGGGATTTGCCTTTATTGAATTCAGTGATTCCACCCAGTCCGAAGAGGCAATACGCAAGTTCAACAACGCCATGTTCAGAGGGCGGCCTCTTGCCATTAACGAAGCCCGGGCAAGAGAAAGCAGCCCCGGCGGCGGGGGACCGAGAAGGAGTGGTTACTCTTCTTCTTCCCCATCGCCTTCCGGCCGGCCAGACTGGACGCCGAGTCCTTACGCCCTGGAGCCGCCTCCCGAGAAAGACAGGACACGACGCGATTTCGGCCCTGATGCTCAGCCGCGCCGCGCCCGAAAAGAGAAGAGCCGGGGGGGGCAGAAGTCCGAGCGCACTCTCAAGGCACCCCCAAAGGAGCGGCGCAAGAAACAGTTCTACGGAGATGTAGATGAGGACGACGAGTAGCAGGATGGCTGAAGTCCGGGATATCCTGAAAAGGTGTTCATGAGAGGGCGTCGTGTGATCGTCGTCGGAGGCGGCGCGGCCGGACTGATGGCTGCCGGCCAGGCTGCCGAAGCGGGGGCGGAAACGCTGCTTATCGAAAAGATGAGCTGCCCGGGACGAAAGCTGCGCATTACCGGCGGGGGACGCTGCAATCTGACCAACGTGGCTTCCCTGCACGATTTTATTTCCCACCTGGGGTGCAACGGACGTTTTCTTCATCAGGCCTTCTCCCAATTCTTTTCGAGCGATCTCATCACCTTTTTCGAGGGACTGGGCGTTTCCACCGTTACTGAAACGGGCGGGAGGGTATTCCCTGCCGGCGGCAACGCCCGGGATGTCGTGGATGCCCTCGTTCGATGGATCGGGAAAAGGGGTGTTTCCATACTGTCGCCGCTGACCGTAAAACGGTTGGTGGTGGAAGAGCACCGCATAAAGGGAGTCGTGGTATCCCCTTCGCTATCCTGCGCCGGAAAGGGACAAGCGGGAGAGGACACCTCTTCTCGAACTTGCGCGGCGGATGCCGTGATCATCGCCACCGGCGGAGCATCCTACCCATCCACCGGAGCGACGGGAGACGGATATCGCCTTGCAAAAGCAGCGGGGCATAAGATTGTACCCGTACGGCCAGCCTTGGTTCCCCTGGTGACCTCGGGCGAGACCGCTTCGAGGCTCCAGGGGGTAAGCCTGAACGGAGTCAAGGTTCAGTTATGGATGGACGGAAAGAAAAGAGTCGAAGGATGTGGTGAAATGCTTTTCACCCACTTCGGCGTATCCGGTCCGATCATTCTTTCGCTCAGCAGGCAGGCCGTCGATGCACTCCGCCTGGATCAGAGCGTTACCCTCTCCATCGATCTCAAGCCAACCCTCGACGAAAGCCACCTCGAGGCACACCTCCTTCACGTCCTGGATGCGAACGGCAAGCAGCAGCTCGGTACCTTGTTGAAGACCCTTCTCCCTAAAAAGCTGATCCCCGTTTGCATGGACCTGATCGAAATTCCTCAGAACAAGCTAGGCCATCAGATTACCGCTCTCGAGCGCAAACGGCTGAGAACATGGCTGAAGGATTTCCGCCTGGAGATCACCGGCTACCGTTCTTTCAACGAAGCCATGATCACGGCGGGAGGGGTGGATACACGCGAGGTAGATCCGCGCACCATGGGCTCGCTACTGGTGAAGGGCCTGTATTTCGCCGGTGAGGTGCTCGACCTCGATGCCGACACGGGCGGCTATAACCTGCAAACAGCGTTTTCCACCGGCTGGGTTGCCGGCCGGTCCGCGGCACGGCAACAGGAAAACGGGGATACTGAGTAGGGATTGACAGCCATACGCTCGCGTTCACCGCAGAGGCGCAGAGGACGCAGAGAAGACGCTGAGGGTCGTTAGAATTCTCGTAAAATCTCTCTGCGCTTTCTCTGCGTTTTCTCTGCGCCTCTGCGGTGAAAAGCTCAGTCATCACTTGCCCTCCCAAGGGTGGAAAAAGGAAAGAGCATGAAGAAAATTCTGACGGTTGTGCTTGCTCTGCTAATTGTGGCAGGAGCCTTGTGGAGCGGTATCACGTACTGGTTTGGCATCCAGGCTGAAGAGCGTTACCATGAGGTGTTGAAGCAGTCCCCGAAATCTCCGTATCTCAAGCTGATCGATCAGAGCTACACACGTGGCTTCTTCGCCTCGGAAGCTCACACAACCATCGAGATTCTGTCTCCCGACGTAAAAAACGAGAGCAACGCTCAGAAGTCTGGCGAGAGTACCACCCTGGCATTCATTGCGGTGCATGACATCAAACACGGCCCGTTCCCCTTCAGGCGAGCATCCGACGGAGAATGGCAATGGAAGCTGGCCCTCGCTGCCATCGACACCCGGATCAGCCTGAGCCACGAGCTCGAGAAGCGCCTTGGGGCCGTATCCGCTCCATCACCAGGAATACCGGAAGCAACCGTCCACATGATTCTCTACGCTGGAGGAGACGGAAAAGCGTCTTTCAGCTTCCCCGCCTTCCACCAAACATTTACAGGAGAGGAAACAATCACCATAGACTGGAAAGGGGTCGCCTCCAATCTTCTCTTTTCCAAAGACTTCAAGGACTTCAAAGGATCCCTGAAATCTCCCGGCTTCGAAGTGACCGGCACGGAAGGAGACCTCAAGATCTCTGGCATCGAATCGGTGCTGGATCTACAAGAAAGTACCAGTGGAATCTACGTGGGGGATACATCCTTGACGATAGGTAGTGTCGAATTCTCAGGGAAAGCGACAGACAAAGGAGGCGACTCCACTGAGAAAGCCGCTTCTTTTTCGGTATACAAAACGGGAATTAAGGCTACGAGCCGAAATACGCATGAAGACATAGATTGCTCTCTTTCCCTTGACGTGGATCGAGTAGGGGTTGGGGATACCTCACACGGTCCGGGCAGCTTCACGATGGAATTGCACAGGCTCGACGCCACCGCACTCGGCAGGCTCAAACAGGCGGTTCAGGAAGAGCAGGCCCAAGCTCCGCAACGGTCTCAGGAAGAACTGGCCAAGGCGATGCTCGCCACCTATATGGAAATCCTGCCCATTCTGGCAAAGAGATCCCCCGAGATCGAGATCAGCCGGTTTAACGTCAAAACCAGTGAGGGGAATTTCGATGGAAAAGCGAAAATCGGATTCGACGCCCTTCCCGCCGTTTCTCTCGAAAATCCACTGCTGCTCCTGAGTGCTCTAAAAGCTCACGTGCAATTCACCATCACGGAGCACCTTCTCGATGAAATCGTTGCTTCCCTCAGCAAAAACAATCTGTCCAAGTCAGTGAAAAACGGAGAGAGCGCCCCGCTCACGGACGAGCAAATCACCACTCTTGCGCAAGCCGGTAGCAGCGCGGAGCTTGAAAAGCTTGTCGCTCAGAACCTTCTCGTCCGCGAAAACGGCAGCTACAAAACCGATGCAAGCTATTCTCAGGGGCGGATAACGGTAAACGGCAAACGGATTCAGCCTCAGAAGCTCCTTCAGTGAAAGGTGGAGAGCTCCATCGTGAAACCATGCTCACCGATCAAAATGGTGGAAGCGGCATCCTGCCGCTTCTTTCGCCAGCCGGCTGCTCACGCAAAAAAGCGGCAGGATGCCGCTTCCACACTGGACGAGAAATGTCCCGTCTTGTGTGGGTAGCCCCCTCAGTGTCATTCCCAAATTCCTGGTACCCGCTACATATCCTAACCGGCAATATTCGAGTTGAAAACAGGTCGTTCAACTGATTATGCAGTTCTTCACCTCTCCGAGAACAAACCGGGGATGTTGCGGGCTCCATGCAAAATACGTTCAATTCGGATGAGATCGGCATCGGTCGTGTAGAAAATCAAGTAACGCCCACAAGGAGCCATGCGGATTCCAGCGCCCAGCTCAGGGCGTAAAGGAGCTGCGGTGGGGTTGTCCGTGATCTTGGCACACTGCTCTCGGATTTAACGAATGAAAGAAACAGCGCGGCCTGGATTGTCTCGGGCAATGTAGTCGCCGATTTCTTCAAGATCGAATTCCGCAAGCGGAGAGAGTATGCATTGCATGGCCCGCCTCAAAGTGAAGTCGTGAGATTCTTATATTTTTCTTCAAGCCGATCAAACACTTCACTCGCTGGAGAGCCCTGGCCGCTGTCAATGCCCGCCTGAAGCTGCTGACGCAGATTTGTCATTTGCGCCTCCCGCAATTCTTCACGTTCTTCCATAAGGCGCAACGCCTCGCGTACAACCTCGCTCGCACTGCTGTAGCGTCCGCTCTCGATTTGCTTCTTCACGAAGCGCTCAAAGTACGCGCCGATGGCGTAGCTGGATGGCATTGCCAAACCTCCTGTGGCTAAAAGATTATCAGTTATTATCACTCTTTGATAACACAAGAGCGGCAGGGTTGCAAGTAGAGTGCGCGCTAAATATACTGATCTCCCAGCTCTGTTAATGAGTCCTTCCACATCGCAGCCCGTTTCGGACACGAGATCATGCATTGCATGTTGCAGCCTCTGGCGCATGAGAGGACCGTTCAGATCATCGAGTGACCTCAGTGCGCCTCCGCGGCGTCCGAAGCGAAAGAGGAGCTTCTCATCCCAATCCATTCCAAGGTAGTGCTAATTATAGATGCTGGATTCGCAAAATGTGTCCCGCCCAGCTTTCCGTTCGACTGCTGCCTATTGGATTCCGGTATTCGTGAGGGGCACTACTCCTCAGTGTACGGCGGTCGTATCCTGATCTTGCGAGAGTCTGCCGTTATGATCGCTCCCGAAAGTAGTTTCTCCCCGTAGCGTGAAAGTATCTTCAAACACACCAATCCTTGCTGCCTTGCCAGGAAATTGACCAGCCTGATGATTCCAGAGTGAGGGGTTCTGTGAACGATTGCGAGCTCACCAAAATCCTTATCCAGAGTGACAAGAACACGGTGTTCGCTGTACGCTCTGGCAAGGATTTCTTCATCGCCGAGATCTTCCGGCCAATCACCAGACCAGACAACATCATGCCCAGCGGATCGAAGATCCTTAACGGCACCGCCCCATACGCATGTGTCCAGGAGAACCTTCACGTTCCTGTCTCCATAAGGAGCGGTTCCACCCTTTCATGTCCCACAAGTCGGCGGGCATAAACAAGGCAAGCCTGTATGTCCTCTGCCTTCAACCACGGGTAGCCTTCCAGAATGGTTTCAATGCTGTCGCCTGCCGCAAGCATGCCGAGGACATGCTCCACCGCAAGTCGTCGCCCTCGTATGATAGGTTTCCCACCGAATATCTTGGGATTTACCGTGATACGCTGGAGCAGTTTTTCCTCTTCCATCATTTCTCCTCTGGCTGGTCTTAGAGTCCCAGTGTTTACTTCCTCGCCATCATGCCATCGATCCACCGCCCTCCTACGTATTGGGCGGATTATAGTCCAAAAAATGTCTCAGGTGTACTGATCTACTAATTCTGTTATCATCTTCTCCAGATCACCACCTGCCTGAGAAACCAAATCGCGCATCGCAAGTTGCAGCCGCTGCCGCATAAGCGGATTTGAAAATGGCAGCAGAACTGATAAGCCGTGCAGACAGAAACGACGAACCTTTCTTGTCCGATGGGCCGCAACTTCTCGTTCACAGCCGCCCCAGAGAAGAGGGCGGCTGCCTTCCGCCCATGTGAGTCATGAGGACGACAAAACAAATTAAGTAGGGAAAAGCGAGAAAGACCTGATGCGGCAGGTAGGACCAGCGGACGGCCATCCATTCGGAAAGGGCCTCGCTAAGGCCGAAGAAAAGAGCGGCACAGAGAACGCCGGCGGGTCTCCACCGGCCCAATATGAGGGCCGCGATGGCGAGATAGCCGCGTCCATGGGACATATTTTCGACAAACTGTGACAGTTCTCCGATGGAAAGATACGCTCCCCCCATTCCGGCCAGAGCCCCGCTCGCGAGAACCGAAAAAAAGCGGATGCGGAAAACGGAAAGGCCGGCCGCACTCGCTCCGAGGGGGTTTTCTCCACAGGCCCGGATGTGCAGCCCCCAGGTGCTCCCTTTGAAGAAGCCCACGAACAACAATCCCAGAACCGGAGCCAAAAGTGTAAGCACCGACATTCCACGCGCGAAATGCTCCTGTCCCTCCCCCACCCCAAGGCTGCCGGATATAGCCGAAATTACCTTGCCGAAGCTCGGCAGCCCCTGAACGCTCGGCGACATCCCGTACACCTGGAAGACCTGGTTCAGCAGCATCCCCGTAAGCCCCGCAGCCAGAAGATTCAAGGCAATGGAGCTTACGATCCAGTTGGCCCGAAGCTTGAGAGTTGTCACCCCGTGCAACAATCCGATACTCATGCCCCCGGCCATTCCTCCCAGTAGCCCCAGCCATGGAGAGCCCGTCGCGTAAGTAACCCATACCGCGGCAAAAGCTCCCATAAGCATCATGCCTTCCAGAGCGAAATTGATCACCCCGCTCAGTTCAGAAATCAGCCCCCCGAAGCCGGCCAGCAGGAGCGGAGTTGCCTTGCCGAGGGTGAGAGAAATCAGATTGAGCCATGTTTCCACTATTCGCCATCTCCCTAATTTGTCCGCGGATGCTGCTCTATATCGGCTTTCCGAGTGAAAATGCTTGAAATGAGCTGCTTCAACCAGGATATGAGTCGCGCCTGGCACGTCGCCGACAGCAAAAGGACTGCCTGAAGGACCAGGACAATGCTGGGCGAGATATTCAGCTCGAGCTGAAGCAATTTGTCGGCGGCTCTCAGGCTCGCGGGCAACAAAGCACTCAGCCAGAGCCAGCCGGGAGCATTGCCGACCAGGAAGGCCACGGTAATGCCGTCGAAGCCGTAGCCGGGCGAGAAGGCACGATAAAACCGATGATGCACCGTCATGACTTCCAGGGCACCTGCCAAGCCGGCCAACGCTCCGCTCAGAACGAAAATGCGCCTCCGCCAGCGCTCCACTGGAATTCCGGCCGCTCTGGCAGCCGCTGTACCGGCACCCACCGCCGTAACCTCATATCCCCATAAAGTTCCCGACAACCAGAGAGCGGCGAGGAGGCTCAAGGCAAGAGCCACCAAGGGAGCAGCGCTCACCCCCGATGCTCCGAAGCTCCAGAGAGGCGGCCACACGGCCCCCGCCGGGATCGCCGGTGTCCGCCCCATGGCGCTCCCATCTCCCAGGGGACCAAGGACCAGATAATCAGCAAAATAGATCGCTACATAATTCATCAGAAGAGTACTGACCACTTCATGCACTCCGCGGTACTGCCGCAGCAAAACAGGAAGCAAAGCCCAGAGCCCGCCCGCGAGAGCCCCGGTCAACACGGTAAGGGGCACGAGAAGTATCGGCGGGAGCTGTGGGGCCGCAACCGCGACACTCGCCGCAGCAAGGGCCCCGAGCGTCAGTTGCCCTTCGCACCCTATATTGAGCAACCCCGCGTGATAGGCCATGCCCACCGCCAGCCCGGTCAAGAGCAGCGGGGTCGCCTTGGTTATGGACGTCGCCGCGGCATCCCTGCTCCCCCAGGCACCCTTCCAGATCGTACCGATCAGCTCAAGAGGAGTTACATCCATGAAAGGCGCCAGAATCATACAAAAAAGGATTCCGACGCTCACCGCGGGAATGAGAGAGAAAAGCGGCGCCAGCATCTTCCCGATATTTCGCCGATACCTTATGGAAGCCATGACATCCTTCATTCCTTGAGCCCCAGCATCCATCGTCCGAGCTGCTCGGGGTAGGCTTCATTCCTCTCCACAAGCCCCATGAGCCGGCCACGGTAGAGGACGCCGATGCGGTGGCTGAGGGAGAGCAATTCGTCCAGGTCGTAGGAGAGCAGCACAAAGGTCACCCCATGGGCGTTCAGGCTGCGCACCTTCCCGCGCAACCGCTCCTGTGCGCCAATGTCCAGGCCGCGTGCCGGCTGCTCGAGTATGACCAGCCCGGGCGAGCCCGCCATGGCGCGAGCCAGGGCCACCTTTTGCTGGTTGCCGCCTGAGAGGGTGTGCAATGCATCAGCCACATTCCCATATTTGACTTCATTGACCTGTAGCTGCTCTTCCACCCAGCGGATGATCCTCCTTTTCCTGAGCCAGCCTCCGTACTGAAACATTGTGTCACGATGGCGGCCCAGTAACATGTTTTGCCAGATGGACAGGGACGGGAGCAGCATTTCTTCAGTCGCATTCGCCGGCAGCAGGTGGATTCCCATCCGCACCCGTTGCTGAACGGAAAAGTGAGTGATCCGTGTGCCGCCAAAAAGGATATGCCCTTGTTCCACCGGCATGATCCCCGCCAGGGCGCGTGCAAGAGCTCTCTGCCCATTTCCCACCACTCCGCCGATACCGAGTATCTCGCCCTGGCGTATCTGCAGGGAAAAGCCCTCTATGCCCACTTCATGCTCTGAAGGCGGAGCGGAGACAGCTTCCATCCGCAGGAGTGGTGGAGCGACAGGTTGATCGCCTGCTCCGAGCACGGCGCTTTCAGGACTCCATCGGGTTTCGATTCCCCCCTTCACTTCAACTTTCATTTCTCCTGATTCATCGGCATCCACATCGCTCATCTTCTCACCGAAAACGATAGCCTTCGCCACTTCTTCCATGGTTGTGGCAGACGCCTTGCCCGTGCCCGTGCACTGCCCGCGGCGAAGGATGGAAATGGAGTCCGCCACGGCAAAGACTTCGCGAAGCCTGTGACTGATAAAGACGATGGTGTGCCCGCCTTCCCTGAGCGATTTGAGTAGCTCCAGCAGTTGCGAGATCTCCGGCAGAGCAAGCAGGCTGGTGGGCTCGTCGAGGATCAAAATCTTCGCATCCCGATAAAGTACGCGAAGAAGCTCGATTTGCTGGCGATGGGCGAAGGGAAGCTCGCCCGCGGGGGCATCCAGAGGAAGGTCGAATTCGAACAAACGGCAAAGCCGCAGCAGCTTCTCTCGTACCTTCTTCCGGTCTATCCATCCCCAGCGGGCATCTTCCGCGCCTGTAATGACGTTTTCGAGAGCACTCAGTTGAGGAAAGATGAGGAGCTGCTGGTGCACCATGCCGATTCCCGCCCGCATGGCTTCCCGAGGATGCCGGAAGACGACCGGTTGGCCGTGCAGGAGGATTTTGCCGCCGTCGGGTTGAAGGTGGCCGTAGAGCATCTTCATGAGCGTGGATTTGCCGGCGCCGTTTTCACCCACTACGGCATGTATTTCTCCCTCGAATATCGTGAGGGAGATGTCGCGGTTGGCCCAAAGAGAGCCAAAGCGTTTTGAAATCCCGTCGAGGAAGATCAAAGGAGCTTGTGCCGTCGCCAAATCTTTGCACGCCTTTGTGACTTTGGTAGGGCGGGGTTGCGTCCCCGCCAAACCAGCAGTACCGTCGAGGGTGTTGGAGCGCGGGTTTGGCGGGGACGCAACCCCGCCCTACCGTGAGAATGCCGATCTAAGAGGTAAATCTTTTTCGGAAATCGCCTTAAAGCGCGGGAGGCTGGAAGCTCTCCACCTCTGTGTAGCGCTTGGGAGCTATCAGTTTTCCTTCCTTCAAGAGGCTTCGAGCCTTCTCGATACGCTCCAGATCCCCGGCATCGAAAAGCTGGCGGGAATACTTCATGTCCGTAATGCCTACACCGCCCTCCGCGGTCCCCAGCCATCGATGGCCTCCGTGAAAGCTTCCCTGTACAACGTCCTGAATTGCACCGTAGACCGCTACATCCATGCGCTTGAGAGTACTGGTAAGTATCCTTCCGGGAAGCTCCGCATCCTGATCGAGATCCTCGGCGATCAGAAAGACCCCTTTGGTGTCCTTCATCGCTTCAAGCACACCCACCCCGGTGTTTCCAGCCACCCGGAAGATGACGTCCACTCCCTGATCGATCAAAGTCCGCGCCAGGGATTTCCCCTTTACCGGATCGTCGAAGGAGCCAGCCGAAGCCACGATGGCTTCGATGTGCTCCCCTCGCTGCTTTTCCGCCGTCTTCACCCCTGCCCTGAACCCGCTCACATAGGCTTCCACCGGTGGAATATCCATGCCGCTTACCGCCCCGACCTTGCGGCTCCTGGTGAACAAGCCGGCCACCAGCCCCGCCAGGTAGCCTCCCTCCTCCGACTTGAAATCGAAGGAAGCAGTGTTGTCTCCCGGGATATCTCCTTCAATGTGAATGAAATGGGTTTTGGGGAATTTAGGCACCACCTGCTTCACTGCGTCCGTGAAGAGAAACCCCAGAGTCACCACCACATCCGCATGCTGCGCCGTCAGAGTGAGGTTGGACACATAGTCGGCCTGTTCGCGGGATTGCAGGAATTGAGCATTCAGGCCGAATTCCCGCTTAGCTTTCTGCACCCCTTGCCAGCACACGTCGTTGAACCCCTTGTCTCCCAGCCCGGAGGCATCGGTCAGAACCACCACCTTGAGCGGCTTTGCATGGGCGGAGGGCGGAATGGAAAGGACGAAGAGAAGGATGGGCAGAAAGACGAAGAACGGCAGAAGCAGTAGAGAAGAAAGAACCGGCGATACGACATGATTGTGACAAAAAAGTCCCAGAGTCAAGCTCTGGCCATTACTCTTCCGGGAAAGGCCCATCGGTTTTCCTCCTGAAATCAACATAGCGGAATGGTTAGACTTCCTTGGGGATCGGGAATGAAGCTTCCGAAGCTCCGGCAACTATCGAGTGCCATGATACCATGACGAGCCGCATTTTAGGATCATTTTGCCGAAACGATACGCAGAAAGCTTCGCTCAACTCATTCCCCCGTGAAAACTACTCCATGCCCACAGGGAGAAATCCATTGACTTCCGGTCTCGGGTTTCTTTATGGTGCAGCGCACTTCACGGTTTTGCTTCATGAGAGGATTCGAGAGGCTGACTTTTGCTGTATGCCTGCATGGCTGCGTAGCTGCATGGCAGGATCGGCCCCAACCTTTCGTTGCCGGCTATTTTTATCTCAATATAAGGAACAGGGCATTATGGCTGCATTTGGTATGGATGAATGGGTGTTGTTGACGTCGCAGAAGGGAAAAAAATGGCTCGTCAAGATCGAGGAAGGCCCCTACTCTTCTCATCTTGGAACCATCGATATGCGAGAGATACCGGGAAAAGAGGAAGGGGAATACGTCGAGACCAACAAGGGAGCCAAAATATTCCTTTTCCGTCCCACCCTTGAAGACTACATCTTCAAAATGAAGCGACATACCCAGATCATTTATCCAAAGGATCTGGGGGCCATCGTCTTTTACGGAGACATCGCACCGGGCGAGACCGTCCTCGAATCCGGCATGGGCGCGGGAGCTCTGACCCTCACCCTACTGCGAGCGGTGGGGGATCGCGGACGGGTCATTTCCGTGGAAAAACGACCGGAATTTGCCGCCCTGGCCCTCGAAAACATCGCAAGATTCCACGGCTGCCGCCCTCCCAATCTCGATATCGTCGTGGCGGATATTCAGGACTTCAGCATGACCGCCCGGGTAAACCGGATTTTCCTCGACCTTCCAGAGCCCTGGCACGCCATCCGCTCCCTCGGCCGCATCATAACGGAGGGAGGCCTCCTGGTGAGCCTGAGCCCCAACGTGGGGCAAGTCCAGTTGATGTACCGGGAGCTCAAGGCCCGAAGCTTTGCCAACATCAGCACCTTCGAGATCTTGAGACGGGAATGGAAGTTCGATGAAATCAGAGCACGTCCCAATGACCGCATGATCGGCCATACCGGTTTCATCACCGTGGCCAAAAAAGTGGTGCAGCCTCCCCCTGAAGTTCCTTCGGCAGCGGATATCTCTTTCGAGGCAGACAGGGAATTGAGCTGAAATCCCGATTATTTTGATTCGGAAAAGCCCCGGAGTGCTTCCTGGTCTTCTCTTGATGAAAGAGAAGTATATCGTCTATGATGCAATCGCATTGCATTATAGACGAAAAAACAGGAGGAGCGCTATGTATGTATCCAGAATCCTTGAAACCTTAGTCAAGACCACAACGGGTCAATTCCCCGTGCTGCTGGTCACGGGCGCAAGACAGGTGGGCAAGACCACGCTCCTGCTGCACCTCAGCCAGGACGGAAGAACCTATGTCACCCTTGATGATCCTCTGTTCTCAGCTTGAATTCAAGAACTCCGCTTCGCCCGGGAAAAACGATGTGCGGCATTTCCAAACGCTTACAAAACTGGGCCTACCCATCGGGCCGGGCGGAATAATTTGTCTTGCCGAGCAGTCGCTGCCACAGACACCATCCACCCAGTCCATACCCATCGCCGCACTTTGACGGAAAAAGGAACTGCGCCTTTGATCATGGTTTGAGCCGCGCTACATTATTGCGTCGCGAATGCCGGGCGATTATGCTCTGCTCGCCCGGCATTACCCATCTTCGATGCTTCCGCTTCAGTGTGCCTGACCCGATTCAATGACCAAACCGCCTACCACCTCTTCCATGTTTTCAAAGAGAATGATCCGGGCCCAGGCTGACTTCAAGAAGCTAACTATTCGTTATTTATGAATTGCAACTCCACTGGCGTCTTTGTGATCATAACGCTATGGAACAAAAAAGAACCATTAATTTAAGATGAAACAAAATTGTATTACATATTTAAAGCCTCTTCAGCCTTTCCGATATCACAGTTACATCATTACCAGTCACATCCATAAGTTAGCACACCTGGCAAACTTATTGCTTACCTGAAATCTTCGAAAGCAAACGATAAACCCGGCTTCCATAAACATCATTGACAGGCCCGTGATTCAAACGGTGGAGAAGGAGAAGGAGCATGGTAAAAGTTGAGGCCATCATAAAGCCGTACAAACTGGAAGAAGTTCAAAAAGCGTTATTGGACATCGGCGTCCAGGGGATGACGGTTTTCGAGGTGAAGGGGTTCGGACGACAGAAAGGCCACACCGAGATGTATCGTGGTGCCGAATACAAGGTTGATTTTGTACCCAAGCTGCAAATCAACATGGTTATCCCTGAAAGCATAATGGAAGAGGCCGTGAGCGCCATCCAAAAGGCTGCCAACACGGGAAAGATCGGCGATGGAAAGATTTTTGTGTCCCGGATCGACAATGTTGTCCGCATCCGGACAGGCGAAACAGGTCGTGACGCACTTTAATGGGATTCTAAAATTCATTTAGGGAGAATGAGAAATGAAGAAGTTGTTGAGTCTGTTTATCTTGATCGCTCTATTCAGCATGGCAGCCGTTGTAATGGCTGACGAACCCGCGCCCGCGCCCGTGCCGGATCCCGCCGGAACGAGCATCGGTGTGGCCGCGGATGTAGTCGGTGCTTCACCGAATGCGCCAACCGCCGACGACCTGAAGAACATGGCGGAAAGTGAGCCTCTTGCGATAAAACTGGCCGATGTCGTGGGCCACAACCGGATAGCCATAAACATGGTGTGGACCCTGGTCTGCGGCTTTCTGGTCATGTTCATGCAGGCCGGCTTTGCTTTGGCGGAAACTGGATTCACCCAGGCCAAGAACGCGGGCCATACCATGGCCATGAATTTCATGGTCTATGTTATCGGTCTTTTGGGTTACTGGATCTGTGGCTTTGCCATCCAGATGGGAGGCGTAGGCGGGGTGGCCACCCTCGGCGGAGCAACGACTCTGAACGGTGAATTTGTGATAAGCCTCTTTGGTAAGGACTTCGGCCTCTTCGGCATGAAGGGCTTTTTCCTCTCCGGCGATGCCTATGATGCGACAGTCTTTACCCTCTTTCTGTTCCAGATGGTCTTCATGGATACCACGGCCACCATTCCGACGGGCTCCATGGCCGAACGGTGGACTTTCAAGAACTTCCTTTTTTACGCATTCTTCATCTCCATGTTCGTTTACCCCCTGTATGGCAACTGGATATGGGGAGGTGGCTGGCTGTCCGCTCTGGGTAAGAATTTTGGGCTCGGACATGGTACGGTCGACTTTGCAGGCTCCTCCGTCGTCCATATGACCGGCGGCGTTGCAGCCCTTGTGGGTGCGATGATCCTTGGCCCGAGGCTCGGAAAGTTCAAGTCGGACGGGACACCTGTCGCCATACCGGGGCATCACATTCCCATGGCGGTCACCGGCTGTTTCATTCTCGCTTTCGGCTGGTTCGGATTCAATGCCGGTTCGACCCTCGCGGGCGGAGACCTGAGAATCGGAGTCGTAGCCACCAACACCATGCTCGCGTCAGCAGCCGGGGCCTTCTCCTCGATGCTCTACATGTGGCTTAGATTCGGCAAGCCCGACATTTCCATGTCAGCTAACGGGCTGCTGGCCGCCCTCGTCGCCATCACCGCTCCCTGCGCTTTCGTCAACTCCGTTTCGGCGGTCATAATCGGCCTCATTGCTGGCCTTCTCCTTTGCTTCAGCGTGGTCTTCGTGGAACAGGCTCTGAAGATCGACGATCCCGTCGGCGCGATATCCGTGCACGGTGTGAATGGAGCATGGGGTCTTCTTTCTCTGGGGCTCTTTGCCGACGGCACCTACGGCGAGGGACTGAATACAGTGACAGGAACGGTCAAGGGTCTCTTCTACGGTGATGCTTCTCAGTTTATCGCTCAGATCATAGGAGTCCTGGTTAACTTCAGCTTCGTTTTTATAGTTATGTATGTTTTCTTCAAAGTCCTGAACAAGTTCGTTCCCATGAGAGTTGCCGAGGAACTGGAAATCGAGGGCCTAGACCAGTCGGAAGTGTCGGTTACAGCTTATCCTGATTTCTCCATACGCAAGATCCATATCTAGGAGACGGAAGCCCGGCACCGGCAGAGCAACCTCCCACAACGAAACCACCAGGGCAGGGCAAGCCTCGGGGCTTGCCCTGCCCTGGCGGGAGCACGCCAGCCCATCGCTCCCTCGCTCCTTGCCCCTCAACTCAATACAAATGTGCCCGATGTCAAGAAGTGGCCGGGAAAATCGAAGCGGAGCCCGCCCTTCCCTGCATCCGGCCCGGCTCGAGGACAATGCCGTACTCAAACCGTAGGCGGAGGATCAATATGGCGGTGAGCCTGCAAGTTTACAAAGCGGAATTGAATGTCTTGCGCGAAATAGGTCAGATCGTCGGGCAGCTTCTGGACCTGGATTATGCCCTGGCGGAAGCTCTAAAGGCCATTTCCAGGTCTCTGGCAGTGGGGCGGGCAATCATTGCGCTCCTCGACCCGGAGACGGGTAAGCTCACTATGAAAGCCACCTATGGCCTGCGTCCCGCCGAGAAGAAGAAGGGCATGTGTCTGCTGGCCGAAGGCAACATGGATCGCATTACCGGGAGCATCCAACCTTTCATTCTTCCCAGATCCGGTAAGAAGCTCCTCTTGCCTGAGGAGATCCAGTCCGCCAGTATCACGAAGGAAGAAATCGCTTACTTTGGAGCACCCATCGTTATCCAGGAAAAAACCGCGGGAATTCTCATTGCCGATACCTTGTTCTCCACGGAAATTCCCATTGAGGAGGATATTCATTTTCTGGTCATTCTGGCCGAATTCATAGCAGCATTCATCGATTTGAGCCGGCAGGCGGATGAGCGGGAGAGGAGCATCGAGAATCGGAATCGATCCCTTCTGGCGGAAATATCGGAGAAATACAATCAGTTCTTTATAGTGGGCAAAAGTAAGTCCATGCGCCAGCTTCGGACGATGATCGAGGAAGTCGCACCCGGTATGACTCCGGTCATGCTCCTGGGAGAACCGGGAACCGAGCGGGCCCTGGTAGCCAGGATCATCCACGAATTGAGCCGCAACGTCTCAGGCTCTTTCATCAAGCTCAATTGTGCGACGCTGGAGGAAGGGCAAACGGATTCCGAGCTATTTTCGGTACTCAAGATGGCTGAGGGAGGAACGGTATTCCTTGACGAGATCGGAAGCCTTCCCATTGCCCTGCAGGGAGTACTGCTCAGCCAGTTCGGTGGCAGGAAGTCGGAAGGTCAGGGGGTAAAGAGAACACGTAGAACGAAAACAGGCGCGAGGATTATCGCGGCAACGGACAAGGACCTGGCCGAAGCCGTCAGTGCCGGCAGCTTCCGGGAAGATTTGTACTACAGGCTGAATGCCTTTCCCCTTCATATTCCTCCCTTGAGGGAGAGAAAGGAGGATATTCCCCTCCTGGCGGAGATGTTCCTTCGGCAAGCGGCAAGGGAGCATGGCCGGAGGCTGAGCCTCACTCCCGTTGGATCGAAGATTCTGCAAGAGTATTCGTGGCCCGGAAATACGCACGAACTGAAGAATTTTATCGAATGTCTCGCCATTGTGCATAAAGGGCCTGTAATCGACCCCGACATCCTATCCGCTTTACTCACGAGCTACAGCTCACTCAAGCCCCTATGTGAGTAGTCCGAACTGGTAGTGGCTGAGCAATCCCATTGACACTTTCTTCAGCTAATTCTAAGCTCATGGTTGTAATCGCCGAATCCTGCCGTGGCAGGAGCGGGGGACCCGGTATTTTGGGGCGAATCGCCTAAGGAGGCGTGGGCTATCCTCTTCAGCCCGAGCCCGTCAGCTAACCTCGCAGGCGTTGAGGGGGGAGAACCTTCTGAAGCATCGGGGGGCTATCCTCTAACAATCTAACTTCGGAGGGTCGAGCCTTGCAATCAGATTCGCCTTGTGACGAAAGTCATCCTCATGCCGCAGTGTGTCGGACTATCCCGGGTACTACAGGGGAGTCGGACACGGCGGCCGAATCCACTCACAGTCATACTGCCAACGGCACCAGAACGCTCGCCCTTGCCTTGGGAGCCCTCGGTGTGGTCTACGGCGACATAGGAACGAGCCCGCTTTATGCGATAAAAGAGTGCTTCCACGGTCTGCACGCCATCACACCGGGCGAGACGAATATCCTCGGGGTGCTCTCCCTCGTGTTCTGGTCTCTCACCATGGTGGTGACCATTAAATACGTGATCTTCATCCTGCGTGCGGACAACAAGGGAGAAGGCGGCATATACGCCCTGCTGGCCCTCATACCGGCAGACAAGACAAAAATGTTGCCTCGAATGTATTCCGGAATCGTGCTCGCCGGAATTTTCGGCGCGGCGCTCCTCTACGGGGATGGAATCATCACTCCGGCCATTTCGGTGCTCTCGGCCATAGAAGGGCTCGAAGTAGCCACCAGCGCGGCGTCACCCTTCGTCATTCCTCTTACCTGCCTGGTCCTCTTCATGCTCTTTTCCGTCCAGCGCAGGGGGACGGCGGATATCGGCAAGATATTCGGCCCCATCATGATCATATGGTTTGCGACGATAGGGGCGCTCGGCGTCCTGGAGATCATGCAAAACCCCCATATTCTCGCGGCGATAAATCCCCTCTATGCAGTCAAGTTTTTCACCGTCAACAGGATTCACGGCATGATCGTCCTCGGCTCCGTGGTGCTCTGCATAACGGGAGGTGAGGCCCTCTATGCCGATCTCGGCCATTTCGGGCGAAACGCCATCCGGCTTTCCTGGCTTGCCGTAGCCTGCCCATCTCTCATCTGCAACTATTTCGGCCAGGGAGCGCTCCTCCTCGGCCATCCCGACCTGGCCTTCAATCCCTTTTACGGGCTGGTTCCAAGGGCATTGCTCTACCCGATGGTCGTACTGTCCACCATGGCGACCGTAATCGCCTCACAGGCGATGATAACCGGAGTGTATTCCCTGACGCAGCAGGCCGTTCAGATGGGATTCTTCCCCCGCGTGCACATTGTCCATACTTCCCCTGAAACCCAGGGGCAGATTTATGTCGAGAACATCAATTTCGCTCTCATGGTAGCCTGTATCGGGCTGGTGCTCGTGTTCGGAGAATCGAGCAGACTTGCCGGCGCGTACGGTATTGCCGTCACGGCGACCATGGGAATCACTTCGGTGCTTTATTTCTTTGTCGTTACGCGGGTCTGGAAATGGTCGTTATGGAAGACCCTGCCGCTTGTAGCGCTTTTTCTGGCTTTCGATGTCACATACTTTGGAGCCAATCTCCTGAAAGTATTGGACGGCGGCTGGTTCACTCTTGCCATTGCCCTGGCCATTACAGTGGCAATGGCCACCTGGCGGGACGGACGCTCGGAGCTTTCCATGAAAATGTTGAGCGCCGGCCTGCCCCTGGAGATCTTCCTCAAGGATATCGAGGCACACAATCCCATACGGGTGCAGGGAACGGCCGTCTTCATGACCGTATCGCCCATTGGAGTTCCCTCCGCCCTTTTGCACCATCTGCGCCACAACCACGTGCTGCATGAGAAGGTGATCATCCTCTCCATCCGCTCCGTAGACGTTCCATCCGTTCCGGCCGCGGAGCGCGTAAAGCTCCAGGAGCTGGGCCAGGGCTTCTACCGCGTGCTCGCCTTCTACGGCTTCATGGAAACTCCCAACGTGCCGGACATCATGAAGCAGGCTTCCCGTTTGGGCCTCCCCACCGAGATCGACGAAACGACCTTTTTCCTGGGCAGAGAGACTCTTCTCACCACCGGTAGCTCAAAAATGAGCCACTGGCGGAAATCTCTGTTCACCTTCATGTCGCGCAATGCCCAAACCCCAATGACCTATTTCGGCCTCCCTCCGAACCGGGTGGTGGAAATCGGCGTTCAGATCGAGCTGTAGGAATCGGTGAATCGGTGAATGGGTGAGTCGGTGATTGAGGAGGTTGACGGAAAATGGTAGAAGGCGAAGGTCGTATAAAGGTTAGTGCAGTCTTGCCGTGGTTTGTCTGCTTGATCCTTGTCCTGGCATTGATCTTCGTCATTGTGAGGCATCGCGGCGGGGAGTCGGGTATTTATGAGACGCTGATCCGGGAGAACGAAATACTGTCCGCCATGAGGCTGAATCTTCTCAGGGCGGCGGAAGCCGAAAAGAGCGCGGTGCTGGCCGTAACGGACGAAGAATCACAAAAGTTCGCCGATCAGGCGCGCCTTGCCGCCGACGACGTCGATAAGGCGCGAAAGTACCTTGCCCCTCTCATTGAACAGGATAATTCGGCCCTCGAGGCCACCCGCATCGGCGAGTTCGACAGGTGCTGGACCGAGTTTCGAAAATTGGATCGACTCATCCTCGACCTCGCCGTTCAGAACACCAATCTCCACGCGGCGAATCTCGCCCTCACCAAGGGAGCTCAAGCCGTAAAACACCTGGAGAGAAGCCTGGCAGACCTCACCGCCACCGGGCTCCCTGACGACGGAAATGGCCGGGGCCGGATTACCAGGCTCTCCTACCAGGCACTCGTTGCCGGCCTCAAGATCCACGACCTCTTTGCTCCCCACATCGACGCCGAAACCGACGAACAGATGGATGAAATCGAAAAGGACATCGAGGCTGACAGAAAAGTGCTGGCAAACTCCCTCGATGAGCTCGCCGGCATCGTCAAAGGCGGGGAACTGGATACCGTGAACGAGGCAAGGGCAGCCAACAGTGAACTGGTGAAGGTAACGAATGAAATAATCACCCTCTCGCGGGAGAATACAAACATCAAATCCCTTGAGCTCTCCTTGGGCAAGAAGCGCCTGATCACCGCGCAGTGTGATGAAATACTGAGCGCTTTCGAAGAATTGCTTCGGGCCAGGGGAAGCAGGGCGACGCGGTGATCCTCACGTCCTTTGCGTCCCTTGCGTCCTTTGCGTCCCTTTATAAACGCCATGCTCTCCCGCATAATAACGAGAAAGAAAAGCCTTCTCACCCTCCGATGATCCGGCGCCAACAGACTTTCAAAACACTTGACATTCCACGAATGGTATGCTGGGCGCGTCATACACTTAATAATATACAGCTCCGTTCGAGACATTTTCCACGCTGACCTTTGGGCATGGAGAGGGAATTCATGCGAAACACGATCCTCAAACTACCGCTATAAGCCCCCACGGACTTTTGTGTTCCGTCCGGGGGCTCATCCAGATCGATCTGCCTAGATCATCGCGCCATAAATTCGTCCCCCCCGGGAGCGCGGGCTTCCAGCCTGCAAGTGGCGAAATGAAGTTTCGTGGTTTCGGAGGGGTGGCACCGGCAACTCGTTGCCGGTGTGCGAAGCACAAGAGGGATACATTCAGATTTTACGACTCG
>Ga0074199_1001116_pt1 | contig 27607 bp, 26 predicted proteins | sample EPASupsiteSAE347_FD_64528 | JGI IMG/M metagenome (GOLD analysis project Ga0074199, IMG submission 64528) | Bioremediated contaminated groundwater from EPA Superfund site, New Mexico - Sample SAE3-47 | ecosystem: Environmental > Aquatic > Deep subsurface > Groundwater > Contaminated ... | reverse complement strand
GTTGTGGCTGATCAATGTTTCCAAACAGTTTCCTGAATATATTCATGGTTTCCTCTGCATCCTTTCTTGTTTTGGAACTTCCGAAGCTTTTTCTAATGTTGCCGCCGAAGCTGGTGTTTTTACCGTTTTGTCAACGGCCGGAACATTAGTGATTGATACGCTTGCTGAATTCGTCGCCGTAACCGGCAGGGTAGGAGGCTCAACAGTGGAGGAATTGGGAGTAGCAAAAGGTTGAACCGGCTCAACCTTCGGGGAATAATCGGGCGTAACACCCGCGGGCGGCACATATTGCTGCCATGTCGCTGGCTGATAAGTGGGCGTATAAGGCGGCGGTATCTTAATGGTTTTCATGATCCGCATTGTTTCGCGATTGGCGTCACTGGCCTTCGGCAGGCCGCCGGCGGCATCAAGCAACATGGCGGCCGATATCAGACCTGCCATGAGACCATATTGAATCGTTTTGTTTTTCATCTCTGTCGCCTCCTGCCGGGAATAACCCGCATGATCCGCAGCGAGCACGCGGTAGAACTCCATGTGTGTTGGACAATGCCCTCATAGTCCTTTGATTGCAGGGCAAGTAATGATAACATTCTAAAGTTCAGGATGTTTTTTTCGTTCCTTTTTGTAAAGATTTACAAATTCGGCTTTGTCGGCCTCTTTTGTCAAATCCAAACCCTTTGCGGCCCGATCAAGAAGCTCTCGTGCTTCAAATGCCTGGCGCATATCTCCTCCTTCAACCGAAAAGTTTGCTCCACCTATTGGATACTGGGCGGTTACGGAAGTGGAAATCGGACGAGCAGGTGTTGTGCCAGATGAGATTGCGGGATTTCTTTGACGCATGCGAGTCTCGTATTGCTCCAATGGTTGAGGATTTTCAACATTGACTTCAAGACTGTACGTTGTATATGACATTTTGTATGATAATATTTCCACTGGCGTGACCATTCCCTCTTTCACGTCAACGTCAACACGCTTATTAGCACGTTTTCCCAATGAACCTGGCTTAAGAAAGAATATATTGGTGCCCGGACTGCAGGCCACTCGACGGCGTGTACTCATCCGCATCGCCAACGAAGCGTTCTTTAGGACCTTCGATTTGGTATATGGGATATATAACCCCATGAAGTCCGGTGACATAGAACTCAGTATAACCCTTTGGGGAATTCTTGGGAAGACGATCTGTCAATTTGACGGTCGTCGCACATCCACAGCTGAATAATATGGCCACGAGTAAACTCGCCAATCTTCCTGTAAGCTTCATCATTCCCTCCTTTTTGTTGTCCGCGCTTTGTTTTTTTTGTCATTCATGATTCCTCTCACTTTAGAGGGCACCGGTTCCGAACCCGGCACGGACGAAGAATACGGCGCGCCTCATGGTTGCGAACTCACTGATGCGACCGTCCTATGGTCAAAATCCACATCTGCTATAATAAGGTTGCTGATGCGCTGGTCAAGCAAATCATCTTCTCCGCTTGTTGCGTATATGTAGACATTTCCCCTTCCCGAATAAATTGTTTGGCTATGGCCTTTGGCGTAACCGCCGGCAACCCCAAAGAAGAAGTTGGTTTTGCCGGGTTCTGCCAAGAACGGTCCCTTGGTTTTGTCAGCGTACACCTCCTTCATCACGGTGCCCCGCAAGCTTGACACCTTGGTCGAGGAGTCATTTGCCATCAGAGCAATACGTGGGTAGAAGGCAATCCTATTAGTGGAGCCTTTTACAAACACGTATCCCTGCACGACAATCTGCCCTGGCAGAGACCCAAAGAAGTTGGTGTTCAGGTTTATTGTTAAACATCGCGACGCTTCCGTCGCGTGCGCCTCGGGTCCACTGGCCGACATCTCTTTGGAATCCTTCTGTTGTTCTCCCGAACCCGTGATCGCAATTATCAAACTTACTGTCACCATCAACGTTTTTGATAACCTCTTCATATTCTCCTTCGTTAGTCGAACGGTGACTGGTCAGGCACCCCGAAATTGTCGAGAGGGCGCCTGAACCGGCTGGTTCGGATTCTTATCCGAATTTGCGTTGAAATATAAGCTGACTGACCCTATTTCTGCTTCGACCCGACGCTTGCAATTATTCGGCAACCTATTACTTACCAAGATCGTACTTAGTGGCTCTCAACTCGGCCAAAGCATTCTTAACATCCCGTATTCGTCGCCGTATCTGTCGGACTTCTTCAATACGAGGATTCCGTTGGGCTACAACACGAAGATATATCCGCCTGCTGCCAATTGCTATGAGTCCTCCCAAGATGCCGCCGACACAGAGAATGGGAACGATGGCCAGTGCTGTCGCATTTTTCGGAAGATATTCGAGACACTGCAAGCAGACTAGAAAGACAATAAACCCTGCCGCAATAGCAATAATCCGACTATTGTCGAGTATTTTAGATGCTGCTTCAGTCGGATCGATTAACGCTGATAGAGATGTTATCTCTGCCTCCTTGGCTTGGATGGCGTTATCGAGGTCGGTAGTTTGTAAAGTCAGTGAACGTTCCGTAATTGTTTTGGATATTGCTTTATTCGGATTGATCAAGGTTGTCTCTGCCTTCTTGGCCTGGCTGGCATTATCAATGCCTGAAGTTTGCAGAGTCAGTGAACGTTCCGCAATTCGCCTGGCCCAAAGTTTCGCCACGTACCATCCGGCGGCAAAGATCAGCGTTATCCCCGCTGCGAGAGCTAAAGCGAGTTTCCCCTGCGACGTAACCGATGTAGATGGGGCAGTAAAATGCTGTCCCAGTGCAAGGAAACTTATGAACATGATGAAGGCCAGAAGCCCAAGCACAAGACGAAGTCCTCGCACGATTTGGGTCATCGGAAGCTCCGACATCTCGCTGGTTATCGTTTCCTTTGCAGGGGAAGGCGTAGTGGCGACGAGATTATGCATAAGAGAATCTTTACCCCCACGCCTTTCAATCTCATCTTTAGCATAAGCAATGGCATCTTCACGGTAGTCTTCTGGCTTACCTATCATTCCCAGAAGTTTATCATCTGACAGGCTGGCTATGCGTTGTTTGAGATCAGCGTCTGATTTCATTATTTTCCCCAATAGCGCATTTTTTATTTTTTCTCAACTGGCTGTGTTTTCTCAACGGGTTTGGAAACTTCCGGAGCTTTTTCATTTTCCGGGATTATCGCAGGAGCGGAAGTTTTTACCGTTTTATCAGCAACCGGAACATTTGTGACTGATGCACTCGCTGTATTCGTTGCCGTAACCGGCAGGGCGGATAGCGCAACCGCAGTGGCCGTGGGAATTGAAAAAGGCTGAACCGGCCCAACCTTCGGAGAATAATCGGGCGTAACATTCTCAGGCGGCAGATACTGCTGCCATACATAAGGTTGATAGACCGGAGTGTAAGGCGGCGGTATTTTTATGGTTTTCATGATCCGCACTGTTTCGCGATTGGCCGCGCTGACCTTCGGCAAACCGCCGTCGCCGTAAGCATCAATCAACATGCCGGCCACTATCAGACCTGCCATGAGACCACATTGAACAGTTTTTTTCATCTCTGTTGCTTCCTGCAGTCAAAAGGCGAGACGCTGGTTGGGGCTCCTATTTCTCAGGGAATACATCCCTTATTGTCATAATCATCCGCCGCATCCATCATCGTCAAAATCATCTGCCTCTGTTCAGGACGATATAGACACTTCTGTAGAAAATCATCCCAAACAGGAAGCCAGTTGATGCCATGTGATTTCAGGAACTTACGAACATCTCTACCGGCGAATATTACGAACGTCGCGATCCTTGCCAGGAGAAATTTTCCGATGTCGGGAGCTGCTTCCGCCAATTCTGCTTTTGTTGGCTCCTGGATAGACAATCCGATTACCTGTCTATTTGAGGGCGAGGAGAGAAACACCAAAAACCAAGGTCGTTCTTCATAAATTTTTCTGAACCAATCCCGAATTTGCGGTATCTGGCGAAGCGCGGATGTATCGCCCGCATATCCTGTCACGCTGATTGATACCCGCCCAAGAAATGCTCTCACGCGACTATCGGTGCTCGCCACCGCATCGATCAGAGCGAGCATTCCCGTTTTGTCGTCTTGTTCAATAACGACCTTGTCAACGACGATCTCACATTGCGAAGCATCATGTCCGTCAGCTGACGCAATGCTTTGCCTGATCTCCTCGATCGAGTTCTGTCCCAGCGTTACCTTGACGGTCATTTCATCATGCGGTTTTGGCGGCGGGCCAAAGAGTTGTGAGAAGAATGACATGATTCTCCTCCTATTCTTTATATATGCCATCAATGTCGCGACCGTAGTTTCCCTCCGGTGTTTCGACTACTATGTAATATTGTCTTTGGCTTACCGCCTTCCCCTTGAGGAAGTTCTGAGCGGTGACTGCATTAGGTGCCTTATACACCTCGTAGGTGCATTGTCCACCTCGAATATTTTTGGTCTCCTTGCCCACGAACTTTATTTCCCCAATTAGCCGCTGCAGCGCTTTTGACTTTTTGTCGGGTTCCAGTTCATTTTTGATGGTCCCGCCATTATTCTTGAACGTTTCGCGAGCCAGCGACCACAGTTCATGCGAAAGGTCAGCCCCAAGAATCACCGCTTCCCAATGCTTTTCGTCGGTCTGGTAGCAGCCGAAGGTGAGTGGTTCCGTACAAATCAGGTTGCCGGTATCGGATGCCTTTTTGATGCAAGGAAGCGCTAGTAACGCATCGCGAGCATTCGAATTGCTTTTGAATTCATACATAACAAATGGATCCTTGCGCTGACGTTGCATCCGCTCTCCCATCCAATAAGCTATAGCTTTCTGTGATGAGTCATGGCGCGTTCCCATATTGTCCGCTTCAGCATACGATGCTTTCTCTGCATACTTGCCATTCTGCGTTTCGGCGGCACCTCCCAATAGACGTTTCAGCCAGTTCATATATTGTTCCTTTCTGTTTGCTGCCAACGGTACGGTTCGGCCTCTGGTTGGCAATCTTTCTATTCCTTGAACGTTTCCGCCATTTCCAAGTGTTGCCGTAGAAGATACCCGAGCGTCTTGATCATGTCAGGGGAACCACCGAATGCAAGGTTCCGACAGTTCACAGCATTTTCCCGATCGATAGGGTAATCCGATTTCTCCAAGGCATCTGCCGCCTCAATCAGATTCCCTTTATCAAAGGCGACAATGGCCAGCCGAAGTTGAGTAGCTCGGTTGCTCATAGTCTTGACCCTTTCTGCGCGGAAACGACAATATATAGAATCGGGGCAAGAAGGTAGCGACGAACCACAGCGGCCACAACAGGTCTATTCCGCAGGAATGCAGCGACTGGCGGTGACAATCGGTTGTAGGTGTCGACAAGATGTTTTCCCCATGAATGGCAGTTTAATCGGTTATCTCGGAACCAACGAAACTTCTGAACGGAGGGGTGATCATATGTACCGTAGCAGGCGGTAGCGATGAAACAACCACTCTTGGTACGTGCAACCACTGTATCAAATTCAGCACCCAGCGCGATAGCGTCATCCTCGTCCAAGAGCACTTTCTCACTGCCAACGGTAACGATGTTTGGTTGCTCTGATTTACCGGCCTGGCAGAGTAGATCGTTGTACCGCTTACGAACCGCATCAAGGGGCTCTTGGCGTGTTGCAGCGGCACGAATCTCCCGCTCAAGCCATCGGAGCACGACTTGCCGACGCTCCGCATGCAATTCGGTGGCAACTCGTGCCGCGATTGCGTTGATTACCTTCTTCTTATAGTCTTCATTTACTGGTTCTTCCATTGTGGGCCCCCCGTTCTCAGAATGAACCTTCTCATGACCATCATTTATTCCAAAACGACAACGTCAGTAACATCAATCTGTGGGAGGACGATCCCGGTTCCCTGACCGTGTGAATACACGGATGCCGTTATGATGCGGCCTTCTTTGCCGTCAATTTCCTTGTTGATATTGAACAGGCTGTATGTGTTTCCGCATCCGCTGCAGGACACGCGTCCGGTCATGGCCTCAAGAGAAAATTGGCTGCTCCACCCGCAATAGCCACATTTCAGCGTGCCGGTAATCTTCACCAAGAATGGAGCCTCGCCGGCCCCGGTCCATTTGATGGCGGCAGCCGCGAAAATTCCAGGTCTGGCAACATTACCCTGTTCGGCGAGTTGCATAGCCGTATTTCCTGTAATCTTATCCCAGTTTGTCATTTTCGTGTTCCTTTCTCCTTTCGGGCGACAATTCGAGCATGAACTTGCCCGATAACTCTTGTATCATGATTTCAGCCCGGCTTACTGCACGGTAACGTTCACCGAATCAAGCAAAATCGGTCCATCCAGGTTCAGAATCCCATCCATCGGACAATCAACGGCAAAATAGAACGTATATGAACCGGTTGCCAAACCAGTTAGGTTCAGCACTTCCGTGGCCGACAGATTGAACAATGGTCCCTGATTAACCGGATGCCAATTAAGAAAGTTGTCTTCCTGTGTCCACTGAATCGCACTGTTCAGGTAATACCAGGACGATCCGGCACGGGCAACCACCCACCAGTCAACTTCAACACCAAAATAAGAATCCATATTCATCATTTGAACGGCAATCGAAACCGAATCGCCGCTGTTAAGATGCACATCTCCCAACAGACCATTGGCAGTGATCAGCGGTCCGACGACACCAGCATACCCGCTGTCCGACGCGCTGAAGGCGCTCGCGTCCGCCGCGTTCACGGCCTTCACCCAGTAATAATAGGTGATACCCGCCGCCGCGCTCGTATCGTCATAGTTGGTTCCGGTCGGATCGGGGTTGGATATCTTCGACGCTGCAGCGGAGTTGTTGCTCGTATGCCGCCACACCTCGTAGCTCGTAGCGTCGCTTACCGCGCTCCAGGTCAGGGCCACCTTGCCAAGATAAGTTCCATCCGAGGCAACAACATTCTGCGGAGCGTTGGTGAGATTAAACAGATCAATGACCTTTTCCACTGTTTTAGTGGATACGTCTATCACCGAGACGCTGTCTGAACGAGCATTTAGTGTGTAGAGTTTGCTGACATCATCGTTGGCAAACATATAGTTCGGCATGTATCCTTTCAGCGAGATAAGGTTCGGCAAAAAGCGGTCATTAGTTAAATCATAGATGCTGACAAAACTGCGATCAAGATGCGCAATATATAGATAGTTTTCCGTTGGATTGTAAACCAGCCCAACTGCATTGATAAAAGTAAACTGCATATTCCCGGGCAACAGGCCGATAATCGTTGTGACATCTCCAAGGTAGATCACCTTTTTAATCTCGTCCGTGATTGTATCTATCGCCAGCACGACATAGGTTGCGCCAACAAATAAGGTATGCGAAACCGTGTCGTAGGCGTATGGATAATAGGGCCCGGCCGATATGCCGGGGCGATCAGATTGATCGTAAGTAATCGTCTTTTGAATGGTGTAATCAGCAGCCCCTATCACATGGACGACGACCGGGCCATTGGGCATGCCGCCAAGGGCATATATTTTAGAATCATCGGGTAATACGAAAGGTCGGTATGTAAAGATGCCACCCGCAAGAGTGAGTTGTTTCTCTACCTGGAATGTGGTTGCGTCAAGCGCGACAAAATTATTCGGTGTTCCAGGCGTTCCATCCGGCCCGGGCACGGCGATCACCGTGTAAATCTTCTTCTTGTCGTTAGACAGAACGAAATTCAATATTGAGGTGCCCGCGGGAAGCGAGTTCGTTGCGATGATTTGCATGCTTTGCGGATCAACCTCCAGGAATTGTTCGCTTTGGGCAACGAGCAATTTCCCTGAGTTTAAGACTCCGATATCATACGCGTAAGAACCCTGGCGCATGGAAGGAAACGTGACCACGTTCCGGATGGACGCATTGTCAAGGTTGAGTTCAAAACTCATTGCGCTTTGAACAAGAATGTTACCGAAAGCTTGCGTTGGCCTTCTGACGAAAAAGTGTGGCCGCAATGTTTCGTTGTTAAGGACGTGTACTTCTGCAAGGGCAAGACTGTCAATGTCCACCTTGATGAACGCGTTGCCGTCGGTGCTGGTTGCATAGAGGGAACCAGGATGGGCTGGGTCAATTTGCAGATCATTCATTTGCGTGTAATTCCAGCCATAGGCATTCTGGCCCAAGGGGATTGATCCTGCAATGCTGTCAGATGCGATATCCACAACCAGGAGATTGTTCGTGTTCGGCAGTGGCCAGCCAGTGCCCACGAATAGTCGCGTATTGGCAGGATTTACCTCCAGGCATGATGCGCCGCCATCTATGGATAACACCTTCACTTGCTCCGTTACCAAGTCAACGGCATGGAGCCATCCATACGAGTGATACTCTGGATACCATCCGCCAAAGGTGGCAACATACGCCTTTTGCCCGTTGGCCAACACGCGGAAATCTCCAATGCTTTCTGCGGCTGACTGTAAAGGAAAGCTTACCGAGTTGCACCACGACGTGGCGACGTAATCATATAGGCCGATTTTCCACGGCCCTCCTGATCCTGATTGAGAAGCAACATACCATTTGCCTGGATCAGAAGGGCTTTCCTGCATTTTTAGGAAACTGATGGCGCTATTCGTATGCAGGGTATCCGCATATGTATCCGTGTTTAAAATATGCACCGTATTCCCATACCACGTAATAAGGCGAGAACCAAATTGCGATCGAAACATACCGGTGACATCATAGTTGTCAATCGTGTGAATAAGACTCATGGTTTCGGTGTCAAGCACCAAAAGTTTCCGCCATATTTGGGCATACACAAATAGTTTTTTTTCGCTGGCGTCCAAGGCAATGCTCACAAATCCCATTGGAAAATAGGCCGACAAATCTGCCGCCGCCACGATGGCGAGGTCGGTCAGGCGCACCTTAAAGATGTCTTCAGAAAGGTAAAAACCGAGATATGCGTACTGCCCATCTTGCGTAATTTGTATGTTACCCGGGCTGTATCCTTGAGGCTGGGATGAGGAAACCGCAACCTTATTGGCCTGGCTTGACAATGGGGCTTGGGCAACTGTTAACACCAGACCGATCAACACGAGAGAGATCAGTTTTTGTTTCATTTCAGACATCCGTTAGCACCTCGCTTTGTTTTTCAAACAATAACACGTTTTTAAAAAAATAATAAACGACGCGCCTAAGAATGTCAATAAAATATCAGGGAAAACATCGGATAAATACACTATTATAGTGGGTAGATCAGCTTGCACGTTTATGGTGTGCTTGTTGGCATGAAATCAAGCATACCAAGACCCATTTACAGACGGAAGCTGGGCGACGCTATTCGGGGTCGCCGTAAAGACCGCAAGCTGTCCCAGGAAAAACTGGCGGAACGGGCAGATGTCCACCGTAATTATATCGGACTGATTGAACGTGGTGAACAGAATATCACCATTGAAAGCCTGGTTAAAGTGGCGAAGGCGCTGAAATGCAAGGTGATGGATTTGGTTGTTGATGCCGGAATTTGAACTGACAAACTTATTCAAGGATTGATGTTGTAGCTTACCATTTTTTGCAGCTCCAATGATTTTTTCCAGCCGCACAGTTTGCCAAGCCCGCAGGATTTTTGCGATTGCAATGATTACGAACTCGCCGACAAGAAAATAATTCAACTGATTCCGGGGACTGTGTACTTTCTAAACCCAAAAAGCGCATAATAAAAAACAATCCGCCAAGCGCAACCAGTCTCAGCCACCCGGTTGGTATCGTCAACATGAGCGATTCTAGCGCAACCGTGGAAGCCACAGCCCAGCAGTATCATTTTCGCCGTCATGATTGCCACTTCCGGCGCTAATTCCGGTCCATCCCATCGATAAAGCCAGTCACGTCCGATCATGCCTCCTCTTTTAACTGGATTTTCCGGACATGCCCTGCTACATTCAAAACCACTGTGAACGTGCAAGCGGGTCAGGTGCAGAAATAGACTTGGTCGCTACCTCTTTCGATAAAGGTCTATATGGCAAGACAGAATAAGACGCCGGTAGAAATAATTAAAAAAGAATTAGTCAAGCTGTTATGGGGGCTAGTTGCCGCTGCGTTTGTGTTTCTGGTATTCTGGTTTATATCCATGCCATTACTCAAAAAACAAATTCAATCCGTGAGCGGCAGCAATAGCACCCCATCTTCGCACTTTAAAAATGACAAATAACTGTAATGCTGCTTAATAGCAAGGGATATATTGATTATGATTACATTCTCAATAGTGCACCGATGGTGGCTACAGGAACAGCCGGAATACGGAATGGGGTATCAACGTGGGGTTGTTACGTTGTCTACAGGCACACGCGAGACTGGCGTCATTCTGAATGGTTCGACATTCGTAAAACAGGATGAACTTAGGAGTATGACGCCAACAGATATCGCCAAGGCCGAAGCGGTCGCTCACATATCGCGCTTATCAATAACTAACGTGGAACTCATTCCTAGGGCGCCGGACACACTCCGCGGCGTACGTCGTATTAGTACGTTCTCGGCGTATAATCGACAGAAGTCGGCGCAATATGAATTAGTCAACGAAGTCCTTCGCGCAAGCCAGGGCGCTAAGGATTCACCCGTTACGGTCACTTTAGATGGAGAAGTCTTCAATCGATTTAGTGCCTACGTAAACGATATCAGAATTACCGCAATGCGAGGGCTGAAGCCGGGCACGTTTGCGACAACCGCTGAAGATGCAAAAAATGTTCATACAGGCCGCGAAGCAGTGGCGCGATATGCACTGGAGAACAAGCAATCGGCGAACAAGCGGTTTACGATAAAACCCGCAGAAAAAACATCTCTTCAGCAAGGCGTTGTTCAACCAGCGTATGGTGAACCAGGTGGCGGAGTTGAAGTTATATTTGTGAAAGGAACCTGCGATCACAGTGTTTCCGAACCAGATATTTTACCGGAGTGAGATTAAAATGAGAGTTCATCTAAACAAAAAATGGCAGTCTAAACTCGCGAATCTTCCAGAGACAAGTATGGGCTCACAGCACGTGGATATATTTCTCAAGGATGGCCGAGTTATACGCGATGTGCCCATTTTCAATGGTGAAGATTGCGAAACGACACAGCCTTTTTCTCCTGCAAATATAGAAGACATACGTCTGCATAAAGGATAAAGTAATAATTCTGTATCAAAGTTTGCGACGGAAATAAGAATGATTGCCATTAAATCTATTTAGACAATTTCAGATTCTCATATAAACAAATAAATATGATCTTACAGCATGATTCCAAATTCGATTCAAAGTATAAGGGGCTTCTGCCGCTGAAGCGCGTCTACGTGCCGGAACCCTTTGAAGAAACGGAGGGGTAATATGGCAAACAAGAATGGAAAGACCAACGGAGCACCAGCACAAGCGAATGACAACCCGCTCAGCGTGGACGGCATTTTGCACGGAAGCTCTCACGCGCTAACCTTGTTCAGCGCCGCCGACATTGCTGCCGTCGAAGCCACGCTCTTTGACAAGAACGGAAAGACATATCTCAAATGCCTGGCTACGGAAAAAGACCGCCCAGCGAAACCGGAGGAAATCGTCCGCCAACTCTGGATTCACAGACTCATGCATGATTATGAATATCCCGCCGACCGTCTGCGCGTGGAACATCCTATCCAATTTGGTCGAGAGGTAAAAAAGGCCGACATTACGGTCATGGATAAAGATCGACCATCAGTCGAGCTCATGATTGTCGAAGTCAAAAAGGTTGAACTCAAAGACGGAAAAAAACAACTCCGGTCCTACTGCAACGCAACGGGCGCACCCGTGGGTGTCTGGTCCAACGGCGGTGCGGAGGAGTTCTACCACCGGAAAGACCCTAACTACTTCGAAAAACTACTCGAACTGCCTACCGCACACCAGAAACTCGCTGACGTTATCGGGGAGCGCCTTTTGCTTGCCGATCTCGCGCGCCTTGACACCGAGAAGGCTGAACATCAAACACTCCGTGATCTCATCGTTGAAATGGAGGACGAGGTTCTGACTCATGATGGTGTGGACGTATTCAACGAAGGCTTCAAGCTCATTTTTGCAAAACTCTACGATGAGGCCAAGTCCGGCGAAAACCAAAAACGCCCCCTGGAGTTCCGTAACATCGGAACCGAAACAGAGGTTAAGGAACGATTGCAACGGCTCCTGGATGATGCCATTGACAAGTGGGAGAAAGTCTTTCCGCGCGGCACACGCATTGATCTAAGCCCTACTGCCGCGCGCATCTGCGTTTCATATCTTGAGAACCGCCGCCTGTTGAACTCGAACCTTGATTTTGTGGACGAGGCATTTGAATACCTGACATCCAAGAGACGGCGCGGGGAAAAAGGCCAGTATTTTACGCCGCGCTGGGTTGTGGATATGGCCGTCCGAATGTTAAACCCGCGAGAGGAAGAAAACATGGTTGACACCGCTTGCGGTTCCGCCGGTTTCACGGTGCACACGATCTTCCATGTCTGGAAACAGATTCTCGCCGATGAGGGCCTTGACCAGTCTCACCTGTTTACGGCCGAACCTAAACCAGCGCGATGCGCCGACTATGTGCGCGATCATGTCTATGCAATAGATTTCGATCTCGATATCGCCCGTGTCGCCCGCTGTCTGAACATCATCGCCGGTGACGGTCAAACCAACGTCCTCCATCTTAACACGTTAGACTACCGGCTTTGGGATGAAGTCACGCGGCAACCGGACTGGATTGATGCATTCAATGAAGGTTTCAAACGGTTCAAGCGACTCCGAACAGGAAAGGATTCCTGGCGAGATTTCGGCTTTGACGTGCTAATGGCTAATCCTCCGTTTGCTCCCGATATTGATAAACAGGACATTCTTTCGCTATATGATCTAGGCCATAAGGCAAATGGGAAACCAGAGAATGCCGTCAGTCGGGCCATATTGTTCATCGAACGCAACCTGAACTGCCTTCGACCTGGCGGTCGAATGGCAATCGTGTTGCCGCAAGGCGTTCTGAACAACGGGAGCGATAAACGGGTCCGGGAATACATCGCCGAACGTTGCCGAATTCTTGCCGTGGTCGGATTGCATCCGCACACCTTCAAACCCCATACCGGCACTAAGACCAGCATTGTTTTCGTTCAGAAGTGGAACGACGATCCAAAAGCGGGTGCACTCTGCCCAAAGAAGGCCGACTATCCAATTTTCTTTGCCACCCAGCGCCTTGCTTCGAAAGATAGCGGCGGCAAAAAAATCATAGCCCGAGGAAAGGACAGGAAGCCACTCCGCGATAGTCATGGACACTGGGTTGTACAGCACGACCTTTTCAATCACGACGGCCTGACACAAGACGGAGTTGCAGAGGCGTTCGCCGAGTTCGCGTCCCGAGAGAAACTAAGTTTTTTCTGACGCGCCCCTTCAATGGCGCCAAATATAAGGCGCTGTTGAGGGGGCTTAGAATCACCGAGCGGAATCTGTCGCAAGTTAAAGAGCACCCAGAGTTCCGTACAGAAGCCGAGTTCTACCTAGCATCCGACGGTGTACAACGGAACTTTGTCCTGGGCGCGCAAGCTATCCCATTCGCGCAGTACGGTACGTCAGAAGAACTCAACGAAGAAGAAATCGGCTATCCCGTGCTTCGGCTGAATGAAATCTCCAATGGATTCGTCGAGACTGCGGAGAAGCATTGTGCGTTTCTTAATGATAAGGACTTTCGAAACCTGGAATTGAAAAAGAATGATGTTCTCATTTGCAGAACAAACGGCAACCCAAGATTTGTTGGGATGACAGCGTTGGTAATGGAAGACACCCCAGTCGCATTCGCATCGTACCTTTACAAGGTTAGACCGAATCGCGCTTTGATTACTCCTGCTACTCTCCTTGTCTTTCTTAATTGTGCCAAGGGACGCATGGAGATTGAAAAGCACTCTATTCGAAGCAATCAAGTCAACTTCAGTCCTGAGCGCCTGAGACAAGCACGGCTTCCTCTGTTCACGCCCGATTTCCAGCATCATATTGACAATCAAGTTGAAGCTGCTTTCAAGCAACGACGCCTTGCAGACAAGACGTACCTTGACGCTGACCGTCTCCTATTGTGTTCGCTTTCATTGACTAACTGGTCGCCACCCTCACCCCTCACATATATCCACAAAGCATCAGAGGTCTTCGGAGTCGCTCGGTTTGACGCGGAGCACTTCCAGCCGAAATACAAGGCTATGTTGGAACATGCTCGAAAACAAGCAACGCGGTACCGCACGATTGACGAAATCGCAATTCACTGTGATCGAGGCGAGCAACCGGAATATACGGAGGACGGCACTCTTGCCGTTGTTACTAGCCAGCACATTCTTGAAACAGGCCTCGATTACGAGGTGCTCGAGAGAACCGCCGCCACGAATTGGGATAACCCGGCATTCGTGTCGGCGCGTATTCAACAGCATGACATCCTGACCTACACAACCGGTGCCAAGGTTGGCCGAACTGCCGCCTATCTTGCGTCTGACAAAGCACTCGCCAGTAACCATGTCAACCTGCTCCGCTTGCGGGAAGAAAATCCTGTTTACGTCGCGACAGTCATGCACTCAATGATTGGCCGATGGCAGACTAACATGTGGGCCTCTGGTTCGGCACAGGTAGAACTCTATCCCCAGGACATCCGGCGTTTTGTCATCCCGTTTGTGGATTCTAAGACAGAAACCGTCATAGTTAAGTCAGTTCAGGAAGCATATGAAGCACGCCGCAAGGCTTATGCGCTTTTCGATAACGCCAAGCATGCCGTCGAAATCGCCATTGAGGAGAGCGAAACGGCGGCTCTGAAATACATAAAAACGGCGATGACGGAGGCATCCGCATGACAAAACCGGAAGTCCCTAGTCACCCGCCAGATACCGTTGCTATCGGTTTCTATGCGGTCGCCTTTCTTGATCTTCTCGGACACGGCCAGGTACTCAAAGCCTTGGATGCTCTCCCGGAAAAAGATGATCCAGCGTCTATAGCTTCCTTCCAAGCCCAGGTCAACCGTACCTTCGGCACGATCAACAGCATGCAGAAGTCCGTTGCCCGCTTCTTCGAGGCATACAAACAAGGACCGCCGTCCTCCATAGCACTGCCGGGCTTGACCGACCTTCGCGAACAGACCCAGCTTCCACCGGTCAAATTTCAACGCTTCTCAGACGGCCTTGTCCTATTCGTCGCACTCGCCCGTTCCACCAACACATCTGCCCAGAACGGTGTCTATGCCCTTCTCAGTGCATGCGCCACAAACATGCTGGTCAGTCTGGCCGCTGGCAGACCCATCCGCGGTGGCATTGACGTCGGTCTCGGCATGGAAATGAACGAGAATGAGATTTACGGTGCCGCAGTCGCCAAGGCATACGAACTCGAACACGACGTTGCCCAAATGCCGCGAATAGTTATCGGTAATTCCATGATGAATTTTCTAAAAACTTCTGCCGACATTGTGCCCCAGACCAACCGTGATCGCGTCAACCAGGGCATAGCAAAGGTCTCACTTGCGATCCTCTGCACTGATGTGGACGGCCGCCCGATACTTGACTACCTGGGCGAGCCGTTCCGACGACATGTTGCTGTCCGTGAGGCAACAGCGCACGCCGTTAATAAGGCGCATGAGTTCGTAGTCGCACAGTCCAAATTCTGGGCTCGAGAACAGAACACAAAGCTTGCGCTCCGGTATGCTCTTCTACGCGACTACTTCGAGGTCCGCATGAAAAACTGGTAGGAGACTTCTTAATGAAAACGCCGGAGGAGATTGTTGCAGACTATCGTCGCCTGTGCTCAGAGTTCAGCAACACAATCACAACCGGTCCTTTCATCGAACCTAACGGCAAGACCGGCGAGGTCGTCCCCGGTTTCTCCTATGCCGGTTTCAATATTCGCTTCACCGCCGACAATAGGTGCATGAATGCGGATATCTTCGCCACCAGAAAAGACTGGCTGCCTTCATTTAATGATCTCTGGCTCCGCCGGGAACAAATGCCCTTTGACTTCCAGCGGTCCGAATACTCACGAGATTCAGACGAACATCGCGGCTTTATTCGCCTCCGCAAATTCCTTGAATTCGTATACTGCCACGCCAAGAACCCGACCGATGTCTTGTCTGTCCTCAATGCACTGGCCCCTGCCTTCCCGTGCATCCGTTTCACCCCATTAAATATGGACTGCTTCACGCTGATCCACCAGTCACTCTCTCATCTGGGTTATGCTGTTAGTGCAATGTCGCCGGCACGTGATTACGTCCGTTCGCGCATTGTATGGATACCGGAACCATGTCGCGTTAAGCGTCCGTTGAAAGCATGCTACCCCACAGGTACACTGCGAACGTCCGTCACTCCGGAAGGCAATCCTAAGGTCTCGGAATGGTTGCCACTCACGGTCGGCGAGATGCAGCTAGCTCTTCATGCCCGCTTGTTGCGTGAATTACCAGAAATCGGCAATGTCCTGTCGCAGCAGGGCATTGCTAAGGTCGCGAAGGTTTTCCAATGGAAACATGGACTCGACAAAAATCTGCGGCGGGTCGCCCACGAGCGTCGTATCGAGTTCATTGTCGCTCACCGGCACCTATGGGCGGACATTAATAAACTTACTATTGCTATAATGGCGGCGGGTTTATTCAGTCCTAAGACGGTCCATCCTCAGATCGTCTACCACTGCAAAAAAATAATTGACGAACTCCAGGACAAGTCACCACTTGACTACCCAATCTGAAATAAGATCGGAACGGCCGTACTTTGCTGAGCATGTCCCCAAAAGACAATAACAAAGGTATTCTTTCTTTAATATTAATCATTCTTTTTTTTATGTCGATTCTGATAGCGTTTTTCTCGTTCTCAAAGAATGTATGTCATAAAGCGGCCTGGGAGTTCTATCGCAGCGTCTCTTCTGGAAGGGAGGAAGTAACGTCATGGCAACTGTTGCGCTATGTCGATTTTCAAATCCCGAAACGCTGAAACACCTGCAAGTCGAGACCGCTAAAGAACCCGCCTATTTGGTTTTCGTCGCCTTGAGATTTTGTCCGTTTTGATGAAGGATCAGATTGGTTACGCGGCCCTGGTTGTCCTTGACGAAGGTGATTTGCGCATCGACAGCCTTGTAGAAAAACTCGGTCCCGGATTCGGGAAAGATTTCCAGAAAACCCTGGCCGGTGAGACGGACCAGCAGCCGGTCGCCATCACAACGAATCGTAAAGACCGCGCCCGGCGCGAGTTGGTACTCACCCACATAGGCATCGTACAACTTGGGATCCAACTTGACGGCCTGACGTTCTTTGGGAGGTTTATCGGAAACTTTCTTAGCGGTCTGGTCGAGGCCGTTTTGGTGGAGGACCAGGCTTTGCACCTTGTGGTCGGCGTCGTTCGTGAACGTGATCCGGGCGTTAACGACTTTGTAGAAGAATTCGGTTTCGGATTCCGGGAAAATTTCATAGTACCCCTGACCGGTTAGCTGGGCCATCAACTTTTCACCGTCCCGCCGTAGATTGAAGAAGACGTTTGGCGCCAGTTCATATCGCCCGACGTACCGATCAAGAATATCTGGTTCCAGATGAATCGCAACGCGGTCCTTCGCCAACTCAAAGTGCGCCAGTGGATGCCTGGGTTCAAGGAGGTGAAAGCCAATGTCGTCAATGGAGTTGGCCGAGTTGGCCAGCACCACTACACCCCGCCGCTTCTTCTTATCAAAGCCGATGAAGGAATGGTATCCTCCCGTTCCGCCGTTATGCCAGATCGCCTCCGTTCCGAATTTGTTCAGGATATGCCAGCACAGGCCGATCTGCATATCAGGAGAACCGGCCGCATGTCGTGGCACCTGCGTCAGTTGCATGGCCGGCCAGAGGTCTGACTTCGCCAGGCCGAGATTCGCCGCGACGAATTTCAGCATGTCGTTTGCCGTGGAGCTTAATGCGCCTGCCCCGGCGAGCGTTGGGATGTCCCAGTTTGACGTCGCCTCGCCCGCTGCGTTGTGGCCGGTCGCCAGGCGCGCCCTGAGTCCAGGCGGAAGCACAATCTGCGTGTTGGTCATGCCGAGCGGCCGGCAAATGCGACTGAGCACCACGGCTTCGTAATCGGTGCCGGCCTTCCGAGCGAGGAGATGTCCCAGCAACCCGGCTCCCAGGTTTGAGTACTCGTAGGTCGCGCCAATGTCGCGGGGCAGCGTGTAGCCGGAAAGGAATGCATACATCTGCTCAACCGTGTAGTCGGCATAGGGATTGTTCGTATTCCTGGGCAAAAAATTGTCCGGCATTCGCGGGAGGCCGGAGGTGTGCGCGGCCAAATCAACCAAGGTGATCTGCCGGTCATTTCGGGTGGGGACTTTAACTGCGGCCGGAAGATATTTGGAAATCGGGTTGTCCAGTTTCATCTCGCCCCGCTCAACTTCGTCCGCCAGGAGGAGCGCGGTAAAGACTTTCGTGGCGGAGCCGATTTCAAAAACCGTGTCCCCGTCAACCGTTCGGTCACTGCCGCGGCTCAGCTTCCCGTAACGAATGATCCTCGGTCCTTTTTCGTCCACAAGCCCGACAACGATCCCCAGCCCCTGTTTGGCAGTATCAATACGCTCGCGCAGGATGACCGCGATTTCCGAGTCAGAGGGCGGGTTTTCAGCGGCGGGCAGAAAGGGGGCCGTCCACAAAAACAAAATGACAATAAGCGAGTTACATATCATCCGGTTCATAAGATTAGTTCTCCAGTTGTTTTGGATCGCGCGCAGGCCAACTGCGCCAACTTCATGTCATACCGTCAGTCTTCAACGTTTACGAACATATATGAGTTTGAAATCAGCTATTGCAATACACCAATGCCTGAAATTGTTATGCAAAAGGTTTTCTTAAGTCAAGTTAGGATTACTAGCCGGAAATTGGGAATTGGCCCTTAAGAGTATTGGCTGATTCATAAAAAGGAGAAGATTAAAACCTGCGTGGAGGGAGGGAAAGCAGAGAAAATAAAAAGGGATTCCAACTTATTAGGTCAGAGTCCCTTTTTACTTTCGGATATAAAGAACGATCTTACTGCACCGTAACGTTCACGCTATCAACCAGAATCGGCCCATTCAGGTTCAGAATCCCATCCATCGGATAATCAACAGCAAACCAGAACGTATATGATCCAACCGGCAAGCCAGGCATGTTCAACACTTGTGTTTCAGGCAGATTGAACAAGGCACCCTGGTTCACCGGATGACAATTTGAAAGATTTCCATCAAATTGCGTCCACTGAACTGAATTGTTCAGGTAGTACCAGGACGATCCAGCACGAACAACAACCCACCAGTCAACATCATATCCATCAAATTCGCCAGGATTCATCTGAACCGTGATAGAAAGATTAGCTCCATTGTTGATGGTGATATCGTTTATAGAACCATTGGCTTTAATCACAGGTCCTATAACCGTCTTGAGAGGGAATGTGACGGTATCATCAATGAGCGGCGGGTCATAGACGTCCGGTGTCTCGTCGTCATCATTCTCTTTAACAGAGGCGACGACAACCTCCTGTGCGGTCGCCGTATTATTTGATGGATCGACAGAAACTTTGATGTAGCCTAATTTCCTTGTTTCGCCGAACTGGTACCAGACCGGGTCGGGTTCGGCAAGGTCGGCGCATATACCGCCGCCAATGCCGGCAATGATATAAGGAATACCCTCTACCATAAATCTCTGGTAATTATGCACATGGCCCGCGAAATTCGCGCTGATATTGTAGGTATGATACAGGGTTTCCCATGGCTCAAGATCAGAATTAATATTGGTCCTGCCATTATCCCATATCGGATGGTGATGGATGGTAAATGTTCCCGCTATGGTATTGTCCAACTGGTCCTCCAGCCAAGGGGCCTGGCTCTGGGCAAGGGCCAGGGAAGTTTGCGGATCGTCACTATCAGGAGCATGGTTAGTCGGATCCGGGGAATTAAGAATGACGAATCGGACATCAGCGCAGTCAAAGGAATAGTTCAGGGGCATGTCGTAGTCCCAATGATATTGATTGGCGGCGGTAGGCGGGTTGGTTTCACCATTGGGATCATGATATTCATGGTTCCCAATGACCGGAAAAATGGCGGTTTTCGCGAGCATCCCGTCGGCAACCTGGAAATATGTGGTCCATAACAACTCGTCATCAAACCCCGCATCGTCCCCACCGTGGAGGATGAAAAGTACATTGGTTTCCTTTGCGACGGCATCCGCCACGTACTTGAACCGTTGCTCCTCGGTGTAATTATGACCTTCCTGTGAATCACTGATTACAATAAAGATAAATGGACCGCTGACCGGCATCGTCCGGAACGTGCGGTTGCTGAATACGTCCTCATTCCCCGAAGGGCTCACCCAGTAGATATACGATGTATCCGGTTCCAGGCCGGTAAGCTGGACATGTTGATAGTTGGTCGTTGTCTGGGATGTTATCGTGTTGTCAAAGCTTTGATGCTGGTTATAATAATCCGACGTGGCGTAGTCTATTGAGCCCACCCCGTTGCTTTCCCCTCGCCAGTTGATGGTCGCGGAATTTGTCGTGGTTTTTGTTACCCACGGAGCCCAATAATCGCCCGATACTTCCGCAATGGCCGGAACAATGCAGACGAAGCATAAAAACATCGATGCCAACAAATACTGACAGGCCTTTTTGGTCATATTCACTTTACGCGGTAACTGATAACTGTTCTTTTTCGTTTTCATTTGATTCAATTTCCTTTGTTGCTGTTGATTATTCGGCACTTTGTTTTTCTTATCAATGACTCCAGCCTGCCTGCCTATGCCCGAGCCGAGCTCGTGCCGGCCAGGGAGCGTCGGCTAGGGTTTTGAAACAATTACGCTATGCGCATTGAGCCAAAATTATTTAATTGTTAATTTCCTCTTTCCCTGTCGTTTGTCAAGATGTCCGTTGGGAAGATTGGGAGATTAAAACCTGCGTGGAGGGAGAAAAAATCAAAAAGGACTCCAACTGGTGAGTTCAGAGTTTTTTTTACGGTGCCAAGCAGAACACAGGGCTGGTGGTCGTATCGTTTATTCCTTCACCGGTTCATATTCCGGGCCGCCGAAGCCACCCCAGACTAACTGATAACCATGAGCCGAGAGAAATAATTCCCAGATGCCGGTGTCCTGATGATATACGGCCAGATCTGCTTTCCCATCCCCGTCATAATCAGCCGGAACAGGTATGCCATTTATGCTTCCAGCAACACCGCCCCACCATGTATATTGACCTGTCGTATCCAGCGACCCAGACAACAACACCTGCCAATAAGCCGTGTCGGGAGCATATATGGCCGGATCGGCTAACCCGTCACCGTCATAATCTGCGTTGGCCGGCAGATAACCATATCCGCCGAACATCCCTGTTATAAGCTGATATCCGACACTGGATAAGCCAATTGCCCAGAGACCGGTTGTTAGGTTATATACCGCCGGATCAGCCAATCCATCGCCGTCATAATCTCCGAACACCGGTTGATATCCAATCCCACCAAGAGAGGTATAACAAGGAGCATACCCTCTTGACGAAGCCGCCCCCGCCCAGTATCCATCCGCTTCGCGATACACGACCGGATCGGTCTTGGCGTCCCCGTCAAAATCACAGGGGATTGGCATATAGTCCGGACCGCCCAGGAAACCGGATTCGCCATGACCGCCGTCGGACGAAAACCAGGCATACCAAAGACCATAATCCGGAACATAAACTCCCACGCCGGTCCTGCCCACGCCTTCATAATCACCGGGCACAGCTATCCAATCAGTTTGTCCCGGCTCCACTACAACCGCATCTCTATATCTCGTGCCGGATAATAACACAGCCCACGCCGACATGTTTGTAGCGCAAAGCGCGCCATCCGCCTTGCCGTCGCCATCATAATCGTTAAACGAACGACCAGACGAATTGACCCCGCTGGGCTTGATTCTGATTGACCCGGCGGCCGTGGTTATATTGTTCGCCAGGTTCGGATCGTTCAATGTGCTCAAATGTCGTACCGTAACCTGAACAGTTTGAACCCCGCTCAAATCTTCCCGCACCGTCAGACCGCGCTTCACCGATGACGCAAGAATTATCAGATTTTCTTCACCCGCGTTCAGAGTTAAGTTGCTCTGCGCCGATCCGATCCAGACCATCGCGCCTGCGCTCGTACCCATCTGGAAATCAAACGCCACACTGGCGGCGTTTAATGCGGCCGGACCCAAGTTCGCCAGCCGGCACGAGACTGTTCCGGCATAGGAAAGATTCGTCACGTTCACCGGCAGATACACCAGGTCGCTCACGGAAATATCCGCTGTGCCGGTTGCCTGTTCCGGCGGCAGCGCGGCATAGCCCATGCCCACGTAACTCATCGGGCTGATCAGCGTCGCCGTCTTCGCCCGCACCCAGTAGTAATAGGAATCTATCTGGTTGATAGCATAGTCATCGTAGGTATATGTATTGTCGGATTTCATCAATAACGAACTGCCCGTAGGAATATTCGCAATCCGTCCGGCCGCATTCGCGTCATTCGTCCGGCTTCGCCAGATCTCGTATCCTAATGCTCCGGCCACGCCCTGCCATGAAATCCGGATTCTGTTCGTGTATGTTCCTTCGGTCGCTGAAACTCCCGAGGGTGTTCCGATGTTGGTGGAGATGTGCAAGTATACGCCCGCAAAGAGGCTTGTGCTTCCGCCGGTCACAAACTGCGTTTGATTGCTCGGCACAACATAGCCGGTCAATGCCCCAAAGACGATTCTATATCCGCCCGTGACAGTGCTCACCGCCGCAAGATTACCCGTGCCGGATGTCGGGCCGGGGTAGCCAACCGGCACAGTCAACTGCCAGTTCCCATCTGCCGGCGTGACTTGAACCGCCAGCCAGCCGTTTGGCGGCGGGACCGCGTTCACGGTCAGCGCCGCCACCGCGCTCGTCGCCGCGTTCACCATATTGCTGACTATGCAGCGGTAATTCCCCGCGTCCCCGGACGCCACCGATGCGATCATATAGTTGGTTGCCGTGGAGCCGCCAATACTGATGTTGTCCTTCTGCCACTGGTAATACAACGGCGCGGTCCCGGTCGCCGTCACCGAGAAGCTCGCCAACGTCCCGGGATTGTTGGTCAGCGACTGCGGATCAACGGTGATGACCGCCGGTGCGTTCACGGTCAAACTCGCTACCGCGCTGGTGGCCGCGCCGGCTATGTTGGTAACCAAGCACCGGTAATTGCCTGTGTCGCTGACCGCCAGCACTGCGATCGTATAGTTGGTTGCCGCGGCGCCGCCAATGTTGATGTTGTCCTTCTGCCACTGGTAATTGAGCGGCGCGGCCGTTCCTGTCGCTGATACAATAAAACTCGCGGTTTCCCCAACGCTCCGGATTAGCGACTGCGGGTCCGTTGTAATCACCGGCGGCGGCCATAGGGCGGTCGGACGACCGGCCCATGTGTTTGGAACTGTCGGCCAGCCCGTGGTTCCTGCCAGGTAATAGACGGTTGCATTGGTGTCACCGGAGAACACAACCACACCAATGCTGGGGGCGTTACCATAGAAATAGACGCCGGTCAGGCTGGTGCAAGACTGGAACGCCACATTCCCGATGCTGGTGATACCGCTGCCGATCGTAACGCTGGTCAAGTTGCTGCAGGACTTGAACGCATAGTCCCCGATGCTGGTGACACCGTTGCCGATCGTGACGCCGGTCAGGTTGGTGCAGGACTGGAACGCATTGGCCCCGATGTTGGTGACGCTGTCCGGGATCGCGACATTGGTCAGGCTCGTGCAGGAACGGAACGCATAGGTCCCGATGTTGGTGACACCGTTGCCGATCGTAACGCTGGTCAGGTTGCTGCAGGAACGGAAGGCATAGTTCCCGATGCTGGCGACACCGTTGCCGATCGTGACGCCGGTCAGGCTGGCGCAGGATTCGAACGCATAGGTATTGATGCTGGTGACGCTGTCCGGGATCGTGACATTGATCAGACTGGCGCAGAAACGGAACGCATAGTCCCCGATGCTGGTGACACCGTTGCCGATCGTGACGCGGGTCAGGCTGCTGCAGGAATAGAACGCATAGGTCCCGATGCTGGTGACGCTGTTCGGGATCGTAACGCTGGTCAGGCTGGTGCAGGAATAGAACGCATAGTCCCAGATGCTGGTGACGCTGTCCGGGATCGTGTAGGTTCCGGCTTTGCCGCCCGGGCATTGAATGAGTGTGGTCTGGCTCTTGTTGAACAATACCCCAGCCACGCTACTGTAAGACATATTGGCCTCATCTACGTTGATTGCCGTCAGGCTGGTGCAGGAAAAGAATGCCAACGACCCGATGCTGGTGACGCTGGCCGGAATCGCGACATTGGTCAGGCTGGTGCAGGAAGAGAACGCCTCGTCCCCGATGTTGGTGACACCGCTGCCGATCGTGACGCCGGTCAGGCTGATGCAAGAAGAGAATGCCCCCGACCCGATGTTGGTGACGCTGTTCGGAATCGCGACATTGGTCAGGCTGGTGCAGGAAGAGAATGCCGAGTTCCCGATGTTGGTGACACCATTGCCGATCGTGGCGTTGGTCAGGCTGGTGCAGGACTGGAACGACGAGTTCCCGATGCTGGTGACGCTGTCTGGAATCGTGACGCCGGTCAGGATGATGCAGGACTGGAACGCCGCGTCCCCGATGCTGGCGACGGTCTTGCCCTCTATGATGTTCGTGATGACAACCGCACCGCCGGAACCGGTGTAGAGGGTGATGTTGATCGTATCATCGGCATTTGTAGTGTAGGTGAAGTCGCCGGCCTTGACCATCGCTGTGGTTGCCAACAAGAAAAGCGCCGGCAGCCACCATGCCCGGCCGATTCGCATCCACAAAAACACCAGCCCCCATCCATTTTTCATTAGTATGGTTCCAGACAATTTAATTACTTAATATAATGGCAAAAAGTTTTCTTAAAGTCAATTTCGGATTACTTGGATTACCCACTAAAAAAACAATCCCTATTAAATATCGCAATCAACATTTCTTAATTCAATCCGAAATAAAATTAATAATTCCCCAAAATGCCCCATTTTATATTGGCTATTTTATTGCCCAAGCCCCTATTTTGCCCTTAAAACGATTCGAAATCCTGGGGGCAATCTGGCACAGCCATGGGCGGCTTTGAGAGCGTACAGACATTTTTACGAATTTTCTTGGGGCATTGGCTGATTAAAGACTGCTGGGAGGAAGAAATTGTTATATTAACCAAAATAATCCCTGTTTATACGCCAGCCGACGTATACTCCAACCATGCTGCCAATACCGCTAAGCACGTAGCCAGTCACGAATCCAATTTTACTTCCTAACCACCATCCAATCCAGCCCAAGACCGTCATGCCGACAAAAATGCATAGTCTTTTCATATTTCCAAACAAAGATCATATTGATATGCATACAATTTTTGATCTGTAGAACCGTCCTTAATACTATTTATGATTCTTGTTTTAAGTGCTTGTTCTTCAGCACTGTTTCTTGGGTTGTCGTTCATAAGGTTATTAAGGACTGCATCGGGAAACTTGCCGTCTCCTCGCTTGGCAAACACTCTAAAACCACGGCTTTCCCAAAACGGACGCGGCGGGATGCAGTGGTCAAGCCAGTCCACAGGAAAAAGACCTCCTGCCGTGTCATAAACCTCAATTGTTTTCCATCCGTTCTCTTTTGCCCACTCACGCATAATCTGGACAAGAGCCTTGCCCAGTCCTTTTCGCCTGAACTCGTGGCCGCTAATGGAACACATCGCAAGATTAACTACAATCAGTGTTCTGTCATCCTTTTCGGTTTCGCCATAATGTTCCCATCCAGTAGACTTGCGTTGTCGTGCGATTGTCTTCGGCAGAAAAACAATATGACCAAGAACAGTCTCTCCATGCCAGGCAATAGCAGCACAATTGCCATATTTATCCCGCATCTGCTTCATGAAATCAGGCAACTCATCGCCTGGGACTGGAAGCCTGCTGCAATGGTCATGGTGCGCCCAAACTACGCCATGCCGTGGTTTAAATGGGGCTGAACTGACGCACATGTTGAATGTCCAGAAATCATCCATGAGCTTCACTACGACCTGCTTGCCGTCAGCATCTATGTTTCGTGGCTCTATCATTTTTTCATTCTAAACGAAGTAAATCACGGACAGCGGGATGCCGTATCGTTCATTTGCTTGATTCGGGATTTCTGTCATTTTGTTTTGAGCAATCGCTAACAAACAGAAGAGGCCAATTTGGGACTCACGCTTTAAGGCGTGATAAATCATAGTGGTCAACCACAACTGACCTCTCAATTTGAATAATTTATAGCGAATCCGATACCAATATCAATAATCAAATAGAGCACACAACAGGATTATTCCAACCGATCAGGAGTCAAAGCAAGTCGTTGGTCTTTACAACAAGCGCGTTTGGGCTATACTGAACAAATTGTTGAGACATGGTTTTGGGAAAGTCGAACGTTCGGGACATCCCTGATTTTCAAATCTACAGTACAGAAGAACGCCAAGCGTTTGCGGAGGCGGAGATACGACGGGGGAGGCAAAGACCAAAGGAGTCTAAAAAAAACATTACTGAAGAAACAGAATGAATGCACCAAGAAAGTATCATTGTCCGAAATGTGGCCAACTGACGGGAGTCCGCATCATTTATGGTTACCCAGGGCCGGATTTGAGCGAAGCGGCTAAACGGGGTGAGATCGAGTTAGGTGGCTGCTGCGTTGGGGATAATGATCCAAATTTCCATTGCAAGACCTGCAGTCATGAATGGCATTTCTCGCGGTCGCCTGGAACATATAAGAAAACGGCCGGCGCTTAAGGCGGCTTGATTAGACATGACGAATGAGGAAGATGGCGAAGTATGAACACCGTGACCATTGAACAAAAGCGTGGCGAGCCGGAGAAATACCGCTACGCGCCGATGGACCCGAAAGAACATGACGGGAAACTCCGTTTCTACGCCGAAGGCAAGAATGGCTGGCGCGTTATCACGCTTGAGGTGATTCGGCCACACGGCGGTGGATTCGTTAACGATGTCGGAAAAACAATGGAACACCCATTCCATGATTCACCGCCGAAGGAAATCTCGCCCTGCCATCTTCTCGCGCCGCCGTGTTACGAGAGCGAAGACGAGGCTAATCAGAACCGGCCCGAGAATTGGCCGGACTGCTTGATCCGTATCCCCGAAGCCAAATGGGGGTTGAAGGCTGTCTATTGGAAGACCCACGGCGAGGCCCTTTGGGTGAAACCTGAACACGAGGGAGAACCACGAGGGCCGAAGGGGACGCGGAAAGGCGGTCCGCTTAGAAAACTGCTGGCGCAGCTACGCTGGGCAGCACGGGCTGACCGACGGCGGGATGTTGCGGCATGGGAGCAGGAAATCCGCAAGCGTGCCGAACTCCAGCTTGAGAAATTGAAGTACACAAGCGAGGAACACAGGCAACAGCGATTGAGAGAAGCCCGGCAACAGTTGGAAGTGTGCAAGAGATACTGGCACAGCATTGAGACCTTGACTTTGGCCGACTTTAAGTGCGGTTGCTGGCCGGGCGAAGGGAACTCGCCACGGGACGGCTTCCTTGTGTCCGACTGGGCGGAACGGACCGGCGTTGATTTAGTACAGATGGACAGGAACGCCGAAGCTTGCCGGGAGTGGATCAATAAACACTGTAGGAACGCGACCGCCTATGTGCAGGGTCATCGGCATGGCATGATGTTGAACCGGATCGAGTCAACGCTTAATTTCGATGTGAATGAGAAGGACGCCCTTGACACCATGCTTGCCCTC
>Ga0074199_1001115_pt1 | contig 27621 bp, 28 predicted proteins | sample EPASupsiteSAE347_FD_64528 | JGI IMG/M metagenome (GOLD analysis project Ga0074199, IMG submission 64528) | Bioremediated contaminated groundwater from EPA Superfund site, New Mexico - Sample SAE3-47 | ecosystem: Environmental > Aquatic > Deep subsurface > Groundwater > Contaminated ... | reverse complement strand
AACCATCTTTTTTGGGAATAATTTATTGTTTGCAATAAACTCCATGAGTATTTATTGATTTTGTAATTTTGTTTTACATTCAACACAAGCACTGGCAACAGGTCGAGCTAATAACCTTTTTGGGTTTATTGGTTTGTGACAATATTTACAAATGCCATAAGTTTTGTTTTCAATTCGTTCCAATGCTTTGTCGATATCTCTAAGGCTAGATTCTAAAACTTTGTCAGTAGCAAGATTGGTTGTGTATTCGTCAATCTCTTGGGCGTTTTCATCTAACTTGTCACCAAACTCAGGAAATTTAACATTATCAGCACTATCTGTGATATCACTAACTTCCTTTAATATTTCAACTCTTTCCTTGATTAGATTTTCCTTGATTTTTTTAATATCTTCAGCGCTTAAAGTTTCAAATTGGTCTTTTGTTGTGGTCATAAGTTTATTTAAATGAAAGTTGTTATTTAATATAAGCCAACCAACACTTTTACTATGGTAAAATTTATACTCTCAGTATATAGGATAAATTTTATTTTGACAAGGTTGAGGGGTATTTTGGGTAAATAAAAAGGAGCCCAGACGGGCCCCTTCTTGTTAAAAACAAATGAATTTATGGGCTATTGTCTGAGCTCCATCCCTCAGAATGTTTTGGCAATGAACCAAAATATCGTTCTGTAGGGGTGAAGCTTTCTTTCTGACTTTAGGAAGCTGAATTTTTTACCAGTCTAGTGGTTGCTCTCGATCTTTTTTGATGATTAGGACCAACCTTTTTTTTATTTTTGTTTTTTTGCTATGTCAGATCTAGCAGTAATGACCAGTAAAAAATAATTATATTAATATATAATGTGCTCTTTTGCTTTATAAATAAAGTATACCACATTCTGGCAAGCGAGTCAATCATGGCAAGTTATTCATTTTGTATTTAATATTAGCAATAAAATTTGAGTAAAAATTTAACGTGTTAATAACTTTTTCGACTTAAGTCCAGAGTTTTGTGGACTTAAGTCTAGTTGAGTCAAAAAAACGATTTTTTGTGGATAAAGTGTGCTTAATTATGATTTAAGTCCAGGTAAACGTGGACTAAAGTTCAAAATATATTAATATTATTGATTATTTAAGTCCACGTAATCCTGGACTTAACTGTTAATAAAAAAGACTTAAGTCCAGAGTTTTGTGGACTTAAGTCTTTTTTATATATTTGAGGCTTGAGAGGGAATCGAACCCACGATGGAAGTTTTGCAAACTTCTGCCTTACCACTTGGCTATCAAGCCCTTAAATCAAAAACAAGAATAAATGAGAACTTTTATTCTTGTTCATTACGTTTTTAATATATCAAAGAAAAAAATTAATTTCAAGAGCGATTTGACTTTTTCTTTATTGTGTACTAATATATAAGCATAAAGCTAGTTGATGTATGTCTACTAGCTTTATTTTTAAATATTTATTATTTTGGTATTTTTCAAAAGATAATTTGAAAAATACGTAATTTTAAGATAACAATATGTCTGATTTATCAAATGCAATCAAACAAGTTTGCGAAGAAAAAAATTTAAGTTATGAGGCGGTCATTGAGACAATTGAGTCTGCTTTGGCGGCTGCTTATAGAAAGGATTTTGGTGTAAAAAATCAAAATATTAAGATTGAATTTGATGAAAGCGATGTGGCTAAATCAAAGGTATTTGATGTTAAGACTGTGGTAGAGGATTTACCGGAAGAGGAAGAAATAATTGAAGGTGAGGAGGTTGATGGTGGAGAAAAAGAAATTGTTTCTGAAGAAGTGGCGAACGATGAAGGTGAAGAAGAAACAAAAAAATTCAATCCTAAAACTGAATTACAACTTAAAGATGCAAAATTATTAAAAAAGACTGCTAAGATAGGCGATGAATTAAAAATCAAGCTAGACGTGCCAGCAACTTATGGCAGAATGGCGGCGCAAACTGCTAAGCAGGTTATTATTCAGAGACTTAGAGAGGCTGAAAGAGAAATGGTTTTTAATGATTTTAAAGACAAAGAACATGAAGTGGTAAGTGGTGTAATTCAAAGACGTGAAAGACGTTTTGTTTTAGTTGATCTTGGCAAGTCAATCGGCATCTTGCAAAGCGAAGAACAGATTCCTGGTGAAAAATATATTCCTGGCGAGAGAATAAAGGTTTATGTTAAAGAGGTGAGCTTGAAAGCTAAGGGACCAGAGATTGTCTTGTCTAGAACCTCAGAAGAAATTTTGCGCAAAGTTTTTTATTTGGAAATTCCAGAAGTATCAAATGGCTTGATTGAGATCAAACGCTTGGCTCGTGAAGCGGGCTCAAGATCAAAGGTGGCCGTATGGACTGATTCTGAAAATATCGATCCAATAGGTTCTTGTGTTGGTCAACGTGGATCAAGAATCCAAACTATCATCAAAGAATTAGGCGGTGAAAAAGTAGACATCATTGAATATGACGAAGATCCGAAAAAATTTATTATCAATGCTTTATCTCCGGCAAAAATTCTAGGAATCGATATTGATGAAGAGAATGAAAAAGCAACTGTGGCTGTGGCTGCTGATCAATTGTCATTAGCAATCGGTAAAGGTGGTCAAAATGCTCGTTTAGCAGCTCGTTTGACTGGTTGGAAAATCGATATCGTTGAAAATGGAACTAAGAAAAGCGAGGGGATGGAAGAAGTAGCTCAAGACGAAACAGAGACGGTTGAGGAAGAAAATAAATAATTAAATAATTTTATAAATCAATATGCAAGATAAAATATATATTATCGGACACAAATCACCAGACTTGGATAGCGTTGCTGGAGCGATTTGTTATGCGGAGTTGAAAAATAAATTAGAGAATACGGATAAATATGTAGCGGCGATGGCGGGAGAAGTGAATGAGGAGACGGCGTATATTTTGAATAAAATCGGTGTTGCACAGCCGGAAATCATCACCAATGCCAGCCAGAAAAATATCATCTTAATCGATCATAATGAATTTATCCAAGCGGTGGATGGTATGGCAGAAGCCAATATTATCGAGGTTTTGGATCATCATAAAGTTGATTTTAAATATAGTAACCCGATTGCTTTCAAGGTTTTGCCTTGGGGCGCTAGCTGTACTATCGTAGCTCATGGTTATTTAAGTAGCAACGTGGCAGTTACAAAAGAGATGGCAACTTTGATGTTGTCAGCAATTTTGGTTGACACTGTGATAACCAAATCGCCGACTTGTACTGAATTTGATAGGGCGGTGATTGAAAAATTGAGCCAATTGGCGCAGATTGCGGATTGGAAGGAATTTGGTATGGAGATTTTTAAGGTGCGTTCCAATGTAAGCAAGTTGAGCGATGATGATATTATTAAGAGCGATTTTAAAGACTTTAATTTGGCATCGGGTAAATTTGGCATCGGCCAGGTGGAAACTGTTGATTTAAAGGATTTTGCTAGTCGTGAAGATAGTCTATTAGTACAGCTCGACAAGATGCGGGCGGATGGCGCTTATCACAGCGTGATTTTGTTTTTGACTGATATCATTAACGAGGGTTCTTTGTTTTTGGTGTCATCTTCAGATGAAAACAAGGTGGCTGAGGCGCTTGGTGCTAAATTAGAAAACAAACGCGTGTATATCCCGGGAATCTTGTCACGCAAGAAACAAGTAGCGCCGAAGTTTAATGAAGTATTTGATAAATAATAATAAATTATAATAATATATGAAAGTTGAAAAAAAAGATTTAAAGAAGTCGCAAATTGAATTATTGGTAGAATTGTCATTAGAAGAATTCGAGCCTTATGTAAAAAAAGGCGCGGAGGCTGTAGCTAAAGAAGTGAAGATTGATGGTTTTCGTCAAGGTAATGTGCCTTATGAAATTTTGCGCCAGAAGATCGGCGACATGACTATTATCGAAGAAGGCGCAAGAATCGCAATTAATAAATTGCTTGAAAAAGTGATCAAAGAAAATGTGACAGAACAGATTGTCGGTCAACCGGTGATTGATATTACAAAATTGGCACCGGGCAATCCGATGGAATTCAAAGTAGTTTTATCTTTGATTCCGGCAGTGACTCTTGGTTCCTATAAGGATGCTAAAATAAAAAAGAAGAAGTTGGTGATTGATGAAAAAGAAGTAGAACGCACCTTGAATGAATTGAAAGAAATGCGCGTGCAAGAAGTTTTGGTGGACAGAGAGTCAAAGAAGGGTGATAAGGTCTTAGTCGATATCAAAATGTTTCAAGATAATGTGCCCTTGGAAGGTGGACAAGGAAAGAATGCAGTTGTAATTATTGGTAAAGATTATATTATTCCTGGTTTTGACAAAGAGGTGACTGGCGTTAAGAAGGGTGATGAAAAGGAATTCAGTCTGCCCTATCCAGCGGATCATTATATGAAGAATTTAGCAGGCAAGATGGTTGATTTCAAAGTGACTATTTTGGATGTTTATGAAAGAGAGTTGCCTGAATTTGATGATAAATTCGCTGAACAATTCGGCTTGAAAAAATTCACCGAGTTAAAAGAAAATATTGCAAAGAGTATTCAAGAGCAAAAAGAAAAAGAAGCTAACGTGGCATTGGAAAAAGAAATGTTTGACAAATTATTGGAAAAAACCAAATTCGGTGATTTTCCGGAAATTTTGATCCAACATGAATTAGAAACGATGATGCGCGAGTTGGAGCATTCAGTGGCTGAGAACGGAGCCAAGTTTGATGATTATTTAAAAAGCTTGAATAAATCACGAAATGAATTGGCTTTAGACTTAGCACCAGATGCCTTGAAGCGAGTGAAAGTCTCTTTAATGATCAGGGAGATTTCATTGGCAGAAAAAATCGTCGCTAGTGATGAAGATATACAGAAATATATTGACGGTGCCAAGAAGCAATATCAGGCACACAAAGATATTTTGAGCCGACTTGATGCACCAGAGTATCGCGATTATGTAGCGAACATCTTAACAAGTCAGAAGGTGGTTGATGCTCTTCGTGAGTGGAATATCGAATCCGATAAGTAGAAACTAAAATTTATTTGTTTATTAAAGCCTGAATTTTCAGGCTTTAATTGTAGTTGAGTAAAATGTTTAAGGTTAATCTTTTTCTCACTGCGGAACTCGCCCTGCTATCGCGGGCTCAGACAGTCCTCGCTTCAAAAAAGATTAACCTTAAACATTTTGTGTTAAAAAATATATTTTATGCATTACATAATAGACGCCAATAATTTAGCGGGTAGGTTGAAGATTTTAGATAAAAAAAATTTTGATCTTGAGTTGATTGAAGTTGTGCGGAATTATTTTGGTGAAAAAAAACATCGTGTTGATTTGATTTTTGATGGACGTGATAATATGGGTGATAAGCGAAGCGAGGGGAGTTTGAATATTATTTATACACCCCGGGATAGTTATTATATAGGGGCGGATGATAAGATTGTGGAAATGGTGAATAGTGATTTAGAGGGATTGGAGCATGGGCATGTGTTTGTGATAACTGATGATTTGGAGTTGATTGAGCGCGTGCAAAAGGTTGCAGAGAAAATTCAGATTATTAAGGTCAGTGATTTTGCGAAAAATATTTTGTTGAAATTGGAAGTTGAAGAGTTGGAGCTTGAGGAGGAATTGAGTGAGGAAGAAGAGAATGAGATTACTCGGGAAATGTTTGGGATTTGGAAATAATGTTTAGTTGAGTGCTTGTTAACAAATACGGGGAATTAGTTTTCCTTTTGGCATTTTAATTGGACGGAGTGTGTCTAAAGCGGTTTTTAAAAAAACGTCTTTACCAATTTCGGTATGACCAATTACCTTGGCTTCTTTGTTGAATTTTTTTAGAATTGTTAAAACTTTATTTACATTTTTTGGATTAACGGCGGCGATGAAGCGGCCTTCGGAGGCGAGAGAGAAGACGTCGAGGCCGAGGAGATTACTGATGGCAGTAGTCTCTTTTTTGTAAGGTAAAGTTTTTTCGTCGAGAATTATTTTTACTTTTGATTTGTCGGCAATTTCGATGATGTTAGCAGCGAGACCACCGCGAGTGGGATCTTTGCAGGCTTTTAAATATTTGCCTACCTGAGCTAGTTCAAAATTGAAGGCATGAGAATCGCTTTTAATTTTGGTTTGGTAATTAAAGCGTTTAGCTAGGAGAGCGATGGTGTGTTCCCCAAGGTCACCGGAACTGATAATAAAATCACCAGGTTGAGCACCGTTATTAGAGATTATATTTTGAACTAAACCGACACCGGAAGTGGTGATAACGATTTTATCGAGTTTGCCTTTATCAGTCACTTTGGTATCGCCGGTGACAATCGGCACCTTCGCCTCTTGCGAAACTTTATTAATTGAGTGCATGATTTTTTTGAGATTATCCTTGGGAAAGCCGTCTTCAAGGACAATACTGAGAGCGATGCCAATCGGTTTGGCGCCCATTACCGATAAATCATTAATCGTGCCGCTAATTGCGATCTTGCCAATATCTCCACCGGGAAAAAAAATAGGATCAACAATATAAGAGTCGGTAGTGAAAACTATTTTCTCTTTACCAGTATTAAAAATCGCCGCATCATCATTGCAGTTGGTCCATTTATTTTTGATATTTAAAATATCTCTAATTTCTTTAATGAGATCAGCAGAAGCTTGACCGCCACCGCCTTCATCGATTTTAACTGTGTCTTTCATGGGTTTATTTTAATTGTTGTAAATTTATTGCGACCGCAATAAATTTACAACAATTAGATATTTTGATATTCGACATTGCAAGCGCCTTCACTAGACACCATGCAGGGGCCAAAGGGCTTGTCTGGGGTGCAGACTTTATTGAACATCGGACATTGTTGTGGTTTGAGGGCGCCTTGAATAATGTGACCGCACTTGCAGGCGGCGTTTTTTTTGTAAGTGTGTTTGATTTTGCTTAAAATATTTTGGTATTTCACCTTTGCATCTTGATGTTGATATTTTTTTCTGATTGCTAGTCCTGAATTAGGAATATTGCCGAGGCCACGCCAGAGGCCAGCGCTGGGCTCGAAAACTTTAAGGATTAACTCGTAAGCCTTGGTGTTGCCAAATTTAGTGACAGCGCGTGTGTATTCGTTCTCCACGTCTTGGCGGTTTTCGTGAATCTGTTTAAGTAGTAAATAAATACCCACAAGTACATCTTCGGCCTCGAAGCCAGTAATGACTTGCGGGGCTTTGATGTTTTTGTAAGCGTCAGCGCCGACGATGACGGAAACATGGCCGGGATTGATAAAGCCTTCGATATTAGTCAAACGGTTTTGCAAGAGATGAGTCATCGCGGGTAAGAAAAGTTTGTGTGCGGAATAAACCGTGAGGCCATTTTGAATTGCATAGGCGGTCATCGGGGCGGTGGTTTCAAAACCGAGACCGAAGAAAACTAAATCAGGATAGTCTTTTTGTAATTCGAGCGCTTCTTCAATGGAATAAACCGCAAAGACCTTGGCGCCTTTTTGTTGCGCATCCTCAAGACTGCCAAAATCACCGGGAACCTTGATGGTGTCGCCGTAGGTTGCTATCGGTATGCCGGCAAGACTTAAATTCACCAAGTTATCAATGTCGGATTGATCGGTAACGCAGACCGGGCAGCCGGGACCAGTTATGAGATTAATGTTAGCAGGCATAAGTTGCCTGATACCATATCGGCTAATCGCCTGCGTGTGAGTACCGCAAACCTCCATTAAATTCACTGGCTTGTCGATTTTTTTGGACAGAGCCTTGATTTTGTTTATAATATTTTGGTGGTTGTTCATGTGATGGGGATTTTGTTGTGAGCGTCTAAGCTATTTTTAGCGTCTTTGGCTGATAATTTTTGAATCACAAAACCGGCGTGGACGAGAACGTAGTCGCCTGGTTTTAAAGTAAAATCTCCGTCAGCTGCGCAGCGGGCTGGAATCAGAGAGATGTTAACCATTTTACGTGCTCCCATAAAATCGGCTTCAGCTTGGTTTTCTTTGATTGATATGATTTTTCCGGGAATAGCTAGACACACAGCATTATTGCAAGTCTTAAATTGCAAATTGTAAATTTACTATTTAATAGTATAATAACAATATGCAGATTTTTAAAACTCGATTTAATAATAAAAAAGTAATTTTAGCCTTGGGTGCTGATTCGGCTGGGGGTTTTTCAATTTTTCAAAATGGGCAAGTTTATTATCAGACGGGATTTGGGGATTTATTAGATGATAATAACTTTGCGAAATATAGTAATAGTATAACTGCATATTTAAGAAAAAACAAATTAAAATTTGAGGTGGTATTAATTGATTTACATCCATTATTCAGAACGGTTGAGCTTGGTGAGAAATTGGCAAAAAAATATCAAGCGAAATTGGTTAAAATACAGCACCACTTGGCGCATATTTTTTCTGCTTACGGTGAACATCTTCTCAGCCATAAACAAGAAAAAGATTTTTATGGGATTGCTTGTGATGGCACTGGTTTTGGTTGGGATGAGAGAATTTGGGGAGGAGAGGTTTTTCGATTTCAAATTAAAAATTCAAAACTGCAAACTAAGCGAATTGCACGCCTAGAAAATCAAATATTGGTTGGTGGAGAAATAGCGGTGCTTGAGCCCGCGCGCGTCTTGATTTCGATTTTAAATAATTTTTTGAATGAAAATGAAATATTTGAAGTTATTAAAAAATATTATTCATCTAATGAATTTAAACTATTGTATAATCAATTATATGAGCGTTTTAATTGCATTGAAACTTCAAGCACGGGACGAGTTTTGGATGCGATATCTGTATTATTAGGGTTTATAGGCAACAAAAGCAGTTTTAAACACGAGCCGATAAAACAGTTGGAGAAAAATTCAACACTGCCATTTAATATTGAGTCAGAAATTATCTTTGATCAAGACGAAGAATTATATATTATAAATACAACGCCAATGTTTCGGTATTTAATTAAAAATATTAATAAGGATAAAAAAAGATTGGCCGCAACAATGCAGTTGTATTTGGCTAAGGGATTTTCTAGGGTGGTTGAAAATGATAATAAAAAAATATTTTTTGCTGGTGGCATGGCGAATAATGAAATTATGTCAGAATATTTACTAAACAAAGGAGTGATTATAAATGAGCAAATTGCCCGTGGCGACGAAGGACTGTCTTGGGGGCAAATTAATTATTATTTACTTAATTAACCGGCGATTTTTTTACTAAAAGCAACTTAATGATAAATAAATGTGAAATTTCAAGAATTGACTTAAAGAAGTAAAAGTGGTATATTAAGTAAAAGTTTTTAGATAAAAAGTAATCATATCAGTAATTATAATTTTAAGCGAAAAAGTAATAAAAGTGTTTTTTCTCGAGCCTTATTAAATTTTGGCGCGACTTTTTTGGTTATTTTTTTGAGGACAATTTTTTATTTTAAAAAGTTTTTAGTCATAATTGTTTCATCATTCATTTACAAGCCAGGTAGGGTATTATTAAGATTCTTTTTTTATAAATTTGTCGTCAAATTTTACGGAACTTATTTATCGATGCTAAGCAAAATGGGCTGGAAGGGTTTGCGAGGTAATGCAGTTAATTTTTTGTTTAATCAAAAACTTGTTCATGTGTTGGTAGTTCTATTGACTATTTTTTCGGTTTTTATAAATATGATTTCCAAGACTAAGGCGGAAGATCAGACGAATGATATGAGCGGAACGATTTTGTCTCAATTGGTAAAGGCGGAATTTGAAAATGCGCCAGAGGATCAGCAGTTAATTATCGAAACATTCGATAGTGAGTCTTCAATCTCTTCATTGCATCAATCATATCTAGATAATCTTTCCAGTTTTAAACCGCAAGCGAGAGTTTCAATAGAGCAGGAGGATGCTGAAGATGTTATGTTAATGGATGTAGAAACTGGCAGTATAGTGCGACAAGATCGTGTTTCAACAAAAGTATCTAAGAAGACAAGAGAAAATACAATTTCTTATACGGTAAAAAGGGGTGATACGATTAGCACTATTGCTGAAGAATTTGAAATTTCCGTAAGCACAATTTTGTGGGAAAATAATTTAACTGCTTATAGTATAATCAGGCCAGGAAATGCATTGGATATTTTACCCGTTTCTGGCGTTAGTCATGTTGTTAAAAAAGGTGAAAGCATAACTCGTCTTGCTGAAAAATACAGCGTAACAGAAAATGAAATAATTGCCTTTAATAAATTGGATAGTTCTGGCAAATTGATCATGGATCAAAAATTAATTATTCCCGGCGGTCGAAAAATTAATGAAAGTTCAGATTCTTCAAATGAAGAAGCCGCTCCGCGGACATATAGCGGTTTGGCTGTGATTAAGAAATTTATTTCAAAATCTGACAACGGAGGGACAGCAATAAAAGATATTGCAAAAGACTTTAATGCCGTTCCGTTGCAAGGCAATAAAATGAATTGGCCTACAGTTGGTCATCGAATTTCTCAATACTATTCTTGGCGCCACCATGCCGTTGATATTGCTAATAAGATAGGCACGCCGCTTTATGCTGCCGACGCTGGTGTCGTTGAATTGGCTGGTTGGGGCACCGGTTATGGTAATCAAATTGTTATAGATCATGGCGGTGGAAAGAAAACAAGATACGCGCATGCTTCCAAATTTTATGTTGCTAAAGGCGAAAAGGTGGCCAAGGGTCAGATTATAGCAGCTATGGGCTCAACTGGTTGGTCAACCGGTTCCCATATTCATTTTGAGGTGATTATTAATGGGATTAAATATAATCCTTTGAATTATATTAAATAAAATAAAAAACTATGCATTTTATTTTTGGTATTGTTATCGCCGCAATCGGTTATACTCTCGTTGCGAAAACAGAGTGGTTTTTAAGAAATTTTGGCAGGATTGAGTTTTTTGATAAATATCTAGGCATGGAGGGCGGTTCTAGGCTGGGATATAAATTAATTGGAATGTTAGCGATATTTATTGGTATTATATTGTTTTTGGGCATGTGGGACGGCTTTTTGGGTTGGCTTTTGAGTCCGTTAATGAGACATAATGCTTAATAATAGACTTGGTCTTGCAATTTTTTTTAAAATAGTATAAAGTATACTTATTGACCAAGAAGCATGTTTTCGGTCATTTTTGTTTTAAAACTTTTAAGACAAAAAAGTGCAAAATAGAATATTACGGGCCCCTAGCTCAGCTGGCTAGAGCACCTGCTTTGCACGCAGGGGGTCAAGGGTTCGACTCCCTTGGGGTCCACACGAAGAATAATCATCAGAAATGGTGGTTATTTTTTTATAAAAAATAATCTACTTATTGATTATCCGACCACTATTCCAAACTAACTCAAAAATGTTTTTTAATGTTTTAGATATTTCACTATCTTCTATTATTAGACCAAATTCATTTTTATAATTTACAAAACAACTTTTATTTCCATATATGCCTATTTCAACTTGTGATGTAAAAATATCATTTGGGAGCATTCTTGTTTCCCTTAGTTCTTCCTTGTCCCTCTTTTTTAGTTGTAAAACTTCATTAGAGATTTCGCCAATAACCCTTACTCTAATTTTAGAAGAAATTCGTTTATTGATATAATTTCTACTTAATTTTTCTTCATCCGTGGAAACGAATCGAGGAGTCGTAAACCCAGTAATTTCTCCTTTGTATCGTAGTGTGTCCTCATTAATTTGATTTATTCCATCACTTCCTTCGTAAAAATAGACTTTTGGTTTTTCTCCTGATGTGTTTTGAATTGCTTTTAACTGCGGTAAAGAATTTTTTAGCTCATTTAATTTTTGTTCTTGCAATTCAAGTATTTTTTCAGGCTCAGAGGCGAGAAATAATCTCTTTTTGCCTTTTTTTATTTGTTTTATAACCCCTTCTTTAATAAGCTTTTCTGCAATGTCGTAAAAATAGGTTCTTTGGATATTAGCCTTTTGAGCAATTTCTCTTGCAGGAGATATTCCTATTTCAAGATTGGCTAGATAAATAGCTGATTCTTTGTCATCTAAACCTAGTTGTTTTAACATTTCTTTTGGGTTCATAAATATTAATTATTCTAAAATGTAGTATATTTGTTACTACATTTATTTATAGCATATTATTTAAAATAAGGCAAATAACGTCATTATTTATAATATTTATTTTTATTTTGTAACAATTTATTTACTATATTATTATTTATGATTATAATACTAAAACTTAATGTGTTCTTTAATAATTACAATTATGATCGGGAGATAAAAATGAAAAACTTAACAGTTGATGTATTGTATATTCAGCCATACGATCGCCCTTGGGACGATTTATTGACAATTAAACAGCGGTCTGGGATGTATATGAGCAGGGCGATGTTCGAGGTTGGTTATTTGGTTCCACTCGTTTATTCAATGAGTTTTATTGACCTCAATGTTTCTTTAAGGGAAAATTTTGAAAAAACGACCGAGGAAATAGTAGTTAGTGCTATTCAAAAACAAACGCCAAAACTTGTTTTTGTGTCCTTTCCCAGTTATGCGCAAGGCGCACAAGTGCATAAGATAGTAAAGGCCGTAAATGATATATCCCCAAATTCAAAAATAATTTTAGGAGGTGCAGTGATTTCTTTAATTAAAGATGCTCCGATGAAATGGGGATGGCCTATAACTGGATGTTATAACGGATTTGGTAATGAAATCCCCGAAATAGTTCGTGATTGTTTGAGTGGAAATTATTCACAAATATCTGGAATGTATTGGACTTGTACAGGTGGTAAAAAGTCAACAGGACAATTAAGATTGATTGATCAGTATACGCCTGAAAATTTATATACTGCGCATCACAGGTTTTCGTTTCAAGACTATATAAATCGAATACGGGGGTGTGGCCTTGAGCCAATGGGTGCAATAGAAATGACCAGGGGCTGTAAAAATGATTGCTCGTTTTGTGCAATTAATAAAAATCGACTGGGTTGCTTTGTGCGAAATTCTCGAACGGTCGTGGATGAGGCATATTTTTTAGCTTCTTATGGGATTAAATATCTTCATATTATTGATCCAACTATGGGGATTGTAAAAAAAGAAACAAGCGATTTGCTTAATTATTTTGCTGATTTTCACCAAACATTTCCACATGTCGCAATAGAGGTACTGACTCGATCACCACTAGTTACAAAGATATTTGCAAAATCTCTTCAATTGGCCGGCGTTGTAAGATGTGGGATTGGCATGGAAACATTAGAATCAGACGATCTTTTAAAGATAAACAAAAAAATTAGCGCCGATTCGGTAAGAAGAGCGGTTGTTAATTTGGCAGAGTGCGGAATTGAAGCGAAATTATTTCACATTCTATTTCCAAAAAGAATATCTGAAAAAACTATAAAATTTTTTTTAGATATTTCAAAAGAAAATATTCCATTTATAGTACAGAGTTCATTTTTGCGGAAACTTCCTGACTTATATTCGCAACATCCTTTTTTGGAGCAAGATCAAACTGTTTATGGCAAGAATGATTCCGTGGAACAGCTTATGGAATGGATGCTTGCTAATCTGCCATTTAAATCGATGGATATAGAAGGGGCTGATGAAAAACTTAAAGAAAAAGTAGATGATTGTTTGAAAAAAGGAATTGAACTTAAAAAGATGTTTCTAGTTGCTAATGAAAAAAAGTTTCTTGGCTTAAATTTGGGTGAATACAAATTCACTCATGTGCCAAACAGGTCAATGCATACATGTTTAAGAGGAGGTGAATTGAATGAACAATAATCAGAATATAATTGCAATTGGCGACAAGGGGGAAGATATTAAAGTAGTCGAAGAAAAAAAAGAAACAAAGAAGAGGGGCAATGATGAACGGACAGAACATCACATAGAAGAAAGATATGAATGAAAATTAAAGCGCAACAACAATTGTCTACAAGAGGGAGGTGAATACGATGGATGTTAATGTAACTGAAGAGAAAAAAGAAACAAAGAAGAAAGGCAATGATGAACGGGTAGAGTATCGCAAAGAAGAAAGAATGGAGTAGTAGGGCTCTATTCTTTGCATGTGTTAACCCTCTGCGACTACGGTTGCAGAGGGTGTTTTTTTAATAATAAAAAATAAAAAGTATATTATATTGGAGTTCATTCAAATGATAATAAAAACAAAAAGGCTCTCTGTTTATAGAGAGCCTTTTATCTTTAAGATTATTAGAACCTTCTCGGTGGTCTACTGTCTCCGCCTCGGCTGTTGTTGTAACCGCCTGGACGTGGGCCACGCTCAGGAGCGGGACCGGTTTGCATGCCCTTCTTATCTTTCCACAGATTCTCATTTTCAGCTAAGCCATTCATACTTAGGTTGACGCGGCCTTTGTCGTCAATCTCGGCGATACGGACGTAAACTTCGTCACCGATGTTTAGGACGTCGCTAGGCTTGCCAACTCTGTATGGAGCCATATTGCTGACGTGGACCATACCGTCTCGGCCGGGAGCTAATTCTACAAAGACACCGAAGTCTAGGAAGCGAACTGCCTTACCTTTGATGATTTCACCGACTGCGAATTCCCTGGTTAGATCCTTGACCCAAGCTACTGCTTTGGCCATACCAGCTGCATCAGTAGAACAGATCATGACTAAGCCATCGTCTTCGATGTCGATAGAAACACCAGTCTCTTCGATAATTTTGTTGATAACTTTTCCACCAGTTCCGATAACGTCTCTGATTTTTTCTGGATCGATGCGGAAGCTTTCGATGCGTGGAGCGTATTTAGATAATTCTGCTCTTGGAGCCGGTAGAGATTGTTTCATGATTTCTAGAATTTCCATTCTGCCATTTTTGCCTTTTCGCAAAGCTTCTTTGATAATCTCGCGAGTAATACCATTTGTTTTGGTATCTAGTTGAATAGCGGTAATACCGTCTTCAGTTCCAGTTACTTTGAAATCCATACCACCCTTACCATCTTCCAAATCTTGAATATCAGTTAGCACTTCCCATTCGCTCATGTCGTCATTAGAAGCTAAACCGATTGCAAGACCAGCTACGGCTTTTTTGATTGGCACACCAGCGTCCATTAATGACAAACAAGCGGCCACAGTAGAAGCCATTGAGCTTGAACCATTTGAACCCATTGTTTCACTCACAACGCGGATAGTATAAGGGAAGTCTTCTTTTGAAGGCAAAACCGGTTCTAAGGCTTTTTCTGCCAAAGCGCCATGACCAATATCGCGACGACCTGGTCCACGCATGAATCCAGTTTCACCCACAGAGAAAGGTGGGAAGTTATAGTGATGCATAAATCTCTTTGTGCTCACGCCTTCCAAGCCTTCTAAGTGTTGAACTAATCCAGGCGCGCCTAGAGTGGTAACAGATAATACTTGAGTTTCGCCACGAGAAAAGAGACCAGCGCCATGATTTCTTGGCAAGATTTCCACGTCTGCTTCAAGTGTGCGAATCTCATCGATACGACGACCATCGACACGTCTCTTGTTTTTGGTAATTTGTTTCGTAATTTCAGAATCGATAGCAGCTTCAACTGTTTTCTTTATAGCGAAAGCGCGGTGATCTTTACCAATGCCTTCGTTGAATAAGTAATCATCAAGATTGTGTTTGATCACTTCGACGGCTAGTTTTCTTTCACCTTTGGTGTAGTGTTCTTTATCAAATAAAGTTTTTTCAACATTGTCTGCTAACCAAGCGTTTGCCTTTTTAATAAGCTCTTCTTTTTCTTCGCCTGCCTTGATTTCATCTTCGGAAATATTTTTTTCGAAAACTGTTTTTGTCTTGGCTGGAATAGCGGCTTTAAATTCATTAATCAATTTGATAGCGCCTTGCATCTGCTCTTGACCTTGCACGATTGCCTCATACATATCATCTTCATTAACTTCCTTGGCACCAGCTTCAATCATGATTGTTTTGTCAGCTGTACCGGCAACGATTAAATCTAGATCAGACTCAAGTCTTTCAGTATAAGTAGGATTGAAAATAAATTTACCTTCAACACGACCAACACGAATACCGGCAATCGGACCATCCCATTGTACGCCAGATATTGATAGCGCGGCTGAAGCAGCAACCAAAGCTACGATATCAAAATCATTTTCGCCGTCAGCTGATAGCACCGTTAGAATTACCTGGGTATCTTTTCGAGACACACCAGTGAATAAAGGTCTGATTGAACGATCAACCATACGACCAGAAAGAATCGCCTCGTCAGTCGGACGACCTTCACGCTTCACCCAACGAGAGCCCTTGATAATGCCAGCAGCATAAAGCTTTTCTTCGAAGTCAACGCTTAGAGGGAAATAATCAATTCCTTCACGGTCATTTTTTGATTCAACGACAGTGGCCAAAACGACAGTGTCACCGTATTGTACGATAACTGCGGCATCAGCTTGTTTGGCAAGCTTGCCAGTTTTGAATGTTAGAGGACGACCAAGCCACTCTGTTGCAAAGATTTGTTCTTTGGACATAATTTTGAATTCAAAAGAAAAAGACTCAAAAGAGAATCATTTTGTTTTGAATTGTTTATACTTGGTCACGAGATTCAAGAACAGGTGAAACATTTCACGAGTGCTCATTATCTTGCGGCCAAGCGGTTTATTTAATTAAGTATTATTAAATACTTTTGAAAGAAGACGAAATAATTCGCCTTCAATTAAAAATATTTTATCGCATTAAGTATCTTTTGTCCTCGCCTAGGTCTAGGTAGTCATCTGCTTCTTCAATTAGTTTTGATGAGGTGGTTTTTTTGAAGCCGACGACTTCAACTAGACAGCCTTTTGTATTTTGAATGTAGGCAAGTAATGGTAAGTAATCGCCATCGCCTGAGACAAGAATGATAACATCAACCTTGTCGGCAATTTTGATCGCGTCCATGGCAATGCCAACATCCCAATCGCCTTTTTTGGCGCCACCGGCAAAGATTTGCAAGTCTTTCATCTTTACTTCAAAGCCCTGTTGAGACAATGCTTCAAAGAAAGGGGTTTCTTCTTTGGTTTCGGTGTTAACAACATAAGCAGTCGCGCGAATCAGTTTGCGACCAGCAACCGCTTTTTTTAAAATTTCGCCAAAATTTACTTTTTTCTTGTAAAGATTTTTCGCGGAGTGATACATGTTTGATACGTCCACGAGGACGCCGACTCTCTGGTCTTTGTGTTTTATCATGTGTTTAGTTTAAATTGTTGAGTATTATTAGATTGTTTCCCCGTCTCTCGCAAGCGGCGGGGTGATAATATAACAATAGATTTTTATTCCTCGTCTTTAACTTCTTCAACCTCTTCTTCCTCTTCTTCGACGTCTTCCTTCATTACTTCTTCTAGTTTTCTTTTTTCCTCTTCATCATCTTCAATCATTTTCTTAGCGATTTTCAATTTCAATTTGATAGCTAAATCTTTGAATTGTTCTTCGTTCTCTTTTTGCAAGTATTTAAGAAGTCTTCTTCTCTCGCCTACTTTTTTTAACAAACCTCTTCGTGAAGAGTGATCATGTTTGTGTTCCTTCAAATGATCCGCCAATTGCTTGATTTCTTCAGTCAAGATAGCGATTTGCACTTGAGTAGAACCAGTGTCGTTCTTATGAACTTTGAATTTGTTAATGATTTTCTGCTTGGTATTTTTGTCCAGCATAGTTTTGCTCCCTGACCGAGAAAAGGGCTGAGAGTCTATCTAATAAGTTCATTTCTACTACGAATTTCAAATTTTGGCATAATTATTTCTAAATTATTTCGTCTATGCACGCACATAAACTCAAAAATTTATAAATAATTCTGCGCAAAATTTGAAACTCTCGCTACGAAAGCAACTTATTAGATAGACTCTAATTAACCTGAACCAAGAAAGGGTTTTTGTTAGAATTCGAAATGTAAATTTCGAAAAAATAAATTAAAACAAGAATTATTCTTGCTCGCTTATAATAACATTAATGCGTAAAAAAATCAAGGTTTAGAAATTCTGTCTTTTTAATACAGTTTTTTGATATTATTTATTTAATATTAGCGATAATCTCTAAATATTGACTTTTTCGTCATAATTTGTTAAATTATGTTCATTGCCAAGTGTTTGGCAATTTTTATTTTCTCCACGCGCCTATAGTTCAGTGGATAGAACACCAGCCTTCTAAGCTGGTTACAGGAGTTCGATTCTCTTTGGGCGCACATAATCAATTATTTGTTAAAAAAGTGTTTTTTGATGTATAATTGTGAATACATGGTGGCTATGGTTTAACGGTTAGAACATTGGCTTGTGGTGCCAATTGAGAGGGTTCGATTCCCTCTAGCCACCCAGATAAAAAAACGAGTTCTGAAATTTTAGAACTCGTTTTTTGTCTTACATTAAAGAAAAATTAAATATTAAAATCTGTTATAAAATCTATTCTCATACGTAACATTAGGTAGAGGAGATAATATCAGGCATGGAATAGTAAAGGAAGTTTTAAAATGAGGATGGATAAATATATCTCTTCACACCATACAAAAAAGTATGGTGACTTTCTGTTTTAGCGACATTTTTTGGCGTAAATGGTAAAAAAACGTTTTTGTGTTAGAATAGAATAAATAATATACTGCGATTATGACAAAAAAAGTTAACATCGAACCGGAGTGGCTGGAGGCGCTTGGCGATATTTTTTTAAGTGAACAATTTGTTAGTTTGGCGGATTTTGTACGGACTGAATATCAGATGAAAAAAGTTTTTCCAAAACCTGAAGATGTTTTCAGGGCTTTTTGGCTGACGCCATTTTCGCAAGTAAAAGTCGTAATTCTTGGTCAAGATCCATATCATGACGATGGTCAAGCGCATGGATTGTGTTTTTCTGTACCTGTTGGCGTGTCATTGCCCCCTTCTTTAAAAAACATTTATAAGGAAATCGAGAGCGACCTGGGAATTAAAAAAGACTTCACATCTGGAAATCTCGAATCATGGGCGAAGCAAGGTGTTTTTCTCCTGAACGCTATCCTGACAGTCGTCGCCCACAACGCCGCCTCGCACCGCGGTCGCGGCTGGGAGGATTTTACCGATGCGGTTATCAATGCGATTTCCGACAGGCGCGAACATGTCGTGTTCATGCTCTGGGGCAATTATGCGCGCAGCAAGAAGAGTTTGATCGATGGTAAGAAACATTTGATACTCGAAGCACCGCATCCTTCACCTCTTTCGGCGCACGCTGGGTGGTGGGGTTGTAAACATTTCTCTAAGTGCAATGAATATTTGCTTGCCAACAAAGTAAAAAAAATAGACTGGTAGGATTTAGTTTAAAATATCCAACTTTAATTGTTGAAAATTTGTTCCTAGAGATGTTTTATGGTATAATTACAATGTAATAAATTAAACAAAAAATATGAAAAAATATTTTTTTAGATTTTTAGCCTTAGGCATCGCCGTGGCCGTGGCCTTTCCTTTTTATGCTCAGTTTTTTGTAAACTATAAAGAAGGAATGTTTGTTTGGTTTATTATTGGTTCTTTGGTGGCAGGCTCAATGGTCGGTGTCGGTAATTATTTGATGTTTAAATACTCTTTGCGAAAATTTATTAGCACCATATCAAATAAGTTGCTTGATGAGTCTAAGGAGTTGCAAGAAAAAAGCAGTCTGGTTAAAAATGACATCGCCAATATTTATACAATGTTCTCGGATATTATTTCTAGTTTGGGAAATGAGCAGGAAAAAATGAAGGTGGTGCAAAATGCTTGCTCGACTTTTTTGGGGCAAATAAATAACATAAACAATTCTATTATTACGGCGGCGAATGAAAGCGGTTCTCAGTCGGCGAAGACAATTGAATTTATCGCGGAAAGCACAAAGGATTCAAAACAGGCCGAGAGAGAATTGGAAAATATCAAGTTGGTCGTGAATTCTTTAGGCGATGTCATTGAAAAGCTGTGGCTGAAAGTAGATAAGATGAGCAGCATGGTCGGCCTCATTAAGGAAGTTTCTGAACAGACGAATTTATTGTCGTTGAATGCGGCGATCGAAGCAGCACGTGCCGGAGAGTATGGACGCGGTTTTTCTGTTGTGGCAGATGAGGTGCGGAAATTAGCTGATGGGTCATCGGCGACATCAGAAGAAATCACCAATGTCATAAATAAGATGAAAGAAGAAATGACCAGCTCGCGCGATAATTTAGTGGAAGAGATAAAAGCAATTGATGACAGTGCCAAGAAAATTACCAAGACTTTGAATTCGATCGGCATCATCGGCGACTTTGCACAAAAGTCGGTCGATAACGTAAATTTGATTTCCAGCTTGACGAATAGTCAGGGAACAAATTCGAACAGCATTTCGCAAAACGTGAATGAAGTTTCGGAAATTTCCAATAAAAACACGGAATCTATTAAAAAGGCTTCGTCTTTATTGGAATCAATCAATGAAAATGCAATTAGTTTAGATAAAACTTCGGACGAACTTAATGAAGTTATCCTGCTTTTGAAATCCTTGGGTTAAATAAATTTTTTTTTGGAAATAGAGAGATATAAAAAAATACTTCCATTTTTCTGGAAGTATTTTTTTATTTTGAATTTATCTCGTCAAATAGAACAAGATGATCACAATACCGAGTCCTAGACGATACCAAAAGAAAATTCCATAACCGAATTTTCCTAAAAATTTTAATAAGTATTTGATAGCGGCATAACCGAAAATTGCTGAAGCTAAAATTCCCGCAATAAGGTTGCTGTTGATACCAGCGGAAAGCAATTCAGGCATTTTTAAAACAGCAGAGCCCATAATAATTGGCGTTGACAACAAGAAGGAAAAACGAGCAGCTTCGGTACGATTAAAATTATTGAATAAACCGGCGGTAATGGTGATTCCCGATCGAGAAACGCCTGGAATGATTGCAATGGCCTGGCACAAACCGATAATGATCGAGTCTTTCAGGGAGACGTCCTTTAGTTCTTTGTTGCCTTTATATTTTTTATCTGCCCAGTATAATATAGCGCCGGCAATAATCAAGGCAATGGCTATTACTAATGGTGAACGAAAAACTGTTTCTGCTTTTTTTTCAAATAATAATCCGAACAAGACGCCAGGAATAGTGCCGACAATCAGGTAAAATAATATCTCTTTTTTGAAACCGCTAATTCCTTCTTTTTTTACAGTGTTGATTGCACTAGTGAAAATATTCAGCCAGTCTTTCCAGAAAAAAGCGAGCACGGCGATTAAGGTTCCGATATGCAAGGCGATATCGAAAGACAAGCCGGGATCAGCCCAGCCGGTGAAATATGGCAAGAGTACAAGATGCGCTGTTGATGAGATTGGCAAGAACTCACCCAAGCCCTGAATTGCGCCAAGGATAATAGATTGAATAATGGACATAAAAATTAAATTTAAAAATTAAACTGTTAATAGTATATCATAATTAGCGTCATAAAAAAGACTACCCATTTAAAGGTAGTCTTTTTTTATAGAAAGTATTAATTGATAATTCTTTTAATAGTGTTTCTAATTAAAACTGTCTTGGACGACGGTTTTGGTTTTTTGCTTTGTGACAATCTCTGCAATAAAGCGGTCTATCTCCATCTGGTTGAAATGGAAGCTCAGTGATCTTTGCTCCACATTTAGAACAAGACCAGTCGCCTTGAAACATTTGTCTGTCAGCAAAATTGTTGTTATTTTGACTGTACATTACTTTTTTATGCAAAAAATCAATTGCTTAATCTTTGCATATTTTTATTTAATTATAAATATATGTTAGCACTAATGCGTAAAAAAGTCAATCAAAAACAGTCCCGAGTGCTCGGGACTGTTTTTCGTATCTTTAAGATAAAAATTGGAGGGTGAAGACAATCAGATAGGTATAAACTGAGGTTACGGCCATTGCGATAATGGCAAAATCTTTGTTAAATACATGTTTATGAGCTGCAGTCTGAGTGACTTCAGCGACAGAGGTGGCGACAGTAGTAGCAACCTCCGTAGTTAATGCTTGTGGTTCCATATTTTTATTTTTGTTTTTACTTCGCCAAGCCGTAGCTTTAGCGAAGGATGGTTTTTTTATTAAATATTTATATTATTGAATGAAAATTTATTAAAATAGCTTTTTTTAATAAAGTTTTATCAAATAATATAATTTGTTAATGTGCGAATCACTTGTAAATTCAGTATAGCACATCAGGGCTAAAAAGTCAATTGTGGATAAGCATTTATTGGCTAATATTAAAGCGTAATAGTTTGTAAATTTGTTAAATATATGCTCAAAAACAGTGGGTAATTTATGTTAATAATCGATATTTTTGTTATAAAAAAAGTTTGTGATATAATGATTTTATAAATATTAAAGACATATTATGGATTTGAGAAAAATGAATGAAATATTAGTGAATGAACCGGGTTTTCGTTATAAACAAATTGAAAAAGCAATTTATGCCGATCTTGTTGAGAGTTGGGATGAAATTACCAACCTGCCCAAGAAAATACGCGAAGAATTGGCAAAAAATTGCGAATTAGCAATTAAAGCTGAGCTTTATACAACTAAAAATAAGACAAATAAGGCCGTTATCACATTAAATGACGGTGCTAAAATTGAAACAGTTTTATTGCGCCATAAAGATGGTCGAAATACGGTGTGTGTTTCATCTCAAGTTGGTTGCGCCTTGGGCTGTGAGTTTTGCGCGACGGGCACAATGGGACTAAAAAGAAACTTGGAGATTCTTGAAATTGTGGAGCAAGTTTTGTATTTTTCTCGAATATTAAGCAAGGAAAGTGAAAATAAAGGCGTTACTAATATTGTTTTTATGGGCATGGGTGAGCCTTTTATGAATTATGACAATGTTATGAAGGCGATCAAGATTTTGAATGATAAAGATAAATTTAATATTGGGGCTCGTAAGATATCTATTTCTACTTCAGGCCTGATTGATGGCATAAAAAAATTAGCTAAAGAAGATTTGCAGCTAAACTTGGCTATTTCCTTGCATGCGCCTAATGATAAATTGCGAACATCTTTGATGCGCATTAACAAGAAAAATCCCTTAGAGAGATTATTGGAGGCGGTTGATTATTATATTGAGAAAACATCACGCAAGGTAATGTTTGAATATATGATGATAAAGGATGTGAATGACACAGATTTGCACGCGCGTGAGTTGGCCGGATTGATGAATAAGCATTTGTATTTGGTCAATTTGATTCCCTATAATCCAACTGGAAAATTCAAAGCTAGTGATAAAAAAAGTATTGAGAGATTCAAGCATATTTTGGGCACAAATGGCGTTGAGGTTACAGAGAGATACGGCTTTGGACAGGATATTAGCGCGGCTTGCGGGCAGTTGGTGGCTTAAAGTTAAATAATTTAGTATAATAAAACTATGAGACATGACACAGGAGGAAACAATTTAATTGACGTAAATTTTATAATAGATAAGGCGGGGATTGGCGATAAAATGAGTATTGCTGATTTGGGCTGTGGCTCGATGGGGAGGTATGTTTTTGAGGCTTCAAGATTGGTTGGTAAAAATGGCGTTGCTTATGCGGTTAATATTTTGAAGCCTATTTTAGAAGTTGTCGCAAGAAGAGCAAAGCAGGAAAATGTCACGAATATTAAAACCGTTTGGAGTGATTTGGAGGTTTTTAATGCGACAAAGATTGAGGCAGGAAGCTTAGATGTAACTTTAATGATCAATACGCTGTATCAAAGTTCAAAGAGAGTTGAAATTTTAAGAGAGGCGATTAGATTGACAAAAAAAAGTGGCAAAATTTTGATAGTAGAGTGGAAAAATATCGCCCTGCCCTTTGGCCCGCCAATAGAAGTGAGAGTTAAAAAAGAAATGTTGATTGAGGCTGGCAGAAGATTGGGTTTGCAACTGGAGGAGGATTTTTTAGCCGGACAATATCACTACGGATTGATTTTTACAAAATTATAAAACAATATGCACTTAAGTCCAGAGTTTTGTGGACTTAAGTCTTGATTTATAAATAAAAATAATTTAAAATTTCAAAATAAGGTAATGGAGGGTTTAATTAGTAAAATAATAGACTTTAGTCCACAAAACTCTGGACTTAAGTAAGAAAAATATGAACAGTAATTTATTTACTCTAAAGTATTGGTTTGGTATGAACGCTGGCAGTTTGGAGCCGGTGGCACAAAAAGCATTTGTTGTTTTTTTGCTTTTGTTATTAGCCTTGGTTGTTTATGCAAAATTTAAAAAGATGGAAAAAGGAATTTATTTTCGAATTTGGACAAAATTGGATTCTTTTGCGGTCACAAATTTAATTATTGGATTGTTTTTATTGTTTTTTACCTATGAAGAGGTTGTATTTTTGTCAATGAGATTTTGGTTTTTATTATGGATGGCTAGCATGATTTTTTGGTTACAGTCTGTTTATAAAGAATTTAAAATTATCCCTGAACTAAGAGAAAAGAGAAAACAAACTGAAGAATTTAAAAAATATATTCCTTAAACAATGAATCATAACAGAGAAGTTGGTAATTTTGGTGAAGAAATGGCGGTGAAATATTTAACCAAAAAGGGTTATGAAATTATCGGGCGTAATATTCAGATGGGGCAAAATGAACTGGACATAATCGCAAAATTCAGGGGTTTACTGGTATTTGTAGAGGTAAAAACTAGCACTTCGAGTAATTTGTTAGCTGAAGATAATATGAGCCGCAATAAGATAAAACATTTTAAACGAGCTGTAGCGGATTATTTATATGTAAAAAAGTTATCCTCAGACAATATCCGTCCAGACCTTATTTCTATTGATCTCAATATGCACACAAGAATGGCTAAGGTTCAACATTTTGAGGATATTTTTTAATAAAAATGAAATAAAGTGAATAACTTGGAAGTGGATTATGCATTGTGTATCCACAGACAAGTCCACAAGAAAAACTGTGTTTGCGCACAGTTTTTGCGCTTTTGGAGCTATTTTTACACTATTGACCAAAGGTATTTTTTTCGATACAGTGATGATAATAAAGGAAAAAAATTGTTCTTTCTAAATAAATTTAAATACAATAAATAAATTTAAATACAATCCCGCCTTCGCTTAAGCTACGGCGTGGCGAAGCAAAAACAAATATTAAAAATAAACGAAAAACAAATTAGGCTGATAAGGATTATGAATTAATTTAATAATGTTTCGAGGAGGTTGTATTTATATGAATTTTTTTAAAAAAATAAGTTTATTTATTTTTGTTTTTCTTTTTTTGGGCTTGATGCCAGTATTGGCGAAAGCAGATAATGGTCAGAAAGTTGAAGCGCCGGCAATTTTGAACGCTGATTTAGCAAGTCCTCATTCTCGTTGGGGTCGTCCGATTGTAATCGGTTTGGCGCCAAAAGGAACTGAAGTATTTGTATATGTTGATGGGAAATTTTCAGGAGTAGCCAAGATTAATGAAAGTGAGACAGAGACAAATAATTTTTACTACCAACCAGTTGAACCTATTGCAGCCGGCGAACATACGATTTCAACGATTGCAAGGGATGTAAAAACTAAAGTTTTATCAAGTTTTAGTCAGAGCAAAGTGATTGCGGTGTCTACATTGGCCACGCCTACGGTGTTTAAGCCGAATGAGAGCACTATCACCGGCAATAACAAGCCCTTGATTAGCGGTTTGACCAAAAGTGGCACAAGAGTGTTGATTTATATTGATGGCGTTTATAACGGTAAGACAGAGGTGACAAGTCACGAATCAGGTGTAGCGGGATTTGTTTATAAACCATTTTTAAATTTAGAAGTTGGGACGCACACTTATTTCGCAATTGCGGAAACGAAGTCTGGTAGCAAGAGTGCCCAATCAAGAGTAGTATCATTTAATATTGAAGAGAAATATCCGGCACCGACCCTGATTGCCCTAAAGGCAAATAATAAAGTCGTTACCGGTTTGGCAAAAAATAATTCTAAAATTCAGATTTATTTTGACAAAAAGCTAGTTGGTCAGTTTAAGGTCGTGAATCACAAGTCTGGCACAGCAAATTTTGCCTACAGTTTACAACAACCCTTGACAAACGGTGCTCATATAGTATATGCTGTATCCATTGATGAAAGAGGCAAAGAGAGTATTTGGTCGAATATTAAGAGCTTTAATATAGTTCCATTAGTTGTAAAGACACCGACTATCAGTAAAGAAGCGGTTAGCGAGAACGCGATTGAGAATAAGTCTTCTGCACAGGCAACAACTTCACAGGTTACGACTGATAAGAAGGAAATTAACGGAGACGCAACTTTGAATGATATTTTGGGCACATCAACGACTGAGAAGGTGGCAACACAAACAACAGGATCAATTGATGAGACAAAGGGCAGTCAGGGTGAATTGAAAATGAATTTAGCAGTCTTTATTGTCTTCCTATTAGCATTGGTTGCTTGGATATTTTGGGTGAATCGAGAGTTGATAAAAGAGAAAAGTAATAAAGAAAATGTGGAAGAAAAAAAATCCACAGACGAGACAATAGAGAAAAAATAAATTTGGATGAATGATGGACTTCGGAAAGAAATTGATTAGTATGAGAATATATATTTTATATATTTGTGGGTGTAATGAGCCCATTGGCCATATGAGCAGATAAAATTCTCCGCTCAGACGGGCCCCTTCTTTTGCTTTTGAAAACTCCCTTTTGGTGAAAACCAAAAGGGAGTTTTCTTTTATATTAGCTTAAAAATAAAGCACTTTACAAAATCAAGATAATGTGCTATTATATATGAATAAGTTTAATTAATTATATCTTGGCAGAAAAAAATTATGCCATTAATGTAAAAAAATATGAACGAAGCAATGATTAAAAGGTCGGTTATGAGCGGGGCTCAAGAGGGACGTATGGCTGAAAGAGATTGGGTTGATGGATTGGATGAGAAATCTGAAAATGCTAAAGCCGCTGACCTAAAGGTTGAAAAAATTGTCACTGAATTAAATGAAGTATATAAAAAAGAAGAAGTGGCGAGATTGGAAAAACGTCTGAGATCCTATTTTGAAAACAATGACATTAATAGTGAGATCAGTGATCCAGAGTTAGCGGATGCAATGCAAAGAGCGGCAAGAGCGGTGCAAGCGGAAAAAAAGAAACGTGAACGTGACGAACAGGCTCAGATTGCACAAGTACTTTCTGATATCGGACAATTGGGAGGCGTGCAAAAAAAGCAGGAAGTAAAAGCGGAAGTAAGGCCAGTAGAAAAATTATCGGCAATGCAAAGATTCATAAGAAAATTATTTTCCTAATTAGATAAAATCAAATTAAAAAAGACCTTCTTGAAAAAGAAGGTCTTTTATTTTTGGTCTGGTTCGACGATGTGCTTGTTTAGTAGCGGTCTCAACGCGCAAAACATTTTTTTGATATTGCGAATCGGATCTTCGCCGTTTTCTTTACGATTCGTGCGTTTTTTTGCGATCAAAGCATCAAGTAATTCAAATGATAAATGCACGACGAGGTATTTTCGATTATTTGTTTCTGATAATGCGATAGTTTCTTGCCGCAGTTGCTCAAGATTCTCTTTCATAAAACACTGATCAAGGTCGGCGAGCCACTCATCAAATTCATTCTTATCTATTGGACTGAATCTTTCCAGACAGAATAATAACAAAACCTTAGCAAGCTCGAAATTTGTCAGGGCATTAGCGTTCCTCATTTGTATCAGGAAGCCATATACATGTGGACTGGTGTGGCTATTGATGCCGAAACAATCTGGGGCGGTGTCCCATTTTTTGAATCTTTTTACTTTCTGTAATTTAGCAAATAATGGAAAGTTTCTCTCAAGCCAACGAGTCATTATAAACAATAAACGGTTTATTGTTTTCATGATTAATCTCCTATTTTGTATTTTGAAAGGGCAAATCAGATTGATTAAGTATC
>Ga0074199_1001114_pt1 | contig 27677 bp, 26 predicted proteins | sample EPASupsiteSAE347_FD_64528 | JGI IMG/M metagenome (GOLD analysis project Ga0074199, IMG submission 64528) | Bioremediated contaminated groundwater from EPA Superfund site, New Mexico - Sample SAE3-47 | ecosystem: Environmental > Aquatic > Deep subsurface > Groundwater > Contaminated ... | reverse complement strand
CTTTCTTTTCAGATCCTAGGCCGAGGTGGACCGGTTGGCGGAGGGGCTGTTTCCGCGCTTCCAAAGGGCCTTTCTGGAAAAGGATCTGGTGCTGCTGGCCATGACCGAGGTCGGCTTTGTCTACACCATGTCCGGCGAGCCGGTGACCACGGTGGCCCAGCTGCGGGCGAGCAAATGCTGGGCGCCGGAGAACGATCCGCTGAGCCGTGGCTTTTTGGAGGATGTGGGCGTCACCCCCATCCCCCTTTCCATCCCGGATGTGCTCTCCTCCCTGCAAACCGGCATGATCAACACGGTATTCAACGGTTTTTACGGTTCCATCGTTCTCCAGTGGTTTACCCGGACCAAATACATCACCGACACGCCCTTTGGCTACGCCTACGGCGGGTTGGTTTTTTCCAAGAACGCCTTTGACAAGCTCTCCCCCCAGCATGCCGCCCTGATGGAAAGCGCGGCGAAAAAACATTTCGCCGCCCTGTTGATCGACACCCGGCGCAGCAATGAAGAGGCCCTTGCCACCCTGAAGAAAAACGGCATTCAGCTGGTAACGGCGGATAAGGAAACCCTGCGGCAGCTGGTGGCGGTGCGCGACCAGAAAACCGTGCCGCGTCTGGTTGGCAAGGCCTTTTCCAAGGAGATCTACGAGGCGGCCACCGGGTTGCTTGCCGATTTCCGGGCAAAATCCCCAGGTGGGGCGGCGGCGAGATGAACGCCATTCTGGCCGGGTTTTCCTGGGGCATCCAACGGATGGGCCGATTGCTGGAGCGGCTTGAGGAGGCGATTCTTCTCCTGCTTGTTGCGGCGATGATTGTTCTGGCCTGCGTGCAGATCGTTTTGCGCGATGTGTGGGGCGGGGGGCTTTCCTGGGCCGATCCGCTCCTGCGGGTCATGGTTTTGTGGACCGGGCTGCTCGGGGCCGTGGTGGCCACCAAGATGGACAAGCATATCTCCATTGATCTTGCCTCCCACCTTCTGCCCGGGGGGATTTTGCGCTGGCTGCGGGTGGTGCGGCATGTTTTCGCCACGGGTGTTTGTGTGGTGCTTACCTGGGTGGCAGCTGATTTTGTTTTTCAGGAAGCGGGCCAGGGCGGCGGGCAGGAGATGGCAGGGCTTGCCTCCTGGCAGCTCAACCTGATTTTCCCCCTGGCCTTCGGCGGCATCACCCTGCGTTTTCTGCTCGGCTGCTGGCAAAGCGTTCGCGCCCCCCTGGCCGGGAAAGAGATTCGCTCCTCCGATGAGCTGGCGTAGATTCTGATATGCAGCTTGTGCAACTGATCCCCATCGGGTTGGCCGTACTGGGCAGCCCGCTCTTCGTGGTGATGGCCGCCCTGGCCCTGCTCTCCTTTCATGGCGCGGGCGTTGATCCCTCGGTGGTGATCATCGAGATGTCCCGGCTGGCCGATACCCCCATGCTCCTCTCCCTGCCCCTGTTCATCCTGGCCGGAACCATTCTTTCCGAAAGCAAGGCGCCGGTGCGGCTGCTGGATCTGTCCAATGTGCTGCTGGGCTGGCTGCCCGGCGGGCTGGCGGTGATCGCCCTGGTGGTGTGTTCGGTGTTCACCGCCTTTACCGGCGCCTCCGGAGTGACCATCTTCGCCTTGGGCGGGTTGCTGTTTCCCGCCATGCTCAAGGACCGCTACCCCGAGCGGTTTTCCCTGGGGTTGATCACCACCTCGGGCAGCCTGGGGCTGTTGTTTCCTCCCAGCCTTCCCCTGATCCTTTACGGGGTCATCGCCGAGACCCGGATCGACCATCTCTTTCTGGCCGGGATTCTGCCGGGGCTGCTGATGCTGCTCCTGCTGGGGGCCTACAGCATCAAAAAAGGCGCGGCCAGCCGCGGACCCCGGCAGCCCGTACCGAAAGGGGAACGGCGGCGGGCTCTGCGGGCAGCGGCCTGGGAGCTGCCCTTGCCGGTTATCGTGCTGGGGGGGATTTACGGGGGTCTCTTTGTCGTGGGCGAGGCAGCGGCGGTTACCGCCCTCTATGTGCTGATCGTGGAGATGTGCGTGCACCGGGACATCACTCCGGCGCGGCTGCCCTCCATCGTGGTGCGGAGCATGGCCCTGTTCGGGGGGATCTTCGTGGTGCTGGCCGCCTCCATGGCCTCCACCAGCTTTCTCATCGATCAGGAGATCCCGTCCAGGCTCTTTGCCGTGATCCGGGAGCATATCTCAAGCAAGTACACCTTTCTGTTGCTGCTGAACATCTTTCTGCTCATGGTCGGCTGCCTGCTGGATATCTTCTCCGCCCTGGTGCTGGTGGTGCCGCTCATCGTGCCCATTGCCCAAGGGTATGGGGTTGATCTCACCCATCTGGGCATCATCTTTCTGACCAACCTGCAGATCGGCTATTGCACCCCGCCGGTGGGGCTTGATCTTTTTCTGGCCAGCTACCGGTTCGAGCGGCCAATCGCCGAGCTGTACACCGCCACCCTGCCATTCCTGGCGATACTGTTTGTCACCCTGGGGATCATCACCTATTTCCCGCTGCTGAGCCTTTTTCTGGTCGGGCTGTTCGGATAGCCTCAATCTTGTTCCCCTGCAAGCCTGACGGGCCAAACGGAAAACGATTCCCCCTTTTTGTGGCCGACCCCCAGGGCACCTTTGTGGAGATATAGAGCCCAGGCCCAGTCCGTTTCGAAAAAACTGGTGGTGGCTGACCAATACGCCTCGCGGATATTGAGGAAGGGGTGGCCAAGGGGCAGGGCCGGTTCAGCCTGGGAACAGTCCACCAGCGATTCCAGAGCGTTTATGTCGGGGAGCCGCCAGTCGTTGCTGCCGTGCAGGTTGCACCGGTTGATCTCGTTGATGAAATCCAGGGCCTGCGGCCAGGTCGTGGGGCTTGCTCCCATATCCCCATCCTTGAACCAGATGAGTCTGGTCAGATTGTCGAGCACCGTCTCGCCGAGATCGGTAAAGCGCGGCTGCGGCCAGGCGAGGCCATGCCGGTGTTCTCCGTCCTGGCCCGAATCCGGGCAGGGGATTTCCCGGCCAAGGGCGTCGTGGCAGGTTATCTGTCCGGTTTTTGGCAAAAGATCATATCCGGCGCCGCGAACCGGCCAGAACAGAGAGTCCTGGTCCTTGCGTCCGTAAAACATGCGGGCGCCTTCAAGGTGGATGCACCAGGCATAGGCCGGGTGGATGGCGGCCGTGGTGGAGGTCCAGTACCAGCCCAGAAAGACGTTGGTGAACGGGTGTCCCTCCGGCAGCGAGGGTTTTTTCGTCTGATAGCTCATGAGCGAGCGCAGTTCCCGGCGGTTGGGCAGCCGCCAATCGGCAAATCCGGCCCACTTGCGGCGATTCATCCCGGTGATGAAGGCAAGGGCCTCCTGCCAGGGCATGGGGAAAACGCCCAGGTTGGCGTCCCTGGACCAGGTGAACCCGGTGAGATGGTCGAGAACGGTCTCGTTTCCCTGGGAAAATCGCGGCCGCGGCCATGGCAGGCCAAGACGGAATTCCCCGTCCTGGCCACTGTTCCGGCAGGGGATAACGGCGCCTTTTTCGTCGTAGCACCCGGTTTGCCCGGTGTGCAATAATCCTGTTTTCATGGGATGTCCCGGCGTAATAGGGTGGATTGTTGCAGGACCTTGTTCAATGCTCGGGCTCGACAGCTTCCATTTTTCCGGTGAACGGGACAAAGGCCACGGAGAGGATGCTGCGGCGGGTGATCTTGGCGCCGGATTTTTCCACCAGCAGCAGATCCTGAGGCAGATGGGGTCTCCCCACCGGAATGACCAGCCTGCCGAAAGGGGTGAGCTGCTCGATTAAGGCCTCGGGAATCCTGGGTGCGGCGGCGGTGACGATGATTCCGTCATAGGGGGCATGTTCCGGCAGCCCGGAGGAGCCGTCGGAGGCAATGACCTCCACCCTGTCGTACCCCAGCTGCCGCAAACGGTGGGAAGCCTGTTGCGCCAGTTCGGGGATGATCTCCAGGCTGTAGACCTGCCGTACCATCCGCGAGAGAACAGCGGCCTGATAGCCCGAGCCGGTGCCGATTTCCAGGATGGTGTCGTCCGGCTCCGGCTCCAGCAGGTCGGTCATCAGCGCGACGATGAAGGGTTGGGAGATGGTCTGGCCGTTGCCGATGGGCAGGGGGTTGTTGTCATAGGCGTAGGGCTTGAGTTCGTCCGGGACGAACTCCTCGCGCCGCACCGTGGCCATGGCGTCAAAGATCTGTTGACGCAAGGTGTAGCGGCCGGTGAGTCCGCCGGTAAAGCGGCATTCTTCCTCAATGGTGCGGAGCATGGCCTGGATCATTTTCGCGCTCATGATCACCTCCGGTCCACACAGGATGGATTTGACTGCACAAGAACAGCTCCTGTTTCCATGATTGCTCATCCGTCCGGCGGAAGTCAAAGATTTTGTTGGCCGGGCGTGGGGATCCGCGACATGGGGCGGGGCTTTCCAGGAAGCCGTTGTAACAACGGAATGCCTTCTTCCGGATGGTCAAGCAGGCAGAAGTTATTTCGTAACGGTGCTTAAAAGCTTGTGTCGCCCAAAAAATCAGATTAGTAAAAATAGAGAGAGGGATTATTTTACTTCCATGGGGCGGTGACGGACAGTTATGGAATTCATCATGTTACGGGCTGGCTTTCTTTTCGACTGGATCGAACTGCATGTGGAAAGCAAGCAGGGCCTGAAATTTTTCGCCACCGTCCTGGTGGGTTTTTTTATCTCGGCCATTATCCTCATCGAGCTGAACCGGCGGCATCTCGTGCCCGAGCCGTTTGCCTCGCATTTTTCCTATTCCCACCTCGCCGCCATCGAGCAGGCCTTCAACCTGCTGCTGGCCCTTGAGGTGGTGAGCCTTATCCTAAGCCTTTCCCATTCGGTGACCAAGTCGGTTGGCAAACAGTTTGAGATCCTTTCCTTGATCCTTCTGCGGGATACCTTCAAGGAGTTTTCCCATTTCAGCGAGCCGTTGGTCTGGGCCGAGATTGCGCCATCCCTGGGAAGCATTGTCGCCTCCGCGGTCGGAGCCCTGCTGATCTTTGTGGTCCTGGGATTTTTTTACAAGGCGCAACGCTCCCATCCCATCACCGCCGACGAGAAAATCCGCAGCCATTTCATTCTGGCCAAAAAGATGATCGCCCTGCTGCTGCTCTTTTCGTTCGCGGGCATCTGCGTGGTTGATCTCTGGGGGTATTTCGCCTTGGGGTTGCCGGAGAACGCCTTCTCCTCCTTTTATACCCTGCTTGTTTTCAGCGATGTGCTGGTGGTGCTCATTTCGCTTCGCTATAGCGCGCAGTATCAGGTCTCCTTCCGTAATTCCGGCTATGCGGTTGCCACGGTCCTTATCAGGCTGGCCCTGATTGCGCCAATCACCCTCAGTGCCGTAATCGGGGTGGGCACCACCCTTTTTGCCCTGGGGATCAGTCTGGCTTACAATGCCTTTGCTCCCAAAGCGGAATCGCTCGAAGGCGTAACCTAAAAAAAAATTACCCGGCCACGAAGACCGGCGGGAGTAACAACGATAGAGGCGTGTGAATAATCTTATCCGCACCTTCGCTTTGTTTTTAGTTTTTTCCTTGCCGCAAATTTTACTGCGGGAAATTTCCGGCTACTGTATATAACCAGGGAATATAATGTGATTTTTCCTGATTTGTCCGACAAGGAAGGGGAGTGTCATGGGTATATGTCGTATAGTGCTGGCTGATGATCATGCCTTGATCCGGCACGGGGTCAAAAAAATGATCGAGGAGGATCCCGCTCTCAAGGTGGTTGGCGAAGCGGCCGACGGCCTGGAACTCATCGAGCTTTTAAAAACCACCCCGGCCGATCTCGTCATCCTTGATATCTCCATGCCGAATCTGCGCGGGATCGAGGCCATCCGGGAGGTGCGCAAGGTCTGTCCTCAGATCAAGGTGCTCATGCTGACCATGCACAAGGGCGAGCAGTACCTTTGCTCCTCCTTTGCTTCCGGGGCGGACGGCTACCTGCTCAAGGACGATTCCGACACCGAGCTGCTGCCGGCCATCGCCAGGGTGCGCCAGGGGGAGTTCTACATCTCCCCGAATTTGGCCGGAGAATTTCCCGAGGATGTCATCGCCTCCTGCCGCAGCCGCCGCGAGGGGTCCGGCGAGGTTCTCACCCCGAGGGAAAAACAGATCCTCCAGCTGGTGGCCGAGGGGGTTACCAGCCGGGATATCGCCGACAAGCTCGACATCAGCAAGCGGACCGTTGAGCACCATCGGGCCAATATGATGAAGAAGCTCAACATCAAACGCGTGGCCGACCTCATCAAATATGCCATCGGCAGGGGGCTTTCCGACACCCCGCCTGAATGAGCCTGTTCAGCACAGCTTTTGTTGTTTAAATAATCTCGCAGGATCCTTGCCTCTTTTTATGATGCACTGCCGCATCCGCCACAGGAGAATGAGCATGAAAAAAATCGTTGGTCTTCTTTGTTTGTTGCTGACTGTTTTTGCCTGGGTGGACCGGGGGCTGGCCCTGGATGCCCTTGAGGTGCAGGCCCTCCGCCAGCAAGCGAAGCTGAGCTTCCAGTCCCTGGAGGAAGGCAAGGTGCTGGTCTCGGTTCAGGACAAGGGCGGGGAGGCCATCCTGGGCTTGAAGAAAGAGGATTTTTCCATCAAGCAAGGGGTAAAGACCGCCAAGATCATTTCGGTGGAGGATGTCCAGGAGCAACGGAACATCGGCCTCAATATCGTGCTGGTGGTGGACAACTCCTATTCCATGGAGCAGCGCAAGGCGGTCGAGCCGCTGCTGGCGGCGATGGATAGTTTTCTCGCCCTGATCCGGCCCATCGACAATGTCCATGTCGTCACCTTTGTCGATCCGGGCACGAAACAGCCCAGACTCTCCACCCGGACTTTTCAGGCCAGCGAGACGCAGGCCTTGAATCAATTTCTCCGGAGCAGCTTCTTCCCCGCCACCACAGACGGCACCTATCTCTATGACAGCATGCACAAGGGGTTGGAGATCATCCGCCAGATGCCCGCGGACAGCCAGAAGTTCATGCTCGTTTTTTCCGACGGGGAAGACATCAACAGCGCGCTCAAGAGTGAGGAGGTGGCGCTGGCTGCCAAGGGGGTGAGCAACTTCGCCGCCTATGCCGTGGACTACATGGACAAACCCGGTCTGGATCCCTTCCTGACCTCCTTTGCCCAAGGCCATAACGGCATGATCCGCAAGGCCACCTCGGCCAAGGATTTTCTGCCCATTCTCAAGAAATTCTCCACCACCATCTTCCACCGTTACGTGGTCACCTACCGTTTTCTCGAACCCCCCACCGGGACGCTCGCGGGCGCGCCTGGTGCGGTGAACATCGAGGAGGTCACCGTGGTGGACAGCTCTCCCATGCTGAACCACGTCTATTTTGACACCGGCAAAAGCCGCATCCCCGAGAGATACGTCGCCCTGGCTCCGTCGGAGACCGCCGCCTTTGCCGAAGAGAAACTCAAGGACACGATGGAGAAACATCATCAGGTCTTGAACGTGATCGGCAAACGGTTGCTGGCCAACCCCGAGGCCAGGATAACCCTGGTGGGCTGCAACTCCAACAGCGGAGTGGAAAAGGGCAAGATTTCCCTGGCAAAGAGCCGGGCCGAAGCGGTGTTCGCCTATCTTGAGTCCATCTGGGGCATTGATATCTCCCGGATGGAAATCAAGGCCCGGAACCTTCCCGCCGTGCCCAGCTCCAGCCGGGTGCCGGAAGGTGTCGTCGAAAATCAGCGGGTTGAAATCCTCTCCACCCATCCCGCCATCCTGGACACCATCAAGAGCACCTATGTGCAGGAACAGGCCGACACCAAGGAGCTGCGGATCACTCCTTCCCTGCGGGCCGAGGCCGGGATCGAGCATTGGCGGATCAGGCTGCTGGGCGCGGACAAGGTGCTGGCGACCCAGGAGGGTGCGGGAACTCCGCCCGCGGAGGTCTCCTTTGCCCTGGCGCCGCTGGGTCTGCGCAACCTTGTCCAGCTGGGACAGGTCAGCGCCGATCTTGACGTGAAGGACAAGGAGGGCAATGTGTTCAGCACTGTCGCCGCTCCGGTCGGGATTAATTTCATCCGGCGGGAGGAACGCAGCGCCCAGAAAACCGGGAACAAGGTGATCGAGAAATATGGCTTGATCCTCTTTGATTTTGACAGGGCCGACCTGAAGGATCGCAATCAGATCATCGTCAACCGGGTGCTCGCCAGGGTGGCGGAGCTCAAGGGGGTGAACATGGAGATCGCCGGACACACCGATATCATCGGCACGGAAAAATACAATATCGAGTTGTCCGGCCGGCGGGCAAGGGCGGTGTACGACACCACCATCCAGGCCGGGATTGTCGCCGCCGAACAGATAAGCCACGCGGGCAACGGCCCCAACAATCCCCCCTATGACAACAGCCTGCCCGAGGGGAGATCGCTCAACCGGACGGTGATCATCAATCTCCAGTATACGGAGTAGTTTTTCGGGGGTCGCCTGTTGGCGTCGATACCAGTGTTGATCGTTCGATTTTCTTTATAAGGAGGCAAGGTTTGTGCGTTTCCCAGGATTAAGCAAGAAGCAGGGTTTCTACGCTCTGCTGGAAAAACAGGCGCAGGCCGCGGTGGATGCGGCCAAGGAGTTTCAGGCGTTGGTCAATGACTTTGCCAATCTTGCCCAGCATGCGGCAAGAATCAAGGAGATAGAAAGCGAGGCGGACCACATCACCCACGAGCTTGCCAACCGGATCGACGCCACCTTTGTCACTCCGCTGGACAAGGAAGATCTGCACGCCCTGTCCAGCGAGCTGGATGATGTGACCGACTGCATCGAGGCCTGCACCGGCAGGATGGCGCTCTATGAACTCAAGCAATGCCGCCCGGATCTGGGAGCGTTGGTGCTGTTGCTGCTGCAGATCACCGAAGCCACGCGGGAGGCGGTCAAGGCCCTGCGCGACAAGCCCAACCGGGATGAGATTCAGGGTCTATTCATCCACATCCATCAGATCGAAAACGAGCATGATGCCCGGTTCCGCAAAGCCCTGGCCGACCTGCTCAACGCCCCGGATGCCGACCCGATCAACGTGATCAAGTGGAAGTCTGTCTATAACCGGATCGAGGCGGCGGTGGACAAATGCGAGGATGTCGCCCATGTCATCGAAAGCGTGGTTGTGAAGTATGCTTAGTCTCTCCCTGGTGCTCGTGCTGGTTGTGCTCTGCGCCCTGGCCTTCGACTACATCAACGGCTTTCACGACACGGCCAACGCCATCGCCACGGTGGTTTCCACCCGGGTTCTCTCGCCGCGAAAGGCGATTGTCATGGCGGCGTGCCTGAATTTCATCGGCGCCCTCTTCTCCACCCAGGTGGCGATCACGGTTGCCAGCGGGTTGGTCGATACGGCGCGTTTCCAGACCAATGATGTGCATCAGCCCGCGGAGTTGGCCGGAAAGTTGAAAAACCCCGTTGAGCCGGTCTCCCGGTATCTGGCCGGGCAGCTTTCCCCGGCAACCCGGGAGTTGCTGGAGCAGTATGCGGTGGCTGGGGTTCCTTCCCGGAAGTTGCAGTCGGCCATGGTGGATGACCTGAACCGCGTCATCACGGGCACCGGCCTCTATTCGGCCGAACGGTTCGCCGGCATCGCATTGCCTGCTAAGACCGTGGCCAAGGCTGAGGATTCGAGCAAGCTGAAACCGGAGGAGCGGGCCAACACGAACCGCGCCTTGCTGGAAAAGGCCTACCCCCAAGAGCTTGGCTCAAACCAGCAGGTGTTTCAGGTGGTTATCCTGGCCGCCATCCTCGGGGCAATCGTCTGGAACCTGATCACCTGGAAATTCGGCATCCCCAGCAGTTCCTCCCATGCCCTGATCGGCGGCTTGTGCGGCGCGGCCATCATCCACGGCGGGTTGCCTTTTGTGCTCTGGGGGGGGATTGTGAAGAAGGTGCTCATCCCGTTGGTGGGTTCTCCGGCCATGGGCTTTATCATCGGTTTTCTGCTGATGGGCATTATCTTTAAAACCCTTGCCCATGTGCATCCCGGCCGGGTGAGTGCGAGCTTTCGCCATCTGCAGATTATTTCCGCCGCGGCCATGGCCTTTACCCACGGCCTCAACGACGCCCAGAAGAGCATGGGTATCATCACCATGGCCCTGGTAAGCGCGCGGATTATTCACGAGCCGGTAGTTCCCCTGTGGGTGGTGTTGTCCTGCGCCACGGTCATGGCCCTGGGCACCTCGGTGGGCGGCTGGCGGATCATCAAGACCATGGGGCATAAGATCATCCGGCTGGAGCCGGTGCACGGTTTTGCCGCCGAGACCTCGTCCGCCATCGTCCTCTTTGTCACCAGCCATTTCGGCATGCCGGTGAGCACCACCCATGTCATCTCCGGGAGCATCTTCGGAGTAGGCGCCAGCAAGCGGCTCTCCGCCGTGCGCTGGGGTGTGGCCCAGAGCATGGTCATGGCCTGGGTCCTGACCCTTCCCGCCGCCGGCCTGGTTGCCGCGCTTTCCTACGAGCTGCTCATCCTCATGGGGCCTGGCGGATAAAACGGCTAACTCCCTGGTCCCATGTAACTCTTAATGTTTTAGAAAAACTTCCCTCCCCCGCAAGGGGGGGAGTTTTTGATGTCGATTAAAAAGTTACAAGGTATTAGCTTCTGTCCTTCTCCTGTTGCAGCCTGGCCACGGCCAGCTCCCGCATCTTGTACTTCTGGAGCTTGCCGGTGACGGTCATGGGAAACTCCTCCACAAACCAGATGTAGCGGGGGATCTTGTAATGGGCGATCTTGCCGTCGCAGAAGGCGCGGATCTCCTTTTCGCTGAGCGTAACGCCGCTACGGGGCTTGAGCCAGGCCATGATCTCCTCGCCGTAGAAATCGTCCGGCACCCCGAAGACCGCCACCCCACCCACCTCGGGATGGGTGAAGAGGTAATCCTCGATCTCCCGGGGGTAGATGTTCTCCCCGCCCCGGATGATCATCTCCTTGAGCCTGCCGGTGATCCGCACATAGCCGTCCTTGTCCATTTTCCCGAGGTCGCCGGAGTGGAGCCACCCCTCCCGGTCGATGGCCTTCCCGGTCGCTTCCGGGTCGTGATAATACCCCTGCATGATATGGTAGCCCCGAAAGCAGATCTCGCCCACCTCGCCCAAGGGCATGGTTTTGCCGGAGAAGGGATCCACCACCTTCACCTCCTGGTGGGGGAGATTCCTGCCCACGGTGTTGATCCGCCGCTCCAGGGTGTCTTCCCTGGTGGTGAGATGGGTCAGGGGCGAGGCTTCGGTTTCGCCGTAGCCGATGAGGATCTCGCTGCAGTGCAGGTCGGTCATCACCCGCTGCATGAGGGCGGGAGGGCAGGGCGCGCCGGCCATGATCCCGGTGCGCAGGCTGGTGAGGTCCAGTTCGCCGAAGCTCGGATGGTCGAGTGCGGCAATGAACATGGTGGGCACCCCGTGGATACCGGTGCAGCGCTCTTGGGCTATGGCCCTAAGCACCTGGGCGGCGTCGAAATGCTCGCAGGCAATGACGATGCACCCCCCCACCGAAAGGCAGAGCAGATTGGCCAGCACCATGCCGAAGCAGTGGTAAAAGGGCACGGGCACGCAGAGCCGGTCCTGCTCGGTAAAATGCATGGCCAGGGCGGAGAAATAGGCGTTGTTCAGGATGTTGCGGTGGCTCAGAACCACGGCCTTGGGAAAACCGGTGGTGCCGGAGGTGTACTGGATGTTGATGGGCTCATGGCAGTCGAGGCTGGCCGTGCATGCGGCCAGGGCTGTATCGCTCACCAAGGATGCGCCGGCCAGCATCTCACCCCAGAGGCTGAAGCCGGGCGCGGGCCGCGCGGTGTGCAGGGGATCCGCCGGATTGTAGAGCACCACCCGGCGGAGAAAGGGAAACTCCCTGCTGGCCAGGGTCTCGGGGGTGCAGTGTCCCAGCTCTGGGATAAGCCCGGTGAGCATGGCCACGTAATCGCTGGTTTTGAAGGAGGGGATCAAAAAGAGCCCCTGCACCTCCGAGCGTTGCAGGGCAAAGGCCAGCTCCCTGTCGCGGTAGGCGGGGTTGATGTTTACCAGGATGACGCCGATCCGTGCGGTGGCAAGCTGGATCAGAAGCCACTCGATGTTGTTGGTGGACCAGATGCCGATCCGCTCCCCCTTGGTAAAGCCGAGCCCCATCAATCCCTTGGCCAGATGGGCAACGGCATGTTCCAGCTCCCTATGGGTGAGCCGCCGCCCCTGGGGCAGGGAAACCACCGCCTCCCGGATAGGAAAGCGGGCCGCGATTCCGGCCAGGTGGGCCGGGATGGTCTGTTCCAGCAAGGGCGGGGCGCCATGGGTGCGGCAGTAGCTGAGATGGTCGCTCATGATCTTTCCGAAGGGGATGGTCGCGGCTCTTGCTCCACTTGCCGCCAGTAGCGATCCACCCTGGCCTGGATCTCCGCGATCATCTCCAGGTTTTCTCCATGCGCGAAAAGATGGCGGAAACGGCCCTGCGTCTTGAGATATTCCCGCACCGGGAGCCTGGGATGCGGGATCCTGGTGTGGGTTACCGTGCCGTCCACATACTCCTTGAGGGGCCAGATGCCGGTGGCCACCGCGAGCTTGCCGATCTCCACGGTGGCGCTCGGCTCATAGTCCCAGCCGGTGGGGCAGGGGGCCAGGGCCAGGATCAAGCGGGGGCCGGACAAGGATCTGGCCCGTTCGATCTTCCGGGCCAGATCCAGGGGGTCGGCCGCAACCACGGTGGCCACGTAGCTCGGCTGGTGCGCGGCCCAGATCCCAAAGAGATCCTTCTTGTAACCGGGATACCCTCCAGGCCCCTTGCTGGTGGCGGTGTGCGCCGCGTGCGGCGTGGCCGGGGAAAATTGCTGGCCGGTGTTGCCGTACCCCTCGTTGTCGTAGCAGAGGTAGAGGAAATCGAGATTGCGGTCCATGGCCCCGGAGGTGGCGGAAAGCCCCATGCCGTAGGCGGAGCCGTCGCCGGTGAGCACCATTACCTCAAGGTCTTCCGCCTCGCTGATTCGCCCCTTTTTTTTGAGGATATCGAGGCCGTCCCGCACCCCCTGTGCTCCGGCCGGGGCGCAGGCCATGGCGGTGTAGAGCCAGGAGCCGCGAAAGGGGGTGCAGGGGTAGACGGAGAGCAGGGTCAGGCAGCTGGCCCCATTGACGATGACGCACTTTTCCCCCATGAGGTCGTAAATCTGATGCAGGGTGGCGAGGCCGCCGCAGCCCGCGCACATGGGGGTGCCGGTGCCGAGGATATGGCGGGCCGGCAGATCCTTGAGGCGCTGGTATGCTGTTTCGCTCATGCGCCGCCTCCCTGCTTGGTGTCGGCACCCCGGGCCACGCTCTGCATCTTGCGGACGCCGCGCAGCTCCTCCTCGGTGTAGAGCAACCGGGGCAAAGGGGTGACGCCTTCGGCCACTGCCCGTTGCACCACCTTGTGGATCTCGAAAAATTCCTCGCAGCTGATGTCCCTGCCGCCCAACCCGCCGACAAAGGAGGCGAGAATGGGCGGCGCCTCCGGCAGCCCGTAGAGGGCGGAGGCCAGCTCCCCATGCAGGATGCCGCCCTTGCCCGGGGAAAGGTTCTGGTCGATCACAGCAACCCCTTTTTTGCCGCCCAACGCTTGGCGCAGGGCCGCGGCCGGGAAGGGCCGCACCAGCCGGGGCCGCACCAGCCCCACCTTTTTGCCCGCCTCGCGCAGCCGGTCCACCGCCTCCTTCCCCTTGGTGGCAAAGGAGCCGATCATCACAAAGACGATCCCGGCATCCTCGCTTTTGTAACACTCCAGGGCGGTGTAACTCCTGCCGAACACTCCGGCAAACTCCTGGCCCAGCTCTTCGTAGAGACCAATCCCCTGCAGGGAGGCGAGATGCGCTTGGTAGCGGAAATAGGAGTAGGCCGATCCCTCCAAAACCGCCACCCCTTCGCTCAGGGGCTCGCCCCCCCGGAAACGGATCGAGCCTGGGTTGAAGGGGGGGAGAAAGCGGTCCGCCTCTGCCTGGTTGGGGATCAGCACCGGCTCCCGGGTAAAGGAGAGGTAGAAGCCGTCCAGGTTGACCAGCACCGGCAAGCGCACCGTGGGGTGCTCGGCCAGCCGGTAGGCGATGAGCAGGTTGTCCAGCACCTCCTGGCAGGTGGCGCAGTGGAGCTGGAGAAAGCCGCAATCCCGCATGGCCAGGACATCGTTGTGGTCCGGCTCCAGGGTAATGGGCGAGGAGAGGCCCCGGGAAACATTGACCATTACCAGGGGCACCCGCCAGCCTGCCACGGTGTAGAGCATCTCCGTGGCATAGAGCAGCCCCTGGCTTGAGGTGGCGGTGAAGACCCGCACCCCGGTAACCGCCGCGGCTCCGGCGGCGGTGAGCATGGAATGCTCGGATTCCAGGGTGACCATGCGGCAGTCCAGTTCCTGGCCCTCGATCCAGCCCCCGATGGTCTCGATGATCTCGGTCTGGGGGGTGATGGGAAAGGCGGGCAGATAGTCGATGCGGGCCAGCCGCGCCCCCCAGGCCGCGGCGCCGTTGCCGGTGAGCAGTTTCCTGGTCATGGTGTTTCCCCCTGGGCCGCCGCTTCCTCTTCGGGCACGGCGGTGATGGCATGGGCCGGGCATTGGGCCAGACAGATCAGGCATCCCTTGCAGTGTGCATAATCGATGCGCGGCCTGCGCTCGTCATCCACCTGGATGGCGCCCTCCGGGCAGAAGGTGGAGCAGATCCACCAGCAGCGGTTGCAGCGGGCGGTATCGATGATGGGTCGCTCGGTCCGCCAAAGGCCGGTTTGCGACAGCTCGCTGGTGGCCGGGGCATGGATGGCCGGGGCGCTGAAGAGCGGCTCCTCGCAGGCAAGGGTCAGCCAGCCGGGCGGCGTGTACTCTTCGGCGGAAACCGGGCTCCCCTCGTGTACCGCGCCGCGATGCGCAACCAGGGCATCATGGGCCGCGCGGGCCACGGCGAGATTGGCTGCCACCAGCTCCTGGCCCAGGGGGGCAAGCTCTTCCCGCACCGCCTCGGCGAGAAGGTCGCTGTCCAGCTCCCCGATCAGGGCCGCGGCCCCACCGGCGCAGGCAGCGCCGCGAAAACGCAGTTCATTTTCTGCCAAACCAGGCAGGGTGAAAACCGGTCCTTGCAGGTTGAGGCGTTCCTGCCAGATGGCGGCCTTTTCGTGGCTGTGGATAAGGAACACCGTCCCCGTGTCCGCGCCGGAAAGCACGCCTGCGCCGGGCATGGCCAAGAGATGGTTGTCGGCGACAATGATCAGGCCGGGGCGGGTGATGATGCCGCGCTCGAAGATGGGAGACCGGCTGGCGCGGACATAGGCAAAGATCGGCGCGCCCCGCCGTTCCGCGCCGTAGCGCGGCGCATCCTGCACCTCAAGCCCGGCCAGGAAAAAAGCACTGCCGAGGATGCGGCCGGCGGTCTTCATGCCCTGGCCGCCGCGGCCGTGAAAGCGGATGCGATACATGGCCCCTCCTTTCTTTTAGAAAATCCCCCACCGCTTATAGGTCATGGCCCGTTCCACCCGGCGGGTGGCCAGATTGATCGCGGCCTGCCGGGGCAAGATCCCGTCCTGCTTGGCCTCCACCAGCACCTGCTGGGTGTTGTCGCGGATCTTTTCGGCAATGGCGCGGAAGGCCTCGGTTTGGGTGGAGCCGTGGTATTCCATGGCCGCGCAGATCACCCCCCCGGCATTGGCGATGAAATCCGGCAGGCAGAGGACGCCCTTGGCATGGAGATAGTGCTCCGCGCCGAGGGTCAGGGGGATATTGGCGCCCTGGGCCACCAGCTTGGTTTTCAAACGCTGGATATTGCCTTCGTGCAGCACATCGGGCCGGGCGGCCGGCACCCAGATCTCGCATTCCAGATCGATGACCGCGTCCCGGTCCGCCTTGCTGCCGGTGGGATAATCCAGAACCGAGCCGCCCAGGTTCTTGATGCGGATCAGATCCTCGACATTGATTCCAGCCGGATCATGGAGGGTGCCCCGGGAATCGGAGGCTCCCACCAGGCTCACCCCCCGCTCCGCGAGAAAGCGGGCGGTATGCTTGCCCACCGCCCCGAACCCCTGCACCACCAGGCGGGCGCCGGTGAGGGCAAAACCGCCAAAGGGAATGGCCGTCTCCACGGCCTGGCACAGCCCCCAGCCGGTGGCGCCGAGCCGGTCCAGGGGGATGCCGCCCACCTCGCAGGGCAAGCCGACCGAGCGGCCGATCTCGTCCTTGACCCAGGCCATGCATTCTTCGTTGGTGCCCATGTCCGGCCCGAAGATGTAGTCCTCTTCCCGGCGCAGCGCAAAGGCAAAGGCGCGGATCAGCCGTTCCTTGCCGGCCCGGTCCATCTTCGGATCGCCCTGGAGCACGGATTTGCCGCCGCCGTGCGGAAGGCCCGCGGCCGCGTTCTTCATCGTCATGGCCCGGGCCAGGCGGGCGCATTCACCGGTGCTCACGTCCTCGGCCATGCGCAAGCCGCCGATGGCGGGGCCGCAGGCCACGTTGTCCACCACCAGCACGCCCTTCAGGCCAAGTTGCGGCTGGGAGACATGGATCACCTTGGCCGGGCCCAGTACATCCCCGAGAGCAAAAATATCCTCCATGCCCCTCCTCCTTTTTCATGCCGGAGTCCGGCGTTTTCCGGAAGTGATCCTGGCGCGGACGCAAAGACTCTTTTCTTTCAGTACAGCACAAGGGGGGAAGCATTGTCAAATCCAATCAGCGGCCGGTGGGGGCCGGTTTTTTCCGGAGTGGCAGGGTCGGAATCGCGCCGGGTCTTTTCCTGGTGTTTTTGGCTTTAAGTCGAGGTAATATCTTGATCGGGCGATTCCTTACACGTACACGGGAACTCCAGGCTTACCCCGCGCTTTGCCGCGTTATGCGAGAAATGAACATGAACCAATGGAACCAGCTTACAGATGTTTTTGGATGCAAATGGACTGAAGACGCAATCCCGGAGTGCGCCGCCGACAATATTTGTATTGCGTGGCCCTCGATTATTCACTGCATTGAAAAGGTCTTTGACAAGCCGAGCCGGCTCAAGGCGTTGGATTTTGGTTGCGGAGGCGGGTTGTTTTGCCGGAAACTGCACGAAATGGGCTTTGCGGTAACGGGTTACGACGAGTCGGAAGACCTTGTTGAAGCTGCCCGCGTCAATATTCCCGAGGGGGTAACGGTAACCAACTCAGCCACGCTCGCGGCGCAGCGGGGCAGGTATGACCTGATAACCTCCATAATGGTGCTGCAATTTGTCGAGGATATCGACCCGGCGGTGGAAAAGATCATCTCCCTTCTAAAGCCCGACGGGTTACTCGTCCATGCTGTTTTTAACCCCGAATTCATCGAAGAAAATTCGGGCAATCCTGTTTTTACGGGGTTTGAGGATGGCCGGGCCGGGTATATGGAGCTGAGAAAAGGGGTGAGAATCCCTGTCTGCAACCGGACCGGCTCGGAATACCGGGATATTTTCGAGAGGTTTGGCTGCAAGGAGATATATCGCGACCTCCCTCATTTCACCGCCGAGTTTCTTGGCAAATACACGATGCCCTTTTCAACCGAAAAACCGGAATATCTCATCCAGGCCTTCAGGAGAGAAGGAAGATAGGGCGCAGGTTCAGCGTGCTTGCTTTTTTGTTCGAGAGCAGTAATGCTAGGTTGTACGCAATTCAAGGGGAAACAGGTCTTTTTTAGTTTTTTCATTATCCAGCGTCCATCAGGGAGAGAGAAAATGTCTCAGCCAGAAAATACGTTCCCGCCCAAGGAAATAGCCCTGCTTGAGATGCTTTCCCTGGTGTACGAGGAGATGGATATCGACGCCATTGAGGAGCGCTTTGTCAACCTTACCGCCGATATCTTCGGTTTTGACCGGGTGGGCCTTTTTTTCGTGAAGCATCGCAAGGGCATGTTGCAGGGAAAACTGTGCAGGGGGTTTGACGCTGGCACCATCAGCTCTCTCCAGATTCCGGTGACGGCTGACAACCTGTTGACCAGACCGCTGGTGACAGGGTTTCCTGTTTTCAAACAGGAGGAGGCGGCCGATCCCTATATTCTCAAGATGGGCCTGACGAATTTCGCCCTTGTTCCCATCGTGAACAAGAAGCGCCTTTCCTGTTGGCAGATCCTCAAATGCTATAAAAACGAGTGCCCGGCGTTCGGCAAGCGATGGCTGCGCTGCTGGCTGGTGCCGGGAACCAAGTGCGGCGATATTCCCCTGGATGATTACGGGCAAAAAGAGCAGGTGTGCCGGGAGTGCGAGGTCTATGCCCAACAGGACGTCGATGCCATCGAGGGGGTGATGGTGGTCGACAACTCGGTTTCGGGTCGCCCCATTGATTCCGAGCAGGTGACCCTGCTCTCCATCGTCGCCCATGCGGTGGGCGGGGCGATCAACAACGCCAAGGTCTATTCCCGGACCTTAAGGGAGTCGATACATGACGAACTCACCGGCCTCTACAACAGGCGTTTTTTCAACGAGCGGCTGCTGGATGAAGTGGAGCGGACAAGGAGATATGGCGGCCATTTCAGCCTCGTTATCTGTGATATAGATCTCTTCAAGCGGGTCAACGATACCCATGGCCATCCGATCGGGGACCGGGTCTTGATGCAAGTCGCCTCGGTGCTCCAGAACGGCATCCGCAGCAGCGATATGGTGTGCCGCTACGGCGGCGAGGAGTTTGCCGTGCTGCTGCTCAATTCCGGCAAGGAACTCGCCTGCGGCCTTGCGGAACAGCTGCGGAACAAAATAGCCGCCACCCCCATGGCCGACCTTGGAGGGGAGAGTATCACGGCAAGTTTCGGGGTCGCCAGCTTCGGCGAAGACTCCATCTCCTTTGAGGGACTCCTGAGCAAGGCGGATCAGGCCCTGTACCAGGCCAAGACCGGGGGGCGCAATCAGGTGCGGACGCTGTGACGCCTTGCGCCTTTTCCGGGGTTCTGTAAAAGGGGCGTCCGTCCACCAGTTTCATTCCCATGGGTTCAGCAGGCATCCGATGAGGGTGTGAGCCATGATCATCAATTTTTGGGGAAACCTGAAAGAGCTGTTGCGGCCCCAATTCCGAGGGTTGAGCCGGATTGAGTACCAGCTGGCCCGGCAGGCTTCGGTCAAGGATATTATCGAGGCATGCGGCGTCCCCCATACCGAGATCGGACGCCTTACCGTTGCCGGCCGGGAGATCCCGTTTTCCTGGCCCGGCGCCAATAGCGACACCCTGGACGTCTACCCCCTCCGCGCTCCCGTGGATGTGGCGTCCCCAACCCTGCTTCGGCCGGAGGTTTTGGCGACCATCGCCTTCGCGGTGGACATGAACGTCGGCAAGCTGGCCACCCTGCTGCGCATGGCGGGTTTTGACACCTTTTACAGCAATGATATCTCCGATCCGGACCTGATCGGGGTTGCTCTGCGGGAAAAGCGCATCCTGCTGAGCAAGGATACGGATCTTTTAAAACGCAAAGAGGTTGTTTTCGGGTATCTCGTTCGAGAAATCCATCCGGAAAAACAGCTGGCCGAGATTGTCCATCTCTACGGAATAAAAGAACAATTCAGGCCGTTAAGCCGATGCCTGCGCTGCAACGGGGTGTTGCAGCCGGTCGGCAAGCAGCAGGTTCTCGACCAGCTGGAACCGCTCACCAAGAAATACTACGACTCTTTTCGCCGGTGCCAGGGGTGTGGCAAGATCTATTGGCCAGGCAGCCATCGGGACAAGATGCTGCAGGTGTTGAACCGCTATGGCGATTATCGCGATCCTGTCTGGCCGGAAGGGGAGGGAACCGAAAAAGATCGCCCGATTCCCCGGAATTAAGTATGGTGCCCCCCTACCGTTGTCTGTCTGAAGTCCTGTTGAAAAAATGGAGAATGATACCTTTGCTTGAGATGAGCGGTTTGGCCGCGGCCCGGAAGGAATGGGGGGGAGAGCTGCCGATTGCCCCGGAAGAGAACTTCGTCAACAGCGTGTATTCTTCCGTGGATGCGGCGACTGCCTGCGAATTGCTGCGGCTGCGCAACGAGGATGGCATTGTGTCAAGTTGCAAGCCGGGCTGCTGCCACTGCTGCCGCTATCATATCCTGATCAACATTTCCGAGGCCCAAACCCTGGCGCAATACGTCAAGCGGGAATTGTCCGCGGAACAGATAGACGCTCTGCGGCTGCGAACCCAACAGTGGCATGAGTGGGATAATTCCAGGCCGGGCAGGCCGTCGGCCATCATCGGCGAGCAGACGGATCTTTCCCGCTACGAGCATTGCTGCCCCCTGGTGGTCAATGGCGCCTGCAGCGTCTATCCGGTGAGGCCGGTGGTGTGTCGAGCGCATTTTGTCTCTTCACCTTCCCGCTGCTGCGATGCGGCAAATGATCCCGGTTCCGGGGAAGATGATGTTCCGGTGGTGCTCAAAACCGTGGTGGCGGCGGCAGGGCCGTTTTCCCTGGTGATGCGGGATCACATCGAGGAAAACGGCCTGGATTTCAGCCGGACACTCATGCTGCTTCCGCAGTGGCTGGCCATCGAGATGGGTTGGGATTTCGCCATCTCCCTGTGATCTCTTGCGGATGTCCGGCAGGGGAGCATCCGCAAAAGACCCCAACCATTCAGCTGAATCTCGCCAAGGCCTTCCTGGCCGAGCTGCGCAGTTCATCCCAGGCCCTGTCGACCCCCTGCTTGGTGATGTTCCAAGCATCTTCGCTTGCCGCCGCAAGCCCATGGGATTTTTTCTTGAGATCCTCGATCTTCTTTTCGAGCTTGTGGATGTCGGCGAGAGCCTCCGTCTTGCCACTCCCCATGGTTTTCTGTGATTTTTTCTTCAGGTCGGCAAGCTTGGTGGTAAGGGTTTCCAGCTCCGCCTTTATTTTTTTGAGGTAGAGCTTTTTGGTCTGTTCGTATTTCTTTTCAAGATCCTTCGACGGCAGGCAAGCCTTTCGCCAGGCGCAGGAGAGTTGATTGCAGTAATCCTTTGCCGTTTCAAAGCAGGGGAAATTCCCCTCCTTGCTCTGGATGGCCCGGATCAAGTCCACCTTCTTCATCTTGCCGGCCTGGATGCCAAGCTGTTTTGCCTTTTCCTTGATTTTCGACATGTCCATGACGATTCCCTCCCCAAAAAAAGAAAATTTATCTGCCCTGTAAAGATGATGGATCATCAGGGCGGAGAATGTCAAGCTGATCTTTCCACGGAAAAATGGAGGGATACCTCGGAATCCTCATGCCGCGGGGCGGAGGCGGAGGCGCGTAAATAAATCTGATTTGGTCCTTGTGTTTTACCCTCCAGCTGGATGTATAATTTAAACATGGGGAGTGACCATCATAGCGATACGGACGTGGCCAGTCTGCCCTTGAAAACGTGATGCTGCCCGAAGGTGAACCGCACAAGACAAGGAGAGAAACCTTATGGACAAAGGTCAATTTGGAAGAAGGGACCGGCTGATTCAGGAAAAGCGGCATGACACCTATCATGAACGGAGAAAGTTGCCCGAACCCACGGTGTGCAGCGAATGCCGGGCCGTATTCCTGGAAGGCCGCTGGGCGTGGTGGGATCCGGCTGTCAATGCCCATGCCATCGTCTGCCCGGCCTGCCAGCGGATCAAGGATAATTTTCCGGCCGGCACCCTGGAGATCCGGGGGGGATTTTTCGCAACCCATAATGAGGAGATCAACAACCTGATCCGCAACCTGGAGGAGCAGGAGAAAAAAGCGCATCCCATGGAGCGGCTCATGGCCATTACAGAGGAAAAGGACCGCACCCTCGTGACCACCACCGGCATCCACCTGGCCCGGCGGATTGGCGAGGCCTTGAAGCACGCCTACCAGGGCGAACTCGATTTCACTTATGGCGATGGAGAAAAAAGCATCCGCCTCAATTGGGTGAGGGAATAACCTTGCGCTCCTGGCCTTGCCGGGGGGAAAGACGGCGTTGTTGCAACAGGGTTCGGGGGCACCTCTCAGATTCAGCGCGATTGAGGAGGGTGTCCCCAAACCGGTTGAAGTCAAAAATGAAGTAGCGCTGGAAAGATTCACTCTTCCTCGGCGTGTCCTACCTTTTCGCTCGACCGGACTTGCTCCGGCATTTGTCCTTTGGCAACCGCCCAAGTCCAGACGGTGGCCCAAACTCCGCTTCATACCCCACGGTGAACTGGCTTGTCGTATTATTGCGCAGGCTCAGGAAATGCGCATTGTTTGTGTCAAACGGGCAGATCGACATCACGCAGGGCGCAAAGCCGAACCTCCGGTAAAAGCGGGGATCTCCCAAGGCAAAGACGGTCGTCTCCTTGATCGCCTCCTGCCGCAGGGCAAAGCGCAGCAGCTCGGAGCCGATTCCCTGGTTTTGAAACTCCGGCTTCACCGCCAGGGGCGCCAGATGCAGGCCGCACACCGCCGGGCCGTTGTAGGCATTGGTAAAGGCGATATAGGCAATGACCGCATTGATGTGGAGACAGACCCATTCATGCATTGGTTTGCCATGCTTGTGCAGGTTTTCCACCAATTGCGCCTCATGGGCGCTGCGGGGGAATGCCTGGCGCAACAGGGCGGCAGCCTTGGGATAATTTTCCGGGGTGAGTGCACGGATCTTCACGGTTTTTGTGCTCGTAACGTATTGTTTTTCATGGGATTAAGCGGCCCGTTTCATTTTTTCCGGTCATCCCGGCTTGCGTCACGGGATAATCCGGTTTAGGGTGCACCGCCGGATGTGCGGCGGGGCGTCAATCGTCAGGCTGTCTCCTTTGTAACAGAAGAAAATACCGACCGCGAGAAAATCGTAGAATGAAAGTTGTTATTGCCGAGAAGCCCTCCGTGGCCCGCGACATTGCCGAGGTTCTCGATATCAAGGCCAAGAAGAAGGGGTATATCGAGGGGCGGGGCTGCGCGATCACCTGGGCCTTCGGCCATCTCGTGACTCTGCGGGAGCCGGGCGACTATGACCCGGCCCTCAAGCACTGGTCCCTCGACACCCTGCCTTTTGTGCCGGAGCAGTTCAAACTCACCCTGATCAAGAACCGCGGGGTGGACGAACAGTTCAAGGTTATCGAAACCCTGTGCCAGCAGGCCGAGGAGATCATCTGCGCCACGGATGCCGGGCGGGAAGGCGAGCTGATCTTTCGCTATATCCTTGCCCTGTGCAACTGCGAGGAAAAGCCGATCCGCCGCCTCTGGCTCAACTCGCTCACCCCGGACGCAATCCAGGATGCGTTCAAGGATCTCAAGGACGGCCACGACTACGACGCGCTCTATGCCGCGGCCCGCTGCCGCAGCGAGTCCGACTGGATCGTCGGCCTCAACGCCACCCGCTACTATACGGTTCGCCACGGCCGGATCGGCGGAGGCAACGACCGGGTGCTCTGGAGCATCGGCAGGGTGCAGACCCCGGTGCTGGCCATGATCGTGGAGCGCGACGACGCCATCCTCCAGTTCCGGCCCCAGCTCTTCTGGGAACTCACCACCCGCTACCGGGAGGTGGTGTTCAAATACACGGGCAAGCGGTTTGAAAAGCCGGAAAAGGCCCAATTGCTGCTGGAAAAGATCATGGGGCAGCCTTTCACCATCACCGGGGTCGCTGCCAAGGAGAAAAAGGAGCAGCCGCCCCAGCTCTTCGATCTCACCACCCTGCAGCGGGAGATCAACAAACTGCACGGGCTTTCCGCCGCCGACACCCTGGCCGCCACCCAGAATCTCTACGAGAAAAAGTTCGTCACCTATCCGCGTACCGATTCGCGCTACCTCAGCAAGGATCTGCAGCCGCGCATCCCCAAGATCCTCGAACAGCTCAGGCCCCTCCGGCCCGAAGAGATCGCGGTCCTCAACCTGGCCAAGCTGCCTTTTGGCAAGCGGATCATCGACGACACCAAGGTGAGCGACCACCACGCCATCATCCCCACCGGGGTCAGGCCGCACAGCCTCAATGCCAACGAACAGCTGGTGTACGAGGCGATTGTCACCCAGTTCATCGCTGCCTTCTATCCCGCCTGCGTCAAGAACATCACCACGGTGGACGGGGTCAGCAACGGAGTAAAATTCGAGGCCAAGGGGACCCAGATTGTCGAGCCGGGCTGGACCGCGCTTTTTGCCAACAAGAAGCAGAGCCAGGAGGCGGCCGAGGAGCAGACCCTGCCGCTTTTTGCAGAGGACGAAACCGGGGTGCACGAACCGTCCCTGCGCGAAGGCAAAACCGTGCCGCCCAAGCATTTTACGGAAAGCTCGCTGCTCGGGGCCATGGAGGCGGCGGGCAAACTGGTCGAGGACGATGCCCTGCGCGAAGCGCTCAAGGAGCGCGGCATCGGCACCCCGGCCACCCGGGCGGCCATCATCGAAACCCTGCTGAGCCGCAACTATATCCAGCGCGAAAAGAAACAGCTGCGCTGCACCGACATGGGCCGCTGCCTCATCGCCCTGATCCGGGACCCGCTGCTGAAATCCCCGGAGATGACCGGGGAGTGGGAGGGGAAACTGAAACAAATCGAGCGCAGCCAGCTCGACCCCGGCGCGTTCATGACCACCATCTCCGGCTACATCCGCACCCTGATTAAAAGCGGCGCGGCGGAGCGGCTGGACACCACCCGTTGGGGCAGCTGCCCCCTCTGCGGCAAGGAGGTGGTCAAAGGCAAGAGAGCCTACGGCTGCTCGGGCTGGAAGGATGGCTGCGGATTTGTGCTCGAACCGGAGTGCAAGGGGGTAACCCTTACCCCGAAACAGATCCAGGCGCTGCTCCAGCAGCGCATCCTGCCGCAGCCGGTGCGGATCGAGGACGAGCCGCGGATGCTCATCCTCTCCACCCAGGGCATGGTCATGGACCTGGGGCTGCCCGCTGCCGAGCGGCAGAAAAGGGTGGAAAAATCGGATCGCCCCTGATCCTTCAAAACCGATATTCCCGGGCCAGAGCCTGACTTGTCCCCAGTTTTCCCCAAAGGACCCAACCACATGCCTGAAATAATCCCGCAAGACATCAAGGACGACCTGGAAAAGGCGGCCAGCCTGCACCAGCGCGCCTCTTCCGATTACGAGAAATGCGTGGAATTCAACAAGCTGATGTCCGGTCTTTTGGGAAGGCTGGAAGACGCCCACTGCTATAAAACCGCCGACAAGGTGATGGGGATCCTCATCGACTGCAACCCCAAGCAGGGGTCCCAGTGCGAAAAAGCCTCCCGGATCGGGGATAAGATGAAAAAATTTGAAGGGGAGAAAGGAAGTAGGTAGCTCTGTCCCGGTTTTCGCTGTTCTGGGAAGTCCCCACATACAGGTGCTTCGACAGGCTCAGCACGAACGGAAACAAAACAATGCATTTGGACAATATCCGTTCACCCTGAGCCTGTCGAAGGGCAATTATTAGGGCCATCAGGCGTGGACTATCCCGTCCCCAACCTTTTTCTTGAAGACCCGGATCTCCACATCGACATCCAGCTGCAGCCGCTCCAGAGCCGCCACCTTCCCCTTTGTTTCCCGATCGATGTTCCAGTAATAGGGCGTCATGGCCAGCAGGTCCATGATCGCCTGGGTGCCTGTAAGCTCAAGCGGATAGGTGATCCGCGCCACAGCGGCAGGGGCAAAAAGCGCTTCAGCCTTTTCGGTGATCGCAGGCGGGGCATGTTCCCGGGTGACGGGATAGATGATCTCCCGCAGACCGTTGAGGTGTCTTGGCCCCGGGCTTACGAAGACCAGGCTGCCGCTCTCCTTGAGGATCCGGGCGAATTCCGGGGTGCTGGCTGGGGAAAAGACATTGAGCACGATATCCAGGGAGGAATCCAAAAAGGGCAGATCGTTGATGCTGGCCACGAACCACCCCATGCTCCGGTCCCGCTGGGTGGCGAAACGCACCGCGAACTTGGAGACATCGACCCCATGGTACTCAATGGGGGGATGCGGATCGCGACCCTGGGCCAGACCCTCCTTGAGGCGCGCAAGATAAAAGCCTTCGCCGCAACCGGCATCGAGAACGGTGCGGTCGCCGGAGCTTGCCGATCCCGCGAGCACGGCGGCGATGGCCTGGTTGATCCCGTCGGAGATCGGGTTGTAATATCCCAGGTCCAGAAACCGTCTCCGGCTCAGGACCATGTCCGGGTCGTCCCCCGGCTCCTTTGAATGCTTGTTGTGGGCAAGGACCAGATTGACATACCCCTGGCGGGCGGCGTCAAAGCTGTGCATCGCCACGCATTGGTAGCCGTTCGCGGTTGCAAGCAGCGGTTTGCGGCAAACGGGGCATTGCAGAATGGAGGTCATGTGCGCATCCTTGGCATGGGGCCTGATCCCATGTGCGCGGATGAGGTCGGGTTTCAGATGTATCGGGTGGCGGGGAGCAATGCCGCCCATACGGTATTTGCTTGCGACCGGATTCCAGGCAACATCTTACTTGATTATGGGAAATAAAGCTGCTCCGGGTGCCTGCAATTTTTCCCGCAGCCACTGGTTGTAGAAATCAAGATGAAAGCCGATCACAAACGCGTCGCCGACCCGCAGGGCAGGGGCGCGCAGGTTGCCGCTCGGCCCCATCACCTGCTTGAGGATCGCCTCCCTCCCGTCCTGCCGCGGGTTTAGATGCAAAACCGTCTTGCCCTTGGCAACGGTGACCTCCGCCGCCTTGTGCAACAGCTCCCACGCCGCCGCGCTGTCCATCCGCACCGTGCGGGCGTCAACCACCTCGCGGATCACCACCTTTTCCTGCCCAAGAACCTCCCGGGCATTATTGCAGGATGTTCACCCCTTGCGGAGATAGGCCCAATCGATTTCCATCGGATTCCTCTTTTTTTGTTATGGATTGATCGTGTTATGCCACTCTTCCATCCTGAAGATCCACCAAAACAGCACCGGATGGCAAGGCAAATCCGCTTGCGAGGCAAGAAATATCCCCCCGGAGCATTGCAATTCCTGCCGGAGTCGGGTTTCATAGGGAGGCAATCATTCTCCCCCGAAAAAACAAATTTCCATAGCCATCATATATGTTGCCCATATCGAAAAAAACCATCCGCCCCTGTCTTAGGCACACCGCGATTACGCTCTGCCTTCTTTCCCTGTTCCTTCTTGCTGTTGCCTCAAAGGCAACGGCTGTTCCGGACAACAGCCGCTACGACGTGCTCTATATCTGGGACGCCGACCTGCGCAACCTCCAGGATTACAAGGAGGAGCTGGAATCCCAGCTCGGCCCGGAGGTCGCTAAGGATTTGCGCCTTATCCAGCGCGGCGACCGGTACGGGATCATCTATGACTGCAACACCACCGCCCTTGCCGCGGCAAAGCTGGCCATCCGTCACAGCGTTATCCTCGACAAGGTCGAGCTGGGCGACGCCAGGGCCATCAAGGATGAAGACTACCACGAACTCTACAATGTCTGTTACGGCCACGGCCCGAATCTCGCGGCCTTGACCGAACAGTATCAGGCAATCTACCGCAATCTCGGCGCCGAGGTCGGCAAGGATCTCTTTATCGAAAAGAGCGGAGACGGCAAATTCACCCTGATCTACAGACGGGAGACGGATAAGCAGTCGGCCATGGGGGTGGCTCGCCTCCACGCCAAACTGCTGGCCAAGGCAGGCATCTCCGCCTCCATTACCCGGGAGGAAAACAACGAGGTGGTTTTCGGCGAGTCGAGCCTGCTTGACCACGAGGAAGAGGTTTCGAAGGGTGGTTCCGCGCAAGCCGCGCCGGAACCCGCCTCGGGCAAAAAGCAAAAAACAGCGGCCGAGCCGGTTCCGGTGCTCAGCGGAGACAAGAAGAAAAGCGTCGGCAAAACCGTCGCCGCCAGCAGCACCCTGGAAAAAAAGGTGAAGGAGTATCTCGACGGGTTGCGGGAC